>Ga0224510_10000502_pt1 | contig 29863 bp, 24 predicted proteins | sample SF_May12_sed_USG_FD_170161 | JGI IMG/M metagenome (GOLD analysis project Ga0224510, IMG submission 170161) | Sediment microbial communities from San Francisco Bay, California, United States - SF_May12_sed_USGS_4_1 | ecosystem: Environmental > Aquatic > Marine > Sediment | place: USA: California... | reverse complement strand
CCCAGGTATGGAGCAGAAACTCCATATCCGCTTCCAGATCCTCGTTGGTGGCATTTTCCGCCACGGTCCGCACGATAAAGCCGGTGCCGGCCGGTCGCAAAGTTTCAATGTCCTGACGGAGCTGTTTACGGACGATTTCGTCTTCGATCTTGCGCGAAATCCCGATATGATCGGTCATGGGCATGAAAACCAGGTTCCGGCAGGGCAAGGTAATATTACAGGTCAGCCTGGCCCCCTTGGTGCCGAGGGGCTCCTTACAGATCTGCACCAGAATATCCTGCCCCTCGGTGAGCAAATCACCGATATTCAGGCCCGGTGTCCGCCGACAGAGGGAATCGGGTGTCTCGTTGCCGCAACAGCCGCCTCCGTTGCATTCATCCCCCCGGTCGCTTTTATCCAAACGCTTTTCAAAGTCATCGGTACTGATATAAACATCATCCACATAGAGAAAACCGGTGCGCTCCAGGCCGATATCCACAAAAGCCGCCTGCATGCCGGAAAGAACCCGGACGACCCGGCCCCGGTAGATGTTGCCGACCAACCCTTTCTCCCGAGGCTGTTCCAGGTAAAATTCAACCAGATTGCCGTGTTCGACCAGGGCAATTCGGATCTCATATGGCGTGGCGTTGATCAGCAGTTCGGTAGACATGACTTCACCAGACAAGTAAATTGTAAAAATCAAAAAAAATAATGTAAACGCGCAGAAGCGCACATACCATTATTTTAAAATCAAGCGCCATTGCACCGCAGGTTCACTTCGGAAGCAACATGTCACCCCATAAAGGGTAAAACCTACCTGCATTGCAAAAAGTTATTATAAAATCCGCACCCCTTCACTTTTCACTGACCAAATAGGGTTCGCTCGCCACCTTCAAAACCCTGGAGCGGCGGATCTCTTCATCGGGCAGGGCGAAAAGCTTGGCCGCCACCTCAAGCGGCTTGCCGCCAGGCTGCCCTGGCGCACTGAACAAGGATAGCTCCAATTCGCCTTCCGCGGTCAGGCGCAGGCCATGCAGCAGCGGCCGCAGATCGAGCTGTCGCTCCAAGCCCTTGCGCATTACCACCACCGGCAAACTCTCCTGAGCCAGCACCCGGTCCAGCTCCTCTTGGGCGGGCAGTTTCGGCAGACGGACATGATAGGTGGTGACCATGGTACCCGTATGTTCCTTGCCGGCCAGGACCGCCTTACTCACGACAAGCCCCTCGGGGAGCTGTTTATTCATCGCAGGCACAAAACCGGCAAGATCCGAAAGCGGTTCCCAAAGATCAATCAGGACAAATTCCGCCAGACTTTCAGTACCCAACGGCAGGGCCGGACTGAAAGAAACCTTGGGGGTCGGGTTGAAACCCTGGGAAAAATTAAGCGGCAACTTTGCCCGATTGAAGGCCCGAAAAAAAACCTGGAGCAATTCAAGATGGCTGAGCAGCCTGGCATTATTGAGCCGGGCATAGGTAAGCTTGTAAACAAAGTGCGGGCGAATGGCCTGTTTTGCCGGAGGAACCTTGAACGAGGGCGCTTCCGCGCCAGCCGATTCCGGCTCGCTCACTCCATTCTTGCAACGATGAACGACGGGTTTGAGAATCTTCAGATCGCAGACCCCGCATTGCTGGCAGCCATGCACCCGGCAGTCGGGGGTATATTCTTCCCTTAGGGCTTTTGCGTATTCCTCGGCAAAAAAGTCATCGCGGACCCCAACGCCGAGGTGCTGCCAGGGCAAAGGCTCATCCGCTTCCCGTCGGCGCAGGTAGTTCTCCAGCTCCAGACCGCAGGCAGCGGCGGCTTCCTGCCAACGAGTCAGATCAAAATGCTCGGACCAGGCATCCATGCGGGCGCCCCTCTGCCAAGCCTCCTCAAGCAAGCGGCCAAGACGGCGATCGCCCCGGGCAAAAACCCCTTCCAGAAAGCTCATCCGCGGATCATTCCGTTTCAGGGTACAGTTCTTGCCATACAGCCGTTTCTTGATCGCATCCATCCGCGCATAACCTTCGGCAATGGAAAGCTGCGGCTCCCGCTCAAACACGGTATGGGGCTTGGGCACAAAGGTGGCGGCGCTCACGTTCACCCGGCAATTGCCTCCCCGCCCGGCCTTGAGCACCTTCTGAGCCAGAGCCGGGATCGCGGCCACATCTTCCTCTGTTTCGGTGGGCAACCCGAACATGAAATAGAGCTTAATCAATTTCCAACCCAAGCCGTAAGCCGCCTCCGCCGTACTCATCAAGTCTACCTCGGTGATCCCCTTGTTGATCACCCTCCGCAACCGGTCGGTGCCGGCCTCGGGAGCCAAGGTAAAGCCGGTCTTGCGCACCCGCTTGATCTGCTCCATGATCGCCGGGGTGAGGGTGCCGACCCGTAAAGATGGCAGGGACACGGAAACATGCTCCTTGGCAAAGCGGTTCATCAACCGCACCAGGAGCTCACTCAGGCAGGAATAATCTCCGGTGGAGAGCGACAGCAGGGCCAGCTCCTCGAAGCCTCCCTCAGCAATACCTTTTTCAGCCATGGCAAAGATCTTCTCTGGGGTGCGCTCCCGCACCGGCCGGTAAATCATGCCTGCCTGACAAAAACGGCAGCCCCGGGTACAGCCACGGGCAATCTCCAAGCCAAGACGATCATGAACGATCCGGGTAAGCGGCACCAGGGGAGGCTGTTCGATAGTGGCGCCTTCCAGGTCGACAAGAATCCGCCGCCTTACCAGCCCGTTACCGAAAAGCGTCCGCATCCCTTGAAAATTGCCACCTGCATCATAGCGGGGCTCAAAAAAAGAAGGGACATAGACCCCCTCGATCCGACTGAGCCGCGCCAGAACCTCCGGCCTTCCTTTCCCGCTTTCCTTGGCAGCGCGAACAACCTCGGCGATTTCCAGAATCGCCTCCTCCCCGTCTCCCAGGAGAATGGCATCAAAAAAATCAGCCACCGGTTCGGGGTGAAAAGCGCAGGGGCCGCCGCCGATCACCAGGGGGTGCGCACCAGTCCGCTCCGCGCTACGAAAGGGAAGCCCGGCCAGATCAAGAATGGTGAGGATATTGGTATAGCAGAGCTCATAGGGCAGGGTTATGCCGAGAATATCAAAATCAGCCACCGGCCGCTGCGACTCCAGGGCAAACAGGGGCAAGCGGTGGGCGCGGAGCATCTCCTCCAGATCGCGATCCGGGGTATAAACACGTTCCGCCAGCATATTCGCCCGAGCATTGACGAGATGATAGAGGATCTGCAACCCCTGGTGGGACATGCCGAGTTCATAAAGATCCGGAAAAGCCAGCACCATGCGGAGGGAAACAGAATCCCACTCCTTTTTCACCACATGCAGCTCGTTGCCGCCGTATCTGCTTGGCTGTCTTACCTGCGGCAGCAGGGCGTCTATTTCTCTATTCATCTGTAATCCCTGAACAAAAACGACCTGTTGGGGTCGATTGATCGTTTGAGTGTTGGCCTGGGCCGAACAAAGCGGCTCAGAAAATGCCAATAGTTAGCAGTGCCGCGGATGCGCGTGTCAATTGTCGGCGGAAGTGCCGACCAAGAGGCTTGCGAAGTGTACCAAGGCCGATGACAAAACAGATGCGCTGCTGCTCAACGTTTACACGCTATTCAACGGGCACCAGTTCAAAACCGGGTGGCAGCTCCACCCGAAAATCCCCCGCACCGAAGCTGGCATCGTACAGCCAATCCCCCAAGGTGAGTTCCATGAGCGCGCCGTTATTATTGGCGTGAATCCTGATCACCCCCGGCAACCGGCAGTTATCCGGCACACCTTCGGAGGCCGGGGCATAGTCATCGTACCGAACATCGACCATGATCCGACCATCAGGGTCTGCCACCAGATGCCGCAGGATCACCTGTCGGACCGGATCAAAAAGCACATGCCGCCGAAGCACCTTCTCCTCCGGAGAAGCTCCGGCGTCATAAGCAAGCTCCAACCAAACCCCTTGTCCTTCAGGGTCTTCCGCCACGGAAAAAAACCGCAATTTTTCAGGAGCCAGTCTGCCTGTAAGCCAGAAAAAACTGTGCGCCGGGTCAAAACCAGGGGGGGCATATTTCTTGAAAGCGGCCGCCGTGACCAATCCCTCATACCCCTTGCCTTCCAATACCGAAACATACCGAAAAAAGGTTCCATCCGTGGTCAAGAACATCAGGGGCTGACCCAGTGGATTTAAACCGGTAAATTTCAATGAAGAAGGAGCCTTGGCCTGGACAAAACCGGAGATAGAGCCAGTCTGCACAAGCGATTTCAAAGAAAGCCGCACCTGGGCATCGAGACAGCAGGGGCAGTCCAGCTGATGCGCCATGGTCTCCCGGAACAGGGCAACAACTTGCTGTTGCTGCAGGTCGGCAAGCGGCCGGGTGGACGGCAGGGTAGCGCATCCGCCACAAAAAAGCAAAAAAACAGCAACCCCTCCCAATAAGGCCTGAAAAATACCGCGATTCATTTTCCCCCGCCAGCCTGACCGTTCTCGGTAGATAATTCCGCCAATTTCCGGCGGACTACCTCCTTCTTGCTTTCCTCTTCATGGAGTTCCAGGGATTTCAGATAGGCATTACGGGCCCTTGATCTGTCATCTGTTTTCAGATAGGCATCGCCAAGATGTTCATAAATTGTCGGGTCATCGGGCGAAAGCACCACCGCCAGCTCCAGCTCCCGGACCGCTGCGGGAAAATCCCCCAGTCGGTAATAAACCCATCCCAAACTGTCCCGGACAAAGCCATCCTTTGGCAGCAAGGCGACAGCCTGCTCGACATACACCTTGGCCTCTTCCAGATTCCGCCCCTCATCGGCCCAGGTATATCCCACATAATTCAGGGCCCGCGCATGCTTCGGCTCCCGCTTCAGCACCTCTTCCATCTGGCGCATGGCCCCGGCCTCGTCCCTCAGCTTATGCAGGAACAGGGCATACTCGTAATTTGCCTCCACATTGCCTGGAAAATCAGCAAAAGCCTGGGTAAACACCCCGTGAGCCTTATCCATCTTCTCCTGACCTGCGTAGAGCATTGCCAAGGCCACATAGAAATTGAGCCGCCGGTGCTGCTTGTCGGCCATGGCCTGTCGCAGGGCTTTCTCCGCCCCAGGGAAATCCTTTTCTTGCTGCATGATTCTGGCCAGCATGATAACCGATTCCTCATAGGCCGGGCTGGTCGGCCCCACCTGCCGGAGAAGTTTCTTGGTGGCCGCAAACTCCCCCTGCTGGTAATAAGCCAGGATCAACAGCGCCCTGGCTCCGTCCGAATGGGGATCTTTTTTGAGGATTGCGTTCAGCCGGGTGACTGCATCAAGGCGTCTCCCTGCGTCGAGAAGAATGCGGCAGATGGCAAGCTCGACCTTGGCCGGGTCGGCCGAGATGTCCCGCAGATTTTCCATCTCTTTGAGCGCCTTGTCCACCTCCCCCTGACGGAAATAGATATTGGCCAGAAAGCTCCTGGCCCTTTCATCGGAGGGGTCTTCCTCAAGAATCCGCCTGTAGATGGCAATGGCCTCGGAATAATGTTTCTCTTGCTCGTACAATTCCGCGGCATCATAAGCCAGCATCGGCGACCAGTTGAGCTCCAGCGCTTTTTTAAAAGCCTCAGCCGCCTTATCGAAAATGTGCATCTCCTGGTAGAGCTTGGCCAGATAATAAAAACCGGCATAGGAATCCGGGTTGATCTCCGCCAATTTTTCCAGAACCTGCCGCGCCTTCGTGTAATCACGCAAACGGGCATGCAGCCCGCCCAACATCAGGCGTACATTGAAGTTCTGCGGATCATCGACCAGAATAGCCTGATACATCTCCACCGCCTCGCCGTACCGCTCCATGATGCTGTAAAGATTCGCCAGCAGCGCTCGGGCTTCCGAATCTTTTGGATTCAGGGCGATGAGCCTGTTCACCACTTCAACCGCCTCTTCCCGTTGCCCTGTTTTTACGAGAAGCGAAGCCAGGGAACGCATGACGTGCCCAGCCAACCGATCACAAACCAGCGCCTGTTTATAAGCGTAGATAGCCTCTTCGTAATGGCCTTCGATATCGGCCGACTTGCCCCAGAGAAAATTAAAATAAGAACAGCTCCTGTCCACCGCTTCTTCATAGGGTTCAAGGTCAGCGGCAAAGGGCGGCTGCCCAGGCACCCCCTGAATGGTCTGGGCACAAGACAGGCAGCTGAGGGCCAACCCACAGGCAATCAACAGACGCTTCAGCATACAGTTTCTCCCCTTAATCCCAAAACCTTGAACCAGACCATGATTTTCTTGCCCAAATTCCCATAATCCGCAAAGACGATTACTCCTCTGCTCAAAAAAGCTCTGTCACGTTTTCCATGATCAGGGCATGCACCGCCCCGGCAGACCCTGTTCCGTCGATGCGCCGGATATTGGCCGCCTTAAGGGCGGCAAAGATCCCGGCCACCCGGGCCAAGGTCTCTTCCTGTTCGAAATCGTTCAGGATTTCGCCACGGAGCTTCTCCACCCGATGCACCCCAAGGGAGACAGGAACCTCAAGCATAATAACCATATCCGGCACTGGCGCAAACAATTCATTTACCGCAATGATTTTTTGCGGATCATGCCCAGCCGCGCCTTGATAGGCCGCGGTTGAATAATAGTACCGATCGGTGAGCACCACCTGACCACGGTCCAAAGCCGGGGCGATTACTTGCGCCACATGCTCGCGCCGGTCATCGAGAAAAAGAGCCAACTCTTCTTCCGGGGTAACGCTCTTCCTGTTTTTATACAACTGCCTTATTTTCCGCCCATACTGACCATCGGTGGGCTCGCGGGTCGTAACCACGCTCAATCCCCGTTGACGCAAAACCTCCGCCAACAGCTCTATCTGGGTGGTTTTGCCTGTCCCGTCGATTCCTTCAAAGGCGATGAGCAATCCTTTCCTTTCCATTACGTGACACCCTCGATAACTTATAGCCGGCAGCTTCCTGCTTCCAGCTTTTGCCTGTTGGCGACAATGGCCTCGGCCATGGAGACCGCGGCAGCCAGACTCGCGGGGTCAGCCAACCCCTTGCCCGCAATATCATAAGCAGTGCCATGATCCACCGAGGTCCGGACAATCGGCAACCCAAGGGTCACATTCACCCCATCGCTGAAATGCAGAAGCTTGAAGGGAATCAAGCCCTGATCATGATACATGCAAACCACGGCATCAAACCGCCCGGTCGCTGCTTTATGGAACACCGTGTCCGGCGGAAACGGCCCTTCAACCTGCCAACCGGCCCGACGCCCGGCCGCGACAGCCGGGGCAATGACCCGTTGTTCCTCATCGCCGAACATGCCGTCTTCCCCGGCATGGGGATTCAAACCCGCCACAGCCATCCTGGGCTGGGCCACCCCGAAATCATCTCGCAAAGCCCGACCGGTAATGGTGATCATCCTCAGTACCGCTTCCCGGGTTATGGCACCAGGCACCTCAGCCAAGGCCTGATGGATGGTAACCAAAGTAATCTTGAGCGTGGCCCCTGCCATCATCATGGCAAAATCCCTTGCCTGACAAAGCTCGGCCAGCATCTCGGTATGTCCGGGAAACCCGTAACCTCCGGCCTTAAGGGCGGCTTTACCGATGGGGCAGGTCACCAGGCCGGCGAGTTGCCCCTGCCGGATAAGCCGCACCGATTCCTCGATATAACACCCCATGGCCCGACCTGTTTCAATGGTGGGGCTTCCCCAACAAAGTCCGTCCCCAAGATCGGAGAGAGAGAGAACATTGAGCGCCAGCGGCCGGCAGGACGCGCCGGGCTGCCAATCAACCACCGGAATCCCGATCCCGAGCGCCTTGGCGCAACGGCGCAAGACCCCGGCATCACCGATAACCACGGGCCACGCACCTGTTTGCCGTTCGGATTTGCTGAAAAAGCGCAGAATGATCTCCGGCCCGATACCCACCGGGCAACCCATGGTAATCCCCAAGGGAGGCAATTTTGTTTCAATTCCAGGCTGCACCGTCATACTCCATAACTCAGATCAAAAGCGTTTTTCACCAGTTCGACCACCGGCGCATTCTCTCCGGAAAAACTGATCGCCACCACGTCAAAACGAGCCGGCTGCCCTTCCCTCCCGGTTTCGGCCAGGTACTGAAGAGCAGCCTTGGAAATCTGCCGACACTTGGCAGGGGTCACAGCTTCAAAAGGATGTCCGCACTGTTGGCTGCGTCTGGTCTTGACCTCGACGAAAACCAGGACCCCCTGCTCCTCGGCGACAATATCGATTTCCCCCTGCTTTGTCCGGTAATTCCTGAGGATAACCCGATAACCCTGCCGGGAAAGATAACGGCTGGCAAGCGTTTCCCCTTGCTGCCCGAGGGGAATTTCACCCGTTTGCTTCATTTTCCCGAACAATCGCGCACCGGCTTAAAGCTCTGTCGATGGATGGGGCTGGGCCCGATTTCCCGAAGAATCCGGCGATGCTCCGCCGTGGGATAGCCTTTGTGTTTGGCAAAATTATACTGGGGATATTCGAGATGATACTGCTGCATGATCGCATCCCGGGTCACTTTAGCGACAATGGAAGCGGCGGAGATGGAGGCACTGCGCGAATCGCCCTTGATCAAGGCCTTTTGCTCAACAGCCAAAGGAACGGTGAACTTACCGTCAACCAACAAAAAGTCAGGCAGGGAGGATAATTTTCCCACTGCTATCTTCATGGCCAGCAGAGAAGCTTGCAAAATATTGAGCCGGTCGATCTCCGCAGCGGAGACGATTCCCACTCCGATTTCAGCCCCAATGGCAACAAGACGATCCACCAACTCCCCACGGGCTTTGGCGCTCAATTTTTTTGAATCACGGAATTGGTGATAATCGCAATGAAGCGGAAGAATAACACAAGCGGCAACCACCGGTCCGGCCAGCGGGCCTCTGCCTGCCTCGTCGGTTCCGGCCACGGTGGCATAACCCTGGCTGACCAGGAAACGTTCAATGGCAAAGGTGTCTCCAGCAGAAGAAGCTGGCCACAGTGTTATCGTCTTGGACAAGACGCACCACCTTGTGCGATGACCCGAAAGGACCAAGAATGAAATGGCCACGGTTTCCCGTGGCCAGACAATGGCGGCAATATGAAATATTGCCGGAGCAGGTGCGGCAAGGCCACTCTTGCTCCGAGCAATACGCAAAGAAGACTAGTTGATGCCTTTTTCCCTGATTCTCGCTGCCTTCCCGCGCAGATTGCGCAGGTAGTACAAACGCGAACGCCGTACACGGCCCTCGCTCACCAGCTCAATCTTATCAACCCTGGGAGAGCACAAAGGAAAGGTTTTTTCCACGCCAACCCCATGGGAAATCTTGCGAACGGTAACGCTTGCGCCCATGACTCCTTTGCGACGACGGATAACAATCCCCTGAAAAAGCTGGGTTCTTTCCTTGTTGCCCTCAACGATCCGGATATGCACTTTCACGGTATCGCCGGCCCGAAAGTCGGGGATATCATGCCGCACATTCTCTTGTTCCATCTGCTCAATGATGTTCATAGTTTTTCCTCTTTCAACCCTTTATGAGAACGGATTCCACGGGGCCATTATACACGCCCACACTTTTTTTTCAATGTTTAGGAGCCGTTACGGAATAAAAACAAAACAGACTGTTCCGTTACGACTCCTTAAGCCGGCCTTTACATTCAGACGGCAAGGTTATTTGGTTACTACGGCCTGCCCAAGACCCTGTCCAGAACAATGGCCGCAGCCGATCGGACAGAGAGATGATTATACTCGCCATACCCGGTAATGGGAGGCAGCAAGGCGTCAACATCAGCTAAAACTTCCGGCGTCATGCCCCAGCCGGTGCCGAACAAAATCAGATGCGGCTCTCCGGCAAAGATTCTCCGACGGGCTTGCGCATAATCCAACTGATTGGCATTCTGTTTGGCACTGGTGGCCAGAACCGTCGGCCTGCGCTGCCATTTCGCCTGCACCAGTTCATACAACTCTGCCAAATCATGACAGATCCGCACCAACGACAGAGCATCCTTGCGTTTCGGATTGTAGGTCGCCCCATGGCCTGTTTGCCAATGTTCCAGTATATCGCGCACCAAGGACTGTTGATCAGCGAAAGGGGTGACAATATACAGAGTATCAATGCCAAAGGTTCTGCCTGCCCTGGCAATATCATGCAGGTCCAAATTGGTCACCGCCGAGCCAATGGTCTCGCCGTTCTTGTTACAGACCGGATAATGGATCAGAGCCAGATCAAGCCGCAGGACAGGTTGATCTGAACATTGGGCACCTTTTTGAATCACCTAATCGTCCACCAGGGGCAAAAAATTTCCAGCTACCCCAGAATAGTAGCCGTTCAGCAGTGCCGTAGCTGCTAGAAAGAGGCCTGCGAAGTGTGCGAGACATGTGCAGTCCGATGACAACGCAGATGCGGTGCTGCTGAACGGCTACTGAATCACTGCTCCACCGGCCGACTGTTCCAGCCGCTCTCTCGCAGCTTGGCAAGAAGTCCCTGCCGCTGTAAAATCTTCAACTCACCCGGACTGAAACGCATCCCGGCAACAAGATCAGGCCGTTTAGCAATCGTTCGCTCAACCGCGGCCACTAACCTCCATTCGGCCACTGCGGCATGATCACCGGAGAAAAGCACCTCCGGCGCCGGTATTCCCTCAAACAGCCTGGGCCGCGTATACTGCGGAAATTTAAGCCCGCCCCGACTGAAAGTATCATAACCAGCTGAATCAGCACATCCCAATACATCCGGCCTCAACCGGGTAATGGAATCAATGAGGACCATGGCCGCCAATTCGCCACCGGTGAGAATATAGTCGCCGATGGAAATTTCCTCATCAACATACTGGGCGGTAAAGCGTTCATCCACCCCTTCATAACGGCCACAAACCAGAAGCAACCGTGCATACCCTGCCAGCTCTTCGGCTACGGCCTGGGTATATGGCCGGCCCTGGGGGCTTAAGAGGATCACCCGACCCGGCTGCGGGACAATGGCCTGCACCGCCTGCACCGCAGCAGCAAGCGGTTCCGGCTTCATGACCATACCTTCTCCGCCGCCAAAGGGGCGATCATCGGTCATGGAATGCTTATCAATCGCATAATCGCGGATGTTATGGCAGGCAATCTCTATCTGCCCGGCCTCTTGGGCCCTGCGGATTATCCCCTCCTTGAGCGGAGAATCAAGCAGCTCCGGGAAAATCGTCAGCACATCAAATCGTATGGTCTCGCCCACGGGAGCAACGCTCACAAGCCTGCAACACAAAAGGAGAAAATTATCGGCAAGGCCGCAAACAATGGCCGGCTGAACCTGTCGGCGGATGGCTTACTTCGCATCGCCCAGCGCCCCACCTGCATTCATTTCCAATAACCCCGGCGGAGGCGTGACTATCAAGGCCTTGCCGTCCGGAGCAAGCCCGGCGACACACTCATCAATCGCCGGGATCAGATATTCGGCTCCCGCCCCGGTAATCACCAAAATTTCATGGGCGCCCGTGGCAAGAAGCGAAGTGATTTGCCCCAGCTCCTGCCCGTCATCGGTGATCACGGGCAGCCCTTCAAGTTCATGCCAGTAGAAGGTCCCCGTCCCATGACTCGGCAAAAATTCACGGCCGATACGAACCTCCCATCCACGCAACCCTTCCGCCGCGCTTCTGTCGGCAAGACCGGCAAGCTGAAGGAGAACCAGGTTCCCCAAAGGCCGGCACTGCTCAACCTCATACGATCTGCTCAGGTCATGGTCCGGATCGACCAGGGTCAACAATCGGTAGCCGCGAAAATCATCGGTCCTGCCGGAAAAAGGGTAAACCTTGATCTCCCCTTTGATACCATGAGCCTTGGCAACCTTGCCCACCGCGATCTGCCCGCCATGGACAACGCCGACATCAAGAATTTCCAAAAATCCTACTCCGCTATCTCGAGACGAGCCTTGCGGTTGTCCTTGCCTGCTGAGGCAGAGAGCAGCGAGCGGATGGCCCTGGCGGTCCGGCCCTGTTTGCCGATAACCTTACCCAGATCCTCTTTGGCTACCCGCAACTCAAGAACAACGGCACCGTCGCTTTCCGTTTCAGTAACCTGAACCGCAGCGGGATCATCCACCAGCGCGGTGGCTATAAATGCAACCAGATCCTTCATGGATATTATTCCGCAACGCTGGAAGCATTGGCAAGCAAGCTCTTTACCGTATCTGAAGGCAGTGCTCCCTTGTCGAGCCAAACCTTAACCCGGTCCTGCTTGAGAATAACTTCGGCGGGTTGCTTGCATGGGTCATAGGTACCGACCACTTCAAGGAACTGACCGTCGCGAGAAGCCTCGGCGTTGGCTACCACAATACGGTAAAAAGGTTTTTTCTTGCGGCCCATTCTGGTCAAACGAATCCGTACTGCCATGGTGTTGTTTCCTCCTGTGAGTTATTTAAGAGCCGTTACGAAATAAGCTCTGCTGTCTTGACCCTTTCGTTACGGCTCTTTATGCCGTTTTGTTCATACGATGACGATACTATTTTTTTTGCTACAACGGCTCACTGAACGCCAAGTAACAAAGAAGCCTGGACATGCATCACAAGCTGTTTTCTTTGCGCCCTGTGCGTCTTCGCATTATTTCAGCAACCGGAGACCAGGGTCTACCGGAAAAGGCCCTTGGGCCGCTTTTTTTTCTTCGGTCCGCCGACAAAGGCGCCCAACGCTCCGGGCTTGCCGCTCATCTGCTTCATCATCTTGAGCATTTCCGTATAGCTCTTGATGACCTTGTTCACATCCTGCACCGAGGTGCCGCTCCCCTTGGCAATGCGTGTCCGGCGGTTGGCATTGAGGATAGCGTGGTTGCGACGCTCCTTGATGGTCATGGAGTTGATGATCGCCTCCACCTTGCCAAGTTCTTTTTCATCGGGCTTGGGCATGTCCTTGAGCTGCTTGATCCGGCTCATCCCCGGTATCATGCCCATGATCTGCTCCAGACTGCCCATTTTTTTGATCTGCTGGATCTGCTCAAGAAAATCCTCCAGGGAAAAACCCTCTTTCTTGAGCTTCTTGGCGAGTTTTTCCGCCTTGTCCTTATCAACAACGGCCTCGGCCTTTTCGATCAGGGTGAGCACATCGCCCATCCCGAGAATCCGGGAGGCAACACGATCCGGATGAAACGGCTCCAAGGCATCAAGCCCTTCACCCATACCGACAAACTTAATGGGCCGCTGGGTCACTTTCTTGATGGACAGGGCCGCGCCGCCGCGGGCATCGCCATCCATCTTGGTCAGGATCACGCCGCTGATGGCGAGATCGAGATTAAATTTTTCCGCAACCGTAACCGCGTCCTGACCGGTCATGGCATCGGCCACGAAAAGAATCTCGGCGGGCTGCACCGCGTCCTTGATTCGGGCCAGCTCACCCATGAGCTCCTGATCCACATGGAGCCGACCGGCGGTATCGAGAATCAGGGTATCATACCCCGCATTCTGGGCGGCATGCACGGCCTGGCGACAGATGGCTACCGGATCCTGATCGGTGGCCGAGGGATGCACCGGCACCCCGAGGCTCTGGCCGAGAATGGTCAACTGCTCAATAGCCGCAGGCCGGTAGACATCGGCCGGCACCAGGTAGGGCTTGCGCCCCTTGCCTTGGAGCATCTTGGCCAGCTTGCCGGAGGTGGTGGTCTTACCGGAACCCTGCAGACCCACCATCATAATGATTACGGGCTGCCTGCCGCTGAGATCGAGGGTAGCGGTCTGCCCGCCCAACAACTCGACCAGCTGGTCGTGAACGACCTTAACCACCTGCTGACCAGGGGCCAGGGAACCAACCACTTCCTGGCCGATCGCCTTCTCGGCAACGGTGGCGACAAATTCCTTGGCGACCTTAAAATTGACGTCGGCTTCCAGCAGGGCCATGCGCACTTCGCGCAACGCCTCCTGAATATTTTCCTCGGTCAGCCTGCCGTGGCCGCGAAGCTGTTTAAAAACATCATGTAATCGGTCTGAAAGCGACTCAAACATTTTTAATCAATCACTCAAGCAGCCTGCGGGGAACGCCCGGCAGCCGCGATAATTCCTGAAAAAAGACACACCTCACCCTCTCCGGGCCGGAAAACGGACAAAGATACTGTGCCAAAGCCAGGTTGTCAAGCACCAAATCGCCGACATCAGGCCCCGGCCTGCACACATCTCGTTGGAAGACGGCAGGCAAAATGATTGAGCACCTGGGAGGCAAATTGGCCTTGGGTCACGTCCAGTTCACCAGCTTCAAGCCCGGTATTCTGCGAAAATGCTTCTGATTGTTTGTGACCAGGGTGAGGTTGCGGGCAAGCGCGGTAGCGGCGATTATCAGATCCAGGTCGGCAAGCCGCAAGCCCTGAACCTCCAGGGTGGCCTTCATTTTTCCGAATGCTTCCACCGTTTCCGGGCCTGGCGGCAAAAGGGGGAAAGCGCTCTCAATGGTCTTGAGCTTGGCCTGGTTCGCATCGACATTCTGCGACTTGTAAGCGCCATAGTACAGCTCCATCATGGTGATGGTGCTGAGATACAGAGGATCATGCACATGGATGCGCAGGTTCTCCGCCACCCCGCCCTGCCCCTTCAGAGAATAGATCACCGTGTCGGTGTCGAGAAGAAACATTACAGCCCCCCGGCAAGCCGCTGGCTGTTTTTGCGGGCATTTTTAATTTCGGCGACAATCTCACCGGCTGGCCTGGAGTCTTCCCATGAACCGGACAATTGCAGCAGCACCTCGGCCGGAGACGGCATGGCGGAGCAAGTCTTCTGCGAAGAAAGATGCGCCTTGACAAGAAAGATGATCTCCTGACTCACCGATCTGTTTTCAGCCGCTGCCAGCCTTTTCAGTTGTTCGTACAGACCGTCATCAATCCCTTTTACTTGCAGGTTTGCCATGGGTTCCTCCGTTGCATTACGCGCACAGTTCTTTCATGAAACAGTAATACTTTATCATGATTTGAACAAGCAAAAAAATCTGCTGGCTCTACAACACAGGCGACGGAACCGGTGTGGTCATTACTGACGGCGGGTGTCAAAGAGGACGAATTCCGCCGGCATGATACTTTGATTTGATAATTAAGTAAGGCGTCCCCGAATTATCCCAAAGTTTATCAATCGTTATTATCGGCAAATATTTCCTGCTAAAAGAAGGTTATACCAAATGTACATAACCAGGAACCTGTTGTTTTTATTATTGGTTTTATTTTTTTTAGAAAGTGGCATATTAGTTGCTATTTTTAGTTGTTATATATATTTCAATTAGGAACAAAAAAAAGAGATATTAATATGGCAATTTCAGGCATCCAATCTGGGCAGGAAGTGTACAGAACACCTTTTGCACAGGAAAGCTCAATGCGACCCTCTGAGCCATCAATTGTTCGGTATACGGAATCAGATACCGTGTTAATTTCCGAGGAGGCCAAGGAACTCGCGAAGAAAGACTACCCTGAAAAAAACCAAGGAAAGATCGCCACCGGTCAAATGGATGCCGCTATTCAGGACAAAGACCTCCCCCTTGAAGCTCTTTCTTTGCCTTCTTGGTATGGCAATTATGTTCCGAATGCGATGACTGTTACTCATTCAATTAGTCATGAATTTTGGGATATGGTTGGGGAATTAACAAAAGATAACAGTCTGTCCGATGAAGATCGGAGTCAGATAAAAAATTATCTCCAGAATGATCCCATACATCAGGTCAACTTGGCAAAAGATGAATTCAGAAGGCAGTTCAAAAATGAAATATCAGAGTACATGGATTCTATAGGTAAATATTTCCAAGAATCTTTGAAGGAAAATGGGGTCAACTCAAATAGCGACTATTACAAGAAGGTGGTGCTTGATAAAGATAACAGCGAAAAGGTTCATCAGAGCATGCAAAAACGAATTGAAAGCGATCCTCGCTTGCTTGAACTGGCGGAAATATTAGGAATAAAACTTAATAGTTAGCTTCATATAAAAGTTGAATTTGTTTAATTTTGGCATATTACAGAATGGATAGGCAGACAAGGCGGGAACCCGAACAGGATTTCCCGCCTTTCTCCCTTCAGACTTGCGGTTTTCTTACAGCGCTTCCAGCACCTTGGCCAGCCCCTCGGGGGTGTCGAACTGGAAGCAGCGGTGTTCGTAGTCAGACGGGATGATCTTGCCCAAAAGCCCGGTGAGCACCGTCTTGGGGCCGACCTCGATAAAGACCCGCACCTCCTCGGCCATCAGCCGCTCCACGATCTCCAACCAGCGGACGGTGGAGGCGATCTGACGCGCCATGATCTGCCGGATCGCGGCAGGATCGCTCTCGGAAGCGGCAGTCACGTTGAAGAGGACCGGCGTGGCCGGAGCGTTGAAGGTCACCTTGGCCATGGCCGCCTCGAAATCCGGGACCGCGCCGGCGATCAGCTCGCTGTGCCAGGCGCCGCTCACCTTGAGGGGAATCGCCTTGCCGCCCTTCTCCTTGACCAGGGGCGCGGCAACGGCAAGGGCCGATTCCTCGCCGGAGATCACGATCTGTTCGGCGGAGTTGTGGTTGGCCACGGTGATCTTGCCGGCAGCCTTGGCGCTTTCCACGATCCCGCGCACCGTCTCGATGGGCAGTTTCACCACCGCCTGCATGCCGCCGGGATTTGCGGCAGCCTCGCGCTCCATCAAGCGGCCGCGCTCGGTGACAAGACCCAGGGTCTCCTCGGCACTGACGATCCCGGCAGCGGCAATCGCTCCGTACTCGCCCAGGCTGTGACCGGCAAAAAATGCCGGTTTCACCCCGGCCTTGGCCAGGGCCTGCCAGCAGATGAGATTCATCACGGTCATGGCCGGCTGCAGATGCACGGTGCGAGTCAGCTCCTCCATGGGGCCGTCCTGACAGAGGCGGGTGAGCGGAAAACCGCTGATCTTTTCCGCCATATCCATGAGCGCACGGGCATCACCGTCCGTTTCCAAAAATTCCTTGCCCATCCCCAAAAACTGGGAGCCCTGCCCTGGAAAAAGAACCGCTATCTTTGCCTCTGCCATACCCGAAATCCCCAAATTCATTTTTTTTATTGATCACTGCCAAAGGGTGCGGAACTTTCCCGCGCCGCTTCATTTTTCACGCTTCACTCTTCACTTTCTTTCGGCGGATACATTATGGTGCCCAAAATAAACAGGCCGACCCCGACGGTGATAGCCGAGTCCGCAACATTGAAGGCCGGCCAGTGATGCGTGCCGACATAAAAATCAAGAAAATCAACCACCGCCCCAAAACGCAGCCGGTCGATGAGATTACCTGCGGCCCCTCCGGCGACCAGGCCGATGGCGTGAGCAAAAATCTTGCCCTGACTGCGAAATTGCCGATAGGAAAAAAACATCACCCCAATGGCAGCAACAGCCACGCCGACAAAGAACACCTGCCGCCAGACACTCTGGGCTCCGGCCAACATGCCGAAGGCCGCCCCGGTGTTGGTGAGATAGGTCAGGTTGAACAGGCCGGGGATGACGGGCTGCAATTCATAGAGGCCGAAATAGGCCATCACCAGCTCTTTGGTCAGCTGATCGAGAATAACCACCCCCAGAAGCCAGGCCAGGGGGACAATGGGCAATTCGTCCTTTTTCAAATGGCCACCACCACACTGGTACAACGGGGACAGAGGCTGGGATGCTCAGTATCGCTGCCCAACTCCTCGGAGCGCAGCCAGCAGCGCTCGCATTTCTCTCCCCTGGCCGGCCGCACCAGCACGGAAAGCTCCGGCAGTTCGGTGCTGACAAAACCCGGCTCAGGCAGGGACCCCATCAGTTCCATACGGGAAACAATGGCTACGCTTTGCAGAGTTTGCCAGTTGGCCGCCAAAAACCCGCCCAACTCACCACCTGCCGCCACTACCACTTCCGACTCCAGGGAATGACCGATAACCTTGTCGCGCCGGGCAATCTCCAACGCCTTGGTCAATTCGCCCCGCACCTTCAAAACCCTGTCCCACTTCTCGGCCAGCGCCTTATCTCCGACCCTTTCCGGTTTCAATACCGGAAAGAGCGCAACACAGACATTATCCTCGTGTTGGGCTGCGCCGGGAAGAAAATCCCAAACCTCGGCAGCCATGAAGGTAAGAACCGGCGCCATAAGACGGGTGAGACCATCGACGATCTCATGGAGTGCGGTCTGGGCTGCCCGCCGCTCACGGGATTTAGCGGGCAAGGTATAGAGCCGATCCTTGAGCACATCCAGATAAAGGGCGCTCATGCTCACCGTACAGAAATTGGTCAGGCCATGGAATACGGGATGGAATTCAAACCCCTCGTAGCCCTTGAGCACCTTCATCTTCAACAGCTCGAACTGATAGAGGGCCCAACGGTCCAACTCATCCATCTCGCTGTCCGGGACCGTGTCGGTGGCCGGATCAAAATCGTAGAGATTGCCGAGGATGAAGCGGACCGTGTTGCGGATCTTGCGGTAGGCATCGGCCAATTGCTGGAGAATGGTGTCGGAGATCTTGATATCGTCGCGGTAATCCTCGGAAGCCACCCAGAGACGCAGGATCTCGGCCCCGTACTTCTTGATGATCTCCTCCGGAGCAATGACGTTGCCGATACTCTTGGACATCTTCTTGCCCTGGCCGTCCACGACAAAGCCATGGGTGAGTACGGATTTATACGGCGGAATCCCCCGGGTGCCCACCGAAGCCAACAGAGCGCTTTGAAACCAGCCGCGATGCTGATCGCTGCCTTCCAGATAGAGATCGGCCGGAGCGGCAAGCTCGGGACGCTCCTCCAGGACGGCGGCATAACTTACCCCCGAATCGAACCAGACATCGAGGATGTCTTCTTCCTTGATGAACTCGGTGCTCCCGCATTTCCGGCACTTGGCGTCAGTTCCGATAAAATCGGCCAGCTCATGGCTGAACCAGGCGTCGGCCCCTTCTTTTTCAAAGAGGGCGGTGATCCTTCCCATGATCGTCTCGTCGTTGAGCACCTCGCCGCAGTCACCGCAATAGACCACGGTGAGAGGTACGCCCCAAGCGCGCTGGCGGGAAAGGCACCAATCCGGCCGGTTTTCCACCATGCCGTGGATGCGCTCCATGCCCCATTGGGGGATCCATTTCACATCCTTGATCGCGGTCAGGGCCTTGTCACGCAGGTCATTTGCCTCCATGGAAATAAACCACTGCTCGGTGGCCCGGAAGATAACCGGCTTCTTGCAACGCCAGCAATGGGGATAGCTGTGAGAGAGCTTGGTCTCCTGGATGAGCGAACCCTGCGTCGCCATATCCGCGGTGATCCGCGGGTTGGCCTCGAAGATAAAGAGCCCGGCATAGGGGCCTGCCTCCTCGGTGAAACGGCCGTCGTTGCCCACCGGCGAGAGCACCGGCAGATTGTAGTTGATTCCGGTCATATAATCTTCCCGGCCATGGCCCGGAGCGGTATGCACGCAGCCGGTGCCGGTGTCCAGAGTCACGTAATGGGCCAGGACCATGAGCGACTCGCGCTCCAGAAAGGGGTGCTTGCACTTCTTGCCTTCCAGCAACTTGGCGGAAAAAGTGGCAATAATCTCATAATCGCCCACACCCCACGCGGCCAAGGCCTGCGCCACCAAACCCTCGGCCAGGATCAGCACCTCGTCGCCCACCCGGACTGCAGCATAGGGGTAATCCGGATGAAAGGCCACACCCAGGTTGGCCGGCAGGGTCCAGGGGGTGGTGGTCCAGATCACGGCCGAGACCTTCTGGTTGGCCAGAGCAGGGATAACCGCGCCCAGATCCTCGGCCACCGGAAACTTCACGTAAATGGAGGGCGAGGAATGGTCGTAATACTCAACCTCGGCCTCGGCCAAGGCGGTCTGACAGGAAGAACACCAATGCACCGGCTTCTTGCTGCGGGTCACCGCGCCGGAGAGGAGAAAGCGGTTGAACTCCCGGGCAATGCTCGCTTCATACTTGTAATCGATGGTCAGATAGGGATTGTCCCAATCGCCCAATACCCCGAGACGCTTGAACCCCTCCTTCTGTTTCTTGATCCATTTCCCGGCATAATTCCGGCAGGCGCCCCGAAAGGCAAGCTTGCCGATCTCACGCTTCTTGGAACCAAGCTCCTTGTCCACGTTGAGTTCAATGGGCAGGCCGTGGCAATCCCAGCCCGGCACATAGGGGCAACGGAATCCGGCCATGCGTTTGGCCCTGAGAATGATATCCTTCAAGATCTTGTTCAAGGCGTGACCCATGTGGATATTGCCGTTGGCATAGGGCGGGCCGTCGTGCAATATATAGAGGGGCCTGTCAGCGGTCTTTTCCTGCACCCTGGCGTAGAGATTTCCTTCCTCCCAGGCCTTGAGAACCTCCGGTTCCCTTTGGGACATATTGGCCTTCATCTTGAAATCGGTCTGAGGCAGATTCAATGTCGCCCGATAATCCATGGGTGATCTCCATATATTTTAAAAACTGAGGAATGTGTGTCGAGGACTGAGGTCAAGCAGACAAACATACCAGCTCACCCGCAAGTTGCAAGGGTAAAATCGCCGGGATTTCGGGAAGTTCGCCTCACCAACCGGCTTTCCCTTTGACATTTCCCGCCCTGGTTCCTATATTTGATTGATTCATCACAAGACGACCAACGCAACGGTCCGGAGGCGCTGAGTTTTCTTTTTTCCATAACCAGAGCCGGTTCTTTTTGCGTCTCTGCGCCGTTGCGCTAAAAAACGATTACTGGAGAAATCAGATGCCTAAAATTATTGCCCTGGCTGGCAAGGGCGGGGTCGGCAAGACCACAATTTCCGCTCTGCTCATCAAATACCTGACCGAAAAGGGCATGACTCCCATCCTCGCCGTGGATGCCGACGCCAACGCCAACCTCAACGAGCTGCTCGGGCTCAAGGTCAACATCACCATCGGCCAGATCAGAAAAGAACTCAAAGGCGACATGCCGCCCAACATGACCCGGGACCAGTACATGGAGATGAAGGTGCACCAGTCCCTGGTCGAGGCCAGCGGCTTCGATCTCATGGCCATGGGCCAGCCGGACGGGCCGGGCTGCTATTGCGCGGCCAACCAGCACCTGGCCATGACCATGGATCACCTGGCCGACAACTACCGGTACATCCTGGTGGACAACGAAGCCGGCATGGAGCACTTAAGCCGCATGAACCTGAGGGTTATCGACTTTCTTATCGTGGTCTCGGACCCCTCGGCCCGAGGAATCATGACAGCCAAACGGATTGCCGAACTCACCGGACCATTGGGAATACAAATCAAGAAAAAATGTCTCATCGTCAATCGGGTGCCTGAACCAGCCAGTGCGGAATTGCTGACCAAAATCAAGGAAACGGTGGATTCCACCGACCTGCCCCTGGGTGGCCTGTTGCCTGCGAGCAACGAACTGGTGTCCCAGGAGATCGCCGGGAAATCCTACCTGTTGCTCGACGCCGAAGTTCCCGTGGTACAAAAGGCCTTCGCCATCTTCGACGCGCTGCTGGAATAGCCCGGACCCGGCAATAAGCTCCATCATTCGGCCGTAAACACGCCGTTGGAAAAATTTTCCCGGCTCGTGCGCATGCGCCCCTCCTCACGCATGATCAGTAACATAAGGGAATAACAACAAATATTAATCAATGCGCCTCAGTATCTGTTCTGGCACGAGTTTTGCTTTTCAACAATGCGGCAGCTCCATATCCAGAACCATCACACGAGGCGCACCATGGAATTACTGGCATCTTTCTACAACGGAGTAAGCGGCGTGAACGCCATGGGCCAAAAGCTCAACGTCACGGCAAACAATGTCGCCAATGTCAACACCAACTCCTTCAAAGCACAACAAACCCACTTCGCGGATGTCTTCGAAACCACCATGGGCTCCCTCTCTTTGGGGCACGGCGTCCAACTCGGTCAAATCAACACTTCCTATACCGACGGCATGCTCGAAAGCACCGGCAAGGCAACGGACATGGCCATCAGTGGCCCTGGATTCTTCATGGTCCGCCCGGAGGACGCAACAACGGCCGACACCTACACCCGCTCCGGAAACTTCAATCTGGTGGAGCACCTGGGCGCGGAACCCAACGCCTACAATCTGGTCACCGCGACCGGTCAGTTCGTGCAGGGCTACAACATAAGCACCGGCTCCGTTTCACCCACCACGGTCAGCGATATCCTGATCAAAAATATCGCGCCCCAATCGGCAACCAGCAAGGTGGAACTGGTGATGAACCTGCAGAACAATCCGACACTGGTTGAACCCGCGGCCAGCCCAGTCAGCCTGTTTGACAGCTGGAACGGCACCAACCCCGCCCAGCCCATTGCCACGGGCAATTATGACTATAAAACCTCACTGAAAATTTACGGCTCAAGCGATGAAACAGTAGGATTTACAACCCCCTCATCCGCCTACGACCTGACCGTCTATTTTGATGCAACCGGAAACCCCAACGAACAGGAGTTCCTCGTCACCTGTGATCCCTCGCTGGATCAACGCGTAAACGCGGACGGCAGCCGTTACAACAGCACAACAGACAAGGGAGCCGGCGCCCTGCTCTACGGCGTGCTCTCTTTTTCAAGCAACGGCGACCTGAACAATATTCAATGCTGGAATGTGCCTCCCAACGGCGATGTTGCCCCGACCACCACCAATCCGGATGGCGATCTCGTCCCGAACCCCACCAACCTGCTGACCTTGGGCAGAGGGGAATCATACTACAGCTTTGACTTTAACTTTTCCGGCACGGCGGCCAACAACTCCTCAACCCTGAGCTTCGGCAATACTCCAACCTCACAGGCTGTGATCAGTCCCGCACCGGCCTTCAGCTCCGCCACCGCCTCGGGCCGGATCAGCGCAACCTCCACCTGGGACACCGTCTCCGACAGCCAAGGCAACACCGTCCAGGCCGGGGACACGATCACCCTGCAGGGCGTAACCGGAGACGGCACCCCAGCCTCGTACACTTACACAGTCAATTCTTCCGAGACAGTGGCGGATTTTCTTGCCGGGATTGAAACCCAATTTGCCTGCACAGCGAAAATCGACAACGGCCAGCTGACTCTCACGGACACCGAAGTGGGACCGAGCCAACTGGCGATCTCCGCGATTACTTACAGCAACGCCGGCGGGGCCACTCCGCTCACCGATCCGACCATGGCCCAGATCTTCGGCGATCAGGGGACATCCTTCACCGTTGAACTCGGAGAGATGTATCAAAACGCGGGGTTGGCCACCACCAGCTATGCGAGTCCCTCAACAACGCTTTACCAAAACCAAAACGGATACGGCAAAGGCAAACTGCTGGATATCAGCGTGGACAGCCAGGGTATTATTACCGGACAATACTCCAACGGTCAGAACATCGAACAGGCCCAACTGGTACTGGCCAACTTTACGAATCTACAAGGGTTGCGTGATATAGGCGGCAACAACTTCGTCGCAACTGCCGAGGCGGGAGAGGTAATAAAAGGAACCGCCGGCCAGCCATCATTCGGCTCCGCCACCAACTACAGCCTGGAAAGTTCCAACGTTGATCTTGGCCGGGAAATGGTGGATGTCATCACCACCCAGCGGGCATTCCAGGCCAACGCCAAAAGCATTTCCACCGCCGACGATATTTACGAAAAATTGATCCAAATGATAAGATAACCACCCTCATCTTTCGATAAACCCGGATGCGGGCAACAGCTGCTCGCCCCCCTTCACCCTGGGTAAATCCCCTCATGCCTGCCCTTGTTATTCAGCTGGAAGGGGAATTCGGCTCAGCCTCAGCCTCAACCTGCACAGCCTCCATGATGATTTTTGCAACCCACTGATTGAGGCTTTCCCCTGCAACCGCCGCAGCTCGTGACACTCAGCCATAACCCTCCGATAGCACGCGCGACATGTGTTTGCAGGATAACGGATCCTACAATTACACCCTGATTTTTTCCCGCATATTTCGATACAGCATCAACGGTTGGCCGCAAAAAAAGCATCTTTTGAATTGGAGAGAGGGGAACTGCGTTAACGGTGGCGATGGTTCTCGCAACATATTGCAACCCCTTCGCCATTGACATTAGTCGTACCCAGCTTATTGAAACATAAGGTCTGTAACGACTTTGACTTTTAAGAGTCCACCATGAATGCCCGCTATCCGGCCGAAAAAGAGATCCTCAGCGCGCCCGACTCAATCCCTGCCCCGCATATACCCATTTCTTGGTATTCGTATTTTTTGCTCCCACGGCTAAAATAAATATTCATGCCTCTGCAACCTGGCATGACCTCACATCCGTGCAGGGGGAGTCATGGGCAAAGCACCCACCCTCATGGCGCAGGCTGAAATGAAGGATGAGATTACCCCAGAGAACGCTCGCTGACTTATCCACAAAAAACCGGCGATCCGGAAACATCTTCCGAACCGCCGGTGCAAGCAGGAGACTTGGGCTAATAACCTTTTAAGGGGCCGCAGCAAAAACGATTGCAACAGCCCCTTATACCTATTTACAACTTACCGCTTGATATTAATCAGATCCGAGAGCATCTCATCGGTGGTGGTAATGATTTTGGAGTTGGCCTGGAAGCCACGCTGGGTGGTGATCAGCTTGACAAACTCCGCCCCGAGATCCACGTTGGACTGCTCCAGTGAGTTGGGAGAGATCGAACCCAAGCCGTTGGTGCCGGGCGCGCCGGTGATGGGTGCGCCGGAGCCGGTGGTTTCCCGGAAGACATTGCCGCCCTCCTTGCGCAGACCTGCCAAATTGTTGAAGCTGGCCAGGGCCACCTGTGCCTTTTCCAGAACCTGCCCGTTGGAGTAATTGCCGGTGATGATCCCGCTGGTGTCCACGGATACCGACTGGAGGAAACCGGCAGCAAAACCATCCTGATCCTGGAAGATTGTGGTGGAGCTGTTGGCATACTGGGTAGTGGAGAGCGCCTCGGTGCTGAAGTCGATGCTCACCGTATCCCCGGACCGGCTGCCGTCCTCGGCAGAGTCCGCAGTAATGGTCGTAAAGGTGCCCGTGCCAAATGGTTCGGCACCTGAAGCAACCCCCGTATAATCAATGGAGGTAACAGACAATGAACTTACAAGACCAGTGGCGATCTCATCGGCCGTGCGATCGGTGAGCACAAGCCGGCCCGCACCGTCAATGCTCGCCTCGGCATCAAACTGGCTCTCCAGCCAGGAGAGCATTTCCTGTACCGTGGCATACTGCCCGCTCCCGGCCGTATACGGAGATGCGTAACTGGTTCCCACCGTATAGGTCGCATTCACAGCTGTCCCGTCCCCCCGGGTTCCCTGAAAAACAATGGTATCACCTGTTGCAAGACGATTTCCCGCACTGTCGAAAACACTGATCAATGGCGTGCTGGCGCTGATCACGGGAGGGAGGCCCGTTGCAGAGCTCAACGCCCGCTCGGTGGAAATGATCTGCTGCTTGGAGGTGGTAATATTGATCTGCGAAGCGGAGACCGATGAAGCGGCAAAGGCCGTAGCATTAGCGCCCAACGGGAGAGCCGTGGTATGAGCGTAGGCAACATCGATATCAACATCAACATCGGTAGGTGTTATTGCACCGCCGGCAAAAGTAATTGTATCGTTATAGGTTGTCGCGATGAAGTCCAGGAGATTCTGCACGGTGCTCCCGGCTGCCACCGTAAAAGTGGTTCCGGCAGGGATTGCGACATTCGCCGAGTCAAGTCCGGTAAAGGTATAGACATCGCCCACGCTTACCCGAAGCCCGGCGGCATCGTACACATTGGTGAGCAGGGTTGCCGCTGTCGCAGGGACAGTGGTAGCGGCATCGGTATACATGACCGTCGAGGGATTTAAGCTAGTAATTGTTACTGCACCAAGAGGCTCCGGACTTGGTCCGGTTGTAGTATCCAAGGTCACCGCCAAACTGCTGCCACCGGTGTTGTCCACGAGATGGATGCGGCCATCCGTCCCCAAGGTGGCGCTGACATCGGGGCTGGCCACAGGGGGAGGCCCGACCACGGCGCCATTGGCGTACAAATCCGAGAGGAAATCCAGCAGTTCCTGCATCGTGCTGCCAGTAGTGCCGACAGTAAAGGTGGTCCCTGCAGCTCCGGCAAAAACTGTACCATCCACCGCTGTACCGGAAAATCTATAGGCATCACCTGGGAGAATCACACGCCCGGAGCTGTCCCGCAAACTCGTCAGGGAAGCCGTAGCCGCAGTGGCGATGGAGGTACCATCGGTTGTAAAATAATCAGCATCAGTGCCGGAGGCAATCCCTGCCACGGTAAGGGAAACACCGCCAAAGGGATTGGTGCCGCTGCCGAAGATAAAGGAAGTCACAGCCATGCCGCTGTCCCCGCCGGTATCATCGGTCATCTTGATTCTACCATCGGCGTCGATGGTTGAGGTGCATTGAAAAGTGGCATCCAGCGCAGTCAGCAAATCCTGCACCTTTCCGCTTGCAGTAAGGGCATAACTGCCGCTTACCTCACGGCCCTGATTGTCATAGCCGGCAAAGGTAACCACCGCAGCCGGGTTCACCAGATTGCCGGAACTATCGTACACCGTACTCCACAGGGTTTCCTTGGTGATGGCAGTGGAGGCGCTGGCATTGGAATACGCTTTTCCGTTGCTGACAATGATCTCGCTGATGGCGGTACTCTGCCCACTGTAGCGGGCGCCAAGGTTAAGAGTAATCTGCTGGTTGGTGGCAGCCCCGGTGAAATTGGCATCAAAGGAGTAATACTGGTCAGTATTGCCCAACACCTTACGGTTGGTATTCAGAGCCGGATCCACCTTCCCGTCGGGCGGCACGTTCCAGGCCCAGATGTTATCGATGGAGCCGGAGGTGGAGAAATCGATCACCCCATACATCAAAGCGCCGGCACCTTTGTGGTTCACATAGTTGTAGGTAGTGTCCGGGGTGTAGATGGATTCTTCGTCATTGCTCCCATCCAGAGCACCCGTGGCGTCCCGGCCGCTGCCCAGTCTACGCTGATCTTCACTGGGCTCGCAGGTGACCAGATATTCCCACTGGTTATCCTTGGTGGTACGGTCAAAATAAACCGTCAGGTCGTGGCTCGCTCCCACGGAATCATAGACCTTGATGGCTGTGGTATACTCGTAGGCGTTGGCGTCGATAGGAGAGACGGGAACCGGCAGCGCGGGATTGGTGCCATCCCAGGCTTCGAACAGACGCATCTCGTTTACCTCGTTGTTTTTCCTGGAATCCACGTTGGCAATGACCTGGATACCGCTGGTTTCCACCGGCGGGGTGGATTTACCAAGATTGATATCGCCGATGGTGCCTTCCACCTCGCCGGAGGTTGGATTAATGGTCCAGCCCTGGACAAAATTTCCGGTGGGGTTGACCAGATACCCCTCCTTGTCGAACCGGAATTCACCCGCCCGGGTGTACATGTCCGACTCAGCGCTGCCCGGAGCCCGGAGCATGAAGAAGCCCTGACCGCCGATGGCCAGATCGGTGGGGGTGGAGGTGGACTCGAACGAGCCCTGGGCAAAGATGCCGTCGATGGTGGTCATGGTCACACCGCGCCCGACCTGGGCCGCGCCCGCGGCGGTGGCCACGCTCTGGGAAAGAACATCCTGAAAGGTGGCCCGGCTTGATTTGAAGGCAATGGTGTTGACGTTGGAAACGTTATCACCCAAAACGCTCATGGCGTTACCCATGGTGCTGAGACCACTGATACTTGCGTACAACGAACTTGAAACACCCATATCCTACCTCCTGTTTATTTTCTCTGTAATTTTTTCAGGTCTCACTTCACCACCAAGATATCGGCAACATTCATGGCAATGGACTTATCCACCGTCACCTGTGCCTTGCCGCCGTCAAAATTCACCCCGGTGACCCGGCCGGTTGAACGGTAATCAACGTCAACCTTCTGCCCCAGGGCATTTATAGCCACCACGTTGTAAGTGTACTGACCATCGGCAACCACGGTGCCGCTTGGAGTTGTCGCATCCCAGGTCAAATCATGGCTTCCTGATGGGGCATAGCCCAATTCAACGGTGTCCGCCATGCGACCCGCGGCATCATAAATCTCAATACGGCAGGATTCGGCGGCATCGGCCAGGGTATACTGGGTGGTGGAAACCTTGCCATCCACCACGCCCATGGTATTTCCACCGCCCTGCACCTCTTTGCCGATCAGAGTCAGAAGCTGGAGATTGTTCTGGGACACCTGATAGCCAAGCAATTTTTCCAGATTATCAGACATCTTCATCGTGGCTTCCATGTTGGAAAACTGGGCGAGCTGAGAGGCCATGTCCGTACTATCCATGGGCTCCAACGGATCCTGATGCTGCATCTGGGTAATGAACAGGGTCATGAAATCGTTGCGATCCAGGGTTTTCTTCCCAACCGTCTTTACGGTCGAGTCATCCTGAATTGGCAGGTTTGTGCTGGTGGCGGCCGCAGTAGTCATTGTTTCGTCCTCTCTCTTTCTCAGGCAAACAGATCAACGCCGCTTTCACGACCATTTTTGGGCTGCGCCTGCTGGTAGAAAATATCATCGGGCAGGTCCGCCAGGGTTGTCCTCCGCTGACCCGTCCCCTTTTCCAGAGAAGCCGCCTGATACTGCTGCCAGGATTCGTTGCTGTCCGTGTCCTTATTCAGGGAGACCATGCATTCGCCAAGGGCGAACCCCTGCTTTTCCATATTTTCCTTGAACTGCTCCAGATTGCTTTCCAGCACCTCTTTCACCCTGGAATTCTCCATGGCAAAGGAAACCGCTACCTGATTGTCACGCACCGTCATCTCAACCTTGACCTCGCCCAACTCCTTGGGATAAAGCTTGAGGACCAGATGATGTTCCTGATTGCGCAACCCTTGGAGAACGCCTTGGGAAAGCTGAGCAAAACTCTGCTGCTGAAGACCCGGGGGCATATTGGGAACATGCACAAAAGGCCGAGGCGCCTGGTGTACAACTGAAGCGTGACCGACAGACTCTGCTTTAGCCGCCAGAGCTGTCTCGGGTTGAAAGACCCCGTTGTTTTCGGAAAAAAGTTCGCCACTGACAAGAGCGTCCTTCCCTTCTTTCGCAGCCCCAAAACCTCGGTCCATGGTAACCACCGGTTCCGTAACTTCCCCGTCAAGAAACGGTGCAGCGTCCGCTTCCTGGGAGGCAAAAAGATCCTTGTCCTGAGCCAGTTTCTTCTCCAGACCAGCAGCCGCGGCAGCTTCCTTTTGCACCTTGACCTTGGAAAGATCTACGCTTTCCATAAGCTTTTCAAACACGGAAACCACCGAGCCCTGTACAGCGGCAGAGAGACTCGGACCCTTGGTTTCAAAACCGGATTTGCTCAGCACCTCCTGAAGATCGGCAAGAAAGGAAAGCGGATCTGCCTGCAGCCTGTTACCCTTCACCTCGCGAACGGCTTGTTCAAGCATATCTTTCAGACGCTCCAGGGTGAGCGTCACCGGCGGACCGGACTCCACAAGACCTTCAATAACCGGCAAACGCTCGGGCATAAGGGCACGCTGCAACTGCTGGGAGACTCCTGCATCGGCAAGAAGATCCTGCAACTGCTCCGCTTCCACCGGGGTAATATCGGTAATTCCTTCCTCGCTCAGCCCTTGCAACCCGGCCAAAAGTTTTTCCAAATCAAGGGTGTTATCCCCACGCACCGCTGCCTCGCTGATCTTGGTAACCTCGGGAACAGGTACGCCAAGGCGCTCAAGAAAGCTCTGAAGAAGCGGCAGATCTGTTTCCGGCGCGGTCACCGGCACTTCATCCTGCAATGCCTGAAAATGACGAGAGAATGAATCAAGAAAATCACCAAGATTCAACTTACCGTCCTGATTCTTCATTTTTTCCATGAGCGAAGCCAGCTGGCTTTCATTCATGCCCGCATCCTTGGCAATCTTCTGAAGAAGCTCCGGATCAGGAACCGGGAAAGACCATTCTCCAGGCCCCGGTTTTTGATCACCCGCACTTTTCTGGAGCTCTTGGACAAATTGCCCCAACAGGGCGGCAATGTTGCTTGCCGCATCCTCGCTCCCCTCCTTCTGCTTCGAAGCAGCTGCAGACGCCTCATGGTCTGGGGCAGCAGGGGTGGCCTTATCTTGC
>Ga0224510_10000501_pt1 | contig 29977 bp, 20 predicted proteins | sample SF_May12_sed_USG_FD_170161 | JGI IMG/M metagenome (GOLD analysis project Ga0224510, IMG submission 170161) | Sediment microbial communities from San Francisco Bay, California, United States - SF_May12_sed_USGS_4_1 | ecosystem: Environmental > Aquatic > Marine > Sediment | place: USA: California... | reverse complement strand
CCTGCCGGAGACCCCTCGGTGCCAGGCGAGCTCCAACCGACAGGACGGTTTTCTGCATGACATGGCAAACCTCATGTGTGACTTACGTCCGTCTCCCCAAAAAGATGGATCCCCGCGCCTTCGGATTTTGGGACCTGTTGGATCCGGCATGGTACGGCAATGGGTAAAAGAAGCCATCAGACTCCGCACGAATTCCTCTCCTGGCTCCACCAACTACGTGAAGGATTATCTGGCCGACGCGGCGATCTACTCCTACTCCGCTACGGCACACCCTGCGCTGTTGTATAGCGTTAACGAAGACTCTCCCATTTTGGACACGAAGGCCGAAGCCGACACGTTTGGTTCGCTTGGAATTCGCTTTGAGCGCACGTTGAGTACGGATCGTGAGCTGGCCGAGGCATTGGTCGAGGAACTGCAGCACCGTGATGTGGAGATTCCTGCAGGGAAGGTGAGCGACGATCCACAGGATCACATCGCGCTCATCGCTGAATGGGATACGTTCTATGGGCGGGCGCTCCCCCTGACGTTTATGGCTGCCGCGCAGGAGAAGGTCAGTAAGCAGAGCTTTCCCGATCGCGTGAAGGATTTACAGACTCAGGTGCAATGGTCGGATCGTACTCCTTCGGATGCAGGTCCTAGGCAATGGATTCATTCCTATGTCTACCTGCGTGGGCTCGATGGAGTCACCAGTGGGAAGACTGCGTCAGCAGGGATAAAGAAGAAGGATTCAGAGAACGCAGGCCACGAGAAGCAACAAAACCGCCTGGATACCGCCTATCTCGAACGCCCCGAGGGACAAAGTCAATTCGACTACGTCCGGCGCCTGACGATGTCGATTGAGCGAGATAATGAACGATTGAAACGGGAGGGCAAACACTTTCGGGCGATTGGCATTCTGGGGAGCGATGTGTACGACAAGTTGTTGATTCTTCAGGCCCTGCGCAAGAGCTTCTCAAACGTCATTTTCTTTACGACCGACCTTGACGCTCGGGTGATGCACCCCGATGCGTTTGACTGGACCCGCAATCTGGTCGTGGCCTCCGCCTATGGGCTTGAGCTGAATCCCTATTGGCAAGGGGGAACGCCGCCCTTCCGAAGCAGTTACCAGACGGCGCTCTTTCTCTCCACACTGAAGGCGCTCGACATTTCGGTCCCGGTATCAAGCACAGCAGACGACGTTCAACTGTACGAGATCGGGCGACGAGGGGCCGTGACATTGCCACGGGGCTCGGCCCTCCAAGTGGCCCTCGACAGCTTACGTCGCGGAGGATGGATGCCGACCGAACAGCCTGGAGCCACCCCTGTTCAGACTGTCCACCCCTCTCCGTCTCCGGTTCTCGCCACGCCATCGACCCTCATCCGAGCCTTGTTCGTTCCAAGCGTGCTCGTCTGCATGGTAGTCATGATCGGCCGGCGCTATCACACACCAGCCGGGCAATTCTCGAGTTGGAACATTTTCAGGTGCCTGAGCGGATCGCTCTTCCTGGCCCTCCTGTTATACGTGTTCATGCATGTCCAACTTGAGCCCTTCTCCCTCTTCGATGGGGTGAGCATCTGGCCCACCGAGCTTCTTCGTCTCATGGTCATCCTTATAAGTCTGTACTTCCTCTGGCAAGCAAAGGGCATACTTATCGAAGGAGCTCGGCAGATTGCAGTCCGGTTTCAATTGGCCATTCATTCCGTCGAACCTCATCGAGAGCAGATGTCTCAGTGGTCGAAGCCTTGGAAAGACTTCTGGGACCATTCTGCCAAGGCACAGACTGGAATGAATAATCCCGAGACGCCGACCCCTATCGAGATGACTTCCCTGTGGAACGACTACCTATGTGAATCACGATGGAGCAATCGGGTAGTTCGTATCGTGTGGTTGATGGGGCTTGCCCTTGCACTTGCACTCGTGGTCATGAGCCTGTTTGACGCGCCCTTTGTCCCGGCAAGGGGATCCGTCAGTCAGTGGTCTGACCGCGCGATTCTATGGCTCGCGATTCTTCTAACTAACGCGTTGCTGTTTGTCGTCCTTGATGCGTCGCTCTTGGCGGCTCGGACGATTCGCCGATGCATTGAGGTCATCCCGGTCTGGCCATCACCGGCCTTCCAGGCAGGCGGAGAGAACCATACTCCAGGACCTGATCTCCATGCGAGGCTCACGATTCGATTGATCGGGATGCTCACGAGTGTCGTAGGCAAACTGATTTATTACCCCTTTATTGCAGTGGCACTGCTCATTGCCGCTCGCAGTCGATATTTTGATGGTTGGGATTTCCCAGTCGGGCTACTGCTCGTTTTTGGGATGAATCTCGCTTATGCTTTGGCCAGTGCACTTATTCTCCGCTCGGTAGTCGAGCGAGCACGGACCACAGCGCTTGCACGGGTGCGTGAGCAACTGGCCCAGGTCTCGGGACATCAAGAACGCACAGAGCGCGAAACCAAACAGATCCAAGCGACCATTGAGGAAATCGAAGACACCCGAGAGGGGGCTTTCGCCTCCTTTCTCTATCAGCCAGCCTTTGGGGCGTCACTCATCCCGACAAGTGGGATCACCCTGTTGGCCTTCTTGGAGTATTTCGTCCCGGGGAAATAACTATGTATGGCTCTTGAGCCCTCACATCTTGGAGATCACAACAACTCCGGAAGAAGAACCCCACTTGTAAGGGTGGGAATCCTCCATAACCTACGAGGCTAGCGGAACCGTTGGCATTACGTGCTCTTATTCTAAGGAGTGCCTATGGAATCTGATTTGTTAGCTCGAAAAGAAACGCATTTTGTCTTATGGCGTCCGAGGCATCATGATCCTCCACCGCATCTGGTCATCGGGCAGTTTCGTGGTGGAAATCCACCAATGTTTGAAGAACAGCAGAGACGCCCACTAAGTCGCTCGGTGGAACATCCTGATCTTTGGGAGCTGCCCGCTGCGGAACTTGGCTTGGTCGAGGGCGAGGTCTATGAATACTGGTACGCGGTAGAGAACAGCAACCCCTACAAGCCTAGCAAGGCGACGATCCTTTGCACGGACCCGACGGCCTGGACTGTGGATTGGCGGTTGCTCGCACCCCGCCTGGACCCGCCCTTCGGGGAGGACGACCGGGATCCGGCAAGCGTGGTCACGTGGCAGGACGGTAAGCTGCTCCCCTGCGATCCGGGTGGCGAGACGATCGATTGGGTGGACGATACGGCCATCGCCGCATTGCCGGCGAACAACAGATTGGTCATCTATGAACTGCCGACGACCTGGGTTCGGTTCGAAGAGCTGGAGACGCGGCTCCAGTTAGCGGTCGGCACATTCCGAGACGTGACGGCCTTGATCGAGCCGAGGTCGCTCCCCTCACCGTTCTCAGCCATCTCTGCTTTCCCCCATGGCCAGCGGCACCTCCAGCACTTAGGGGTAAACGCGCTGGAGCTGCTGCCGCCGGCGGACAGCTTCGTCGACCGGGAGTGGGGCTATGCGACGAGCAACTATTTCGCGGCAGATCACGATCTCGGCTTCCCCAAAGGCCACTCCTCCCCGACTCCGTCCGTCGACCTGGTCGAGCTGATCAAGACATGCCATCGGCATGGCATCCGCTTCTTTACCGATGTAGTCATGGCGTTCTCTACTCGGGACCCCTATCAGAACATCAACTTCCTCGACTATCACGTCCAGGCCAATGTGGGCGATCCCGAAGAGTTCGACCAGGGCCGAAAGCGAGACGGCTTCGGCGGGGACCTGTTCAAGTACAATTTTCGAACAGAGATCTACGATCCCATTTCCGGTACACGAGACAACCTAGTCCCGGCACGGCAGCTCATGCTGACCCATCTTGTTCGGTGGATGCGAGACTTTCGCATCGACGGCATCCGCATGGACAGCATCCCGAACATCGCCAATTGGGATTTTGTGCAGGAGTTCAAGGACAAGGCCCGGGAGATCTGGCAGGCGCGAGGGCGCGAGCAGAGTCTGCCCGACAGCGAAGCGGACGCACGCTTCCTGGTCGTGGGCGAAGACTTAGCTGTCCCCCGAGAACTGATCAGCCAGCAACGGCTCGATGGCCAGTGGAACGAAATTTTCAAACGGATGGTGCGTGCGGCTATCCTCGGCCAGAACGATGAGCAGGAACCCAGCTTCGAATGGACTGTCCGGAAGCTCATCGACTGCCGGCTCCTGCAGTCCGAGGGGAATCCGATCTTTACCGACGGGGCACAAGCCATCAACTATGTGACGTCGCACGATGTGGAAGGCTTTCGGAACGAGCGGCTGTTCAATTTCCTGATCAACAACGGGGTGGGCGATGTGGAGCGGCGGATAAAGCTTGCCTTCGTCTGCCTGCTGACCGCGGTCGGCATTCCATGATCTTTGCCGGCGAGGAGTTCTCCGACCAGCACGATCTCCTCATCGGGCATCCCGACAAGCAGGTGGATCCGGTCAATTTCGAACGGCTGGGCGAGCCGTGGCGGCAACAGCTGGCCACTTACGTCGCCCGACTCGTGAAGTTCCGTACCAGGTACGACGCGCTGGCCGTGAACGACACCAACTTCATCCATGTGGATTTTAACGATGCCAAACGTGTGCTCTGTTGGCAACGTGGTCAGCCAGGGAGTGATTGGCAGGTGGTCGTCGTTGCGAATTTCTCCGGCTTTGCGACGGACACTTCGCCTGGCACACACACCGAGTATCGTGTGCCAAACTGGCCAAACACGCCACTTGGCATGAAGTGGCGGGAAATTACGCAAGAACGCGACGTTCCTACGGATTGGGTGGCACGCGAGCCCATCTTCCCTTGGGAAGCAAAGGTGTATGCACTGGTGAACGAATAGGCTGATCGCATCATTGTACTCTCATTGACGCAATGAAATTGTTACGGCTATTTCTTGTCACCGTCGTACCCACCACCTTATCATGGCAAAACTTACTACTAGGGGACATTATTCACGATGACCGCAACAGCGCTGTTGGAACAACCTCGTGGGTATAGTCGAACTTGCGAGAGATGCAGACCTGATGGAGGTGAACAGCAGCATGCCTCCTGGGTTTATGATGCTCTCCGCTTCCGCCGTCTCGACGTGGTGCGTCTGTGACACCGCAGGCTGTTTCTGAACCAGCCAGCCTGTTGAAGTCATTTCTGGATCAGCCACGGGCACACGAAGAATGTTGCGCACCTATCTTGCTAGCGTTTCAGAGTGTTTTTGTAGATCCTCTGAGATCTACCAATTCTTCCATGTACTTTTCTCAGTGTTTGGATCACAAGTTGACCCGTAACAGGTCGCTTCCTAATCACGTACGACAATAACAAACTCGTTGAGCTGGATCGTCAATGCAAGGGAAAGTCTACTGACCCGATAGAAAGGGCGGCACCTCTGATGGGTACATCGATTTTTATCAGTCATCGGCACGATGATCGCGATATCGCCACCGTTTTCAGCAAACACTTTCAGAAATGGAATGTGCCTCAGGAAGAGATTTTTCTATCGTCTGATCCCAAAGCAGGTGTAGCTATTGGTGAACCACTGCGGCCACAACTCAAACAAGCGCTCGCCGAGGCGAGATTGGTTCTCCTCATCTACACACTATCAGACGCGGATTGGGAATTTTGCGTGTGGGAGTGCGGTGTGGCCACGAATCCCGCTGACAATACACCGAAAACGCGAGTTGCTTTGTTTCAAGTCGGAAGTCAAAAGAGCCGTGTGTTCAAAGGCGAGGCGGTATTCCGGCTGTCTCGCGACGACATTGCCAAATTTGTCGACCAATTCCATAAGCTCGACAATTTCTTCAGAGAGGGACCGGCGTTCCAGCCTACGATCGATCCGGACATTCTCCGCGATCGTACAGATTGCCTGTATGAGGAGTTGAGGCCATTTGCACTAACGGACAAACTGGAAGAGCGACCCCTTTGGGATCGTTTCACGCTGCGAATTCGGTCCAATGAGGTTCGAGAAATTAGGGAGTGCCTGTCGGAAGCTCATACCGATGGAGCCAAAGATAGAGCATTTGATTTTCTACTTCGCAACGCCCATGTCATTGATAGTTTTGGGATGGCGTTGCTGCATTTTGGTTATGCGGCGGGTACCCAGGACCTCACCCTTGAAAAGCTGATCGAATGTTGGCGGGACACGATTGCCAGTGAAACGGACCCTCACGGGTGGATTCCTGCCCTCTGCCAAGAAATGTGCCGATCGATAGAGGACCGGCCAGCACAACCGTCCTGGGAACTCATGAAAAGCGCCCAATTTCCGGAATGGTGGTTTCTCCCAATAGTGAATCACGTCCGGCTCAAGCCGGATAGTTTTGAATTTGATGTTTCTTTGTATCGCTTCCCTGGTTCGCTTCCTCCTTCTCTCGTGGTCATGGGATAAGGAGGAGTTCGGAGTCCATAAAGATGGCGTATGCATTAGTACATAACGACATCGCTGCGCCGAACAAGTTTCTTGTACTTTGAAGTCCATCTCAAAGTGGGGGCTAGTGTCGCGTAGCTGAAATCGGATGAGCAAGCGCTTCTAGTGGCTGCTGCTCAGCCTTAACGCCAAACACCAACGCAACCACGGCACCGAGAAGCATCAGTGCCGCGCCCACGAGATCACCGTAGAAGACTGAGGTGGCGGACTCCTGGATGAGCATGCTGAAGAACCAGGGAGCTAACACACCCGACCCCTGTCCTACGACGAAAAAGACCGCGATGGCCATGGCACGAATTTCCAGCGGAAATATTTCACTCACCGTCAAGTAGGCCGAGCTGGCTCCTGCGGACGCAAAGAAGAAAATGATCGACCATGCCACCGTCTGTGTGACCGCCGTCAGGTAGCCTTGCCAGAATAGGTATCCGGTACCAGCAAGGAGCAGACTGGACGTTGCGTAGGTGAAGGCAATCATGGGCTTACGCCCAACCGTATCGAACAAGCGGCCAAGGAGCAACGGTCCCAGAAAATTTCCTATGGCGAAGGGAATGATGTACAGCCCGATCTGGCTCGGCGAGACATCATAGAATTTTGTCAGCACGAGGGCATAGGTAAAGAACACCGCGTTGTACAAGACCGATTGTGTGACCATCAGGGTCACTCCGAGAACGGTCCGTTGGGGATAGGTCTTCACCAGCTGTTGCACCACGGTCACGAATGTTGCATGGACACTGGTATGGATGGCCATGTTGCCCTCAGGCTCAGGAAGAGTGGCCAATCGTGTATCTTCTTTGACCTGCTCCTCAATCGACGCGACGATCGTCTCAGCTTCTTGTAGGCGACCATGGGTCATCAGCCAACGGGGACTCTCTGGCACCAGCCGGCGGATCAACAACACACCGAGCCCGAGGATCCCGCCCAACCCGAAGCAGAGGCGCCAGCCCAGCCATTCGGGGATGAGCTGCGAATCGAGCAATGGGATCGAAATCAATGCCCCGGCCGCGGTGCCGATCCACCAGCTGCCATTAATCGCAAGATCCGTTTGACCACGTGCCCGTGCTGGGATCAGCTCGTCGATGGCGGAGTTAATGGCAGAATATTCGCCCCCGATGCCTGCGCCAGCGAGAAAGCGGAAACAGAGAAAGCTCCAGAGGTCCCATGAGAACGCGCTCAAGATGGTAGCAGTGAGATATAGCACAAGCGTGATGAGGAACCACCGCTTGCGCCCCTGTCGATCCGCTAGGTAGGAAAACACAAAGGCACCCATCACGGACCCAGCGAGGTACGCCGACGCCGTTAAGCCGATCTGAGACTCTGTCAAATGAAGCGTGGTCGGCAGCATGAGCACTGGGGCGAGTGCTCCGACAATCGTGACTTCGAGCCCGTCCAAGATCCAGGTGATCCCGAGCGCTACGACAATGAGCCGATGCCAGCGTGACCAGGGCAACCGATCAAGACGTTGAGGAATATTGGTGGTGATAGAGCGTGTAGCATTAGCTTCTGCCTTCATCCTTCCAACTCGATGATGCGTTTAGCCACTTATTGCTTACCGAAGAGCTCTGCAGACCCGTTTAGCTTTCGTTCTCTGTTCAACCCAAACCATGGCATATCGACTTGCGAATAAGGAAACTGGCATCGTGATGGAACCAGTTAGCCCCCTAAGGAGGTCGCATAGCTGTGAAGAGTTGCATTTACTTGGCGCAACGAAAACCTATGGTGGAATAGTGATAGGGAGGATCCTTGTAGAGTCGATAGGTGGCTTCTAATTGCCCTTCGGTGTTATCCCAGGATCCACCGCGCAGAACTCTCCAGGTACCTCCTGGTGGTCCCTGAGGATCTTCCGAGGAGCTATGGTTATAGTAGTATGGGCTGTACCAATCTTTGACCCATTCCCAGACACTACCAGCCATGTCAAAGACCTGGTACGGGCTATTGCCAGGATTCCATAGATCCCTCTCTTGGCCACTTTTCCCGTTCCCCCTATCCTTCCTCACAGCGTTAGACCAGGCTATGGCTCGAACATTCTTAAGATCCTCATACCCAGTCCAATTCTTTCGCATACTCTTTCGCATACTTCTTCGCATGTTCTTTCGAATATCATATTGAGCTCGCAGCATGCCTGTCTTTTGAGCATCGACATTCGATAGTTCGTCCGGTAGTTCGCTGCCCCATGGGAAAATATCCTCCTCGCCGCTTCGGAAATACGTTCCGCGTGCGGCTTTCTCCCACTCCGCTTCAGTCAGGAGCCGCTTGCCAGCCCATTCACAATACCAAGTTGCCTGTTCATACGTAATGCCAATCACAGGTTTCATCCCGTACTTATGAGCAATTTCATCGCCCCAATCGGTTTTAGGTTTGACCCTCTGCTCGTGATGCGCACTGTAAAACTTTTCATACTGAGTAACTGTCACCTCGTGTTCGTCGATATAAAACGCATTAAGGTAGACATAATGCGGTGGACTTTGGTCGATCTCCCGATATGCAGTTCCCATAATGAAATGCCCGCCTGGCACAAGCCGCATCGAAGCCATCTTATCTTGAGACCGAAGGCTATCCTGATCTGGGCTCACCTGATCTAATAGGGTTAGGACACCAATCTTAGAAGGTGCGGAGTTACCTTCAGTGCCGCCTGGCAGTATCTCAGCATATCCAAACGTCCGTAAGTTGACATCCGAAACATCGTTTAACTTCTCAAGGGCACAACCAAAGTATTGTGCCTTTGCCAGTTCTCTTGCAACTCCGTGCAAGGCAAAGTCACGCTCCGGGCCCTTTTGGTTAGGCACTATCGTTATGCTATCTGAGAATACCCCACGGGTAGGACACCCACCGAAAAACTTCCAAAGGATTTGAGACATCCATGAACCACCATCTACCCTTCGCTCAATAGCTCCAGTCGGATTATTCCTTGCGTTGTTTGTCTGCCGGGCGAGGCCGATCGCGTATGAGGCATTAGCCCAGGTTTTGTCGTCTGTCTCGAGGCTTTCGTGATCGAGAACTTTCCTGGCGAAATTCATCAAATATTTGTCAGAACCAACTGAGGTATTATCCGCACGTGCCCCAGTATCGACACCTGTTGCAATTTCTACGATAGCACGCAGGACTGCCGATTTTTGGTGGGTATTAGAAAGTTTTTGCGCATACTCACGTGCAAACTCCAGCGCTTTCGCAACATTCTTTAATTCGTTCATCTTAGCGAATGCTCTGGCTACGGCCAGTTGAGTCAGAAGAAGGTCAAGTCGTTCAGGGCCGACACTCTCGTTCTGCCGCAATTCCTCCTCCACCTCTTGTTGCATTTTGAGAACCAGGTCAATGGCAGATTCTTTCTGACTACTACTGTCCTCTAGCGTGGGCTTACTCAAAAGTTGCGCGTGAGCGATCTCTAACGTGCGAACTTCACGAAGTAAAAATGATGCAGGTGACGGAATCTCTTCCTCGGATAGCTGCTGATTTTTATGGTCAGGTTGCGGGCTTGAAGCAAGACCTTCTGCTTGGTGCAGCAACTCCCTCGCAAGAATTCTTACGGCAATTGGTGGTTCTGCACGTAGAATAATGGCCGAGGCCTCGATAAGTCCTAAGATGCGATCTATGGCAGGAGTGGATTCAACTAGCTCGTTCAGATATTTTTCCAAAAAACTATCTTCATTTTTACCGGCCTCTATACATCTGGCTGCCCCCTCTATCAACAAATGGAACGCGATCGATCTGTCGTGATTGTCCTGAATTTTGCCGAGTATACCTTTCGCTTCCTTTAAAGTATTTCTGATCGTCAGTGTTTCGCCGGCATATGATGCGACCTCGGCTTTAAGAGCAAGTAATCGTACCTGTTCGCGCAGAGTCCAGTTCTTCCCTAACGACTCCCTGGGAGCTACTACCTTCCTTATATGTTTCTCGATTTGAAGGAGTGATTTCTCCGTCTCCTCATGCATGGCCTTCTTCACACCGTCAACCCGCCCATGGTTGGGTATGCGCATCTGAAGGTCATACAGCACGTGAACTCGTTCTGGTCTTTCGTGGTCGGGCATATCTTTAAGGGCACTCAACGCTTGATCGATAAACTTATCTCCCAACTTTTCATCTGTTGGTTCCTTTGACTCTTTCAACTTTTCCGCAAGACGAATGAACGTTATGGCCTTGAGTCTAGGATTATCGATGGAGATGGCCAAATCTTCAGACTTACCCCATAACTGTTTATGGGCGGCGAGCCAGGCAAGCTCGCTTCGGCCACGATCGGCTTTGGGTTCAGGGTAGTGTTCGACCCTTGCCTTATTCTCCCATTCTTCCCATTTACCAAGCGCGGCGATGCCCCTTATCAATGTTTCCGTGGTAAGCTGACTAGGGGGATCGTTAGGTTGCGAGTTTGAGAGAGCCTTATAGACGGACTGCTGGATTTTTGTCTCTGCACTATCCGGCATAAGCGGATATCCGAGCCTGCCAATGACTGCCATAAGAAAAACGCAACCAATTAGCATCATTATCGCGCGTTGTCGGCTTTTCTTGATTATTGTCTTCTCGGGCTCCTTTGCAGCCCATCGGATCTTGCCCTTCTTCATGACTTTTCTTACCAACCAGTAATCCTTCAGCTTCAAGTAGCGATAACGTTGGTTTGTGCGGTAATACCGAACGAGGCGATCCAGTTCATCATTGGCCGTTCTGATGTCCGAGAATCTTTCTTTTATCTTTTTCTTCACTGGTATGATCAGGAACCGGTGGGCCAATTCATAGCGCCTGACCACATTCTCGCTTATCTCATCCTTCTCATCCTTGCTCCAGACAAGGCGCTCATCGGTGAGCCATTTCAGTCTCTGTTCGAGGTCATCTTTACTCATTGTCATGGGAAGCGTATTGGAGACTTCATTCACGGTAAGTCGACACCCTTCTCCTGTATCGTGGTCAATAAGGGAGTTTAAGATCCACCACATCGTCTCTTGCTCTTCTTCTAGTTTGGAACCGAGTCCTGTAAACAAGAGATGGTCCAAGGAACCTTTAAGACCGTCTAGCTCCTTATACCCCTCTGGCGTGAAACCACGATTATTTTTATTGCTTTTACTGTGTCGCTGAATTGCCCAGGCGACAATCTGCAGCTGGAGAGGCAAAATGCGATCCGACGTAGGATCCAAGATATCGTCTAGTACTGTTTCTCTCACAAACCGTTCATCGAATAACAAACCATCAGCTTCGGCTAGAGCTTTGAGAGAGGCAAAGGCTTGATCCCTGCTAAAAGGTTCCAGGTCGATCTGGTAGCGGTTAATACACCCTAACTTTTTGAATAGCGGCACTAAGTGGTCGCCTGATTGGATAGAAAAAAGTATTTTCAGAGACGACGGCGATTGGCATTGATACCAAACTTTAAGGCCGTCTTCGAATTTTTCACGAACATCCTGCTTGCCATGCAAAAATTCTTCAAATTGGTCAAATAAGAGCACTATGGGCAAATGCTTCGTTGCCGCTGCCTGATCAAACCACGAATGTAAATCACATTGCTGCAGACTGAGTTGCAGCTGATCCTGAAAGGCCTTCCGAAGCGTGCTAAACGGATCCTCGCGGGTAAATTTGACATAGATGCCTATGGGGGAGTTCGTCTTCGATCCGTCGAGGGCCGGCATAATCCCCGCCCTGATGAATGAGGTCTTGCCACAACCAGCCCTTCCGGAGAGGACGCCGATGCGCATTTCTTGCTGTGTCAGGGCCATGCGGCATTCACCAAGCTCGCGTTCTCTTTGGAGGCGTTTGAAGATAGCCCGATCACTTGGTTGGTATGAGTGCAGTCCCTTGATGGGAGATAGGTACATTTCGAGATCGTTGTGAAGTCTCTCAACATCCCCTAGTTCGAGTTCTTGCGATTGCCCACGCTTGCTATGGAGACGGAACAGCTGATACGTCGAGAGTCCTCTAATCTTCGCAGGCAGTGCTTCTTCAGAGGGACGAGCCGCCCCGTCGACCAAGACAGGAATAATTGGAATCCGTCGCTCAAGAGCCGTATGAATCTCGTGAACAACCCAGTCATTAGGCTGCTCCAGACATCCCTGGCCATCCTTATTTTCACAACTGAGCCATCTAGGCCCGATAAGCACAACCATCACTACTGCGGCAGCCAGAGCATCATTGAATTCTTCTAGCCATTGCTTGCCACGCGCTATATCCTCGGTAGCCAAGAACAATCGGTCGGGTCCCAACCTCGCGCTGAGTTGACCGTACAAGATTTCGGCGATCGAACGACTATCTTTGTCGCGATAGCAGATGAAGGCTAAGCGTTTCTCAGTCGACATAATGAAAACCTTTCCGATACTGCCAGGATGCTGGACCGTACGTATCTGTTATTGATCCTGGTCAGCTTCCCTGAGAAGGCATTATGGATTCTGTTGCATTTTCGTGCGCGGACGAAAGATATCTTTATCAGCTATGACTTACCACGACTCGAGCGGGTCATCCTGTGCAGCTTACAGCAACGGAACTCCTTCTCCATTGCCGGTCATGTCGCGAAACCCTTCGACGAGGTTAAATTTCAGTTCTTAGCCCGTTTTCTCTACGTCACCCAATCAGTACGGAAACGCACTTTGCCATTCAACAGGCGAACCGCCCTGACCGAGACTCTGAAAATGCCCGATCCGATGTTCATCAATCATCAACGTCGCAAACGCCCCTGCAGGCCCAAATCGCCCAACAAATCCATGCCCGGGTGTTTCAAAGTCGGGGTTGTGATTGGGAAATTTGGTGGTGTAGGTCTTCCAGACTTTCCACGGCTCCGTGCCGTTCTTCGATCGCCACCACGTGACCGCGAAGGCCTGCACCGCGAGCTCACCTTGCGTCAGGCTCTTCACGTCCAGTTTGAGAATATCGTCGATGTTGTCGTCCGGATCCAAGTTCGCGATGAAGATACCGGCACCATCAACCGGATCATTCAACGACGGGTTCAGCGTCCGCCATTGTGCTCGTGCTGAATCAGATACCGACCAATGGCCACCGATATTGGCCAATACATCCGTGACCCCATCCCCGTTGAAGTCGCCGAACCGCAGTTCACTGAACGGTTTGGCGGAGGTCCCTACGAGCTGCCAGTCAGGATGTGAGAGCGGAGTCACGAACCATTGTCCATCGGAATCTCGCCAGAAGGCGTGGGTGTCGGGTTTCCTAACGCCGGGACGAGGGTCACGCTGGTTGGGATCGAAGCGCCCAAATTGCACCTCGCGTACTGATCGACCAAAGGCTCCAAGGTCTTTCCATTCGTCCCTCCCGCCAGATGAAATGCGCCAGATCCCAGTACCTGTGTCGGACACCACCCCGCAGCGAGTGGCGCCCTCGAACTGGCCCAGATGAAGGTTCTTCAGGTCCTGGTCATCCTGCCTCACATACGTCCAGGGATGTTTCCCCCCGCTCGAAAACCACCAGGTCACGCCGGTCGGTAAAAATAGATCGTCGATGCCATCCCCATCCAGATCACACACACCGTATCGACCAAAGGTCTCCACGTTGTAGCGATTGTTCTCCAATATTTTGACCCTGCAGCACCCCCCAGTAAGGTTGATCGTAAGTTTGATCGCCGCACCCTTATCAGACCGGGCAAAAATATTGTGATCGATGGTCGCAAGATTCGTCGGATTGCCCCGGATCTTGATATCCGTGTCCTTTTTGTACTGAAACGTGTTGTCGCGAAACAGCGACGTCCGGCCAGCGGATCCACAGTTGTAGAGTTTGTGACTGAAGAGGCTCACGGGACCACAGCTATCGGTACCATGGATGTCAAAGACATGCGTATCTCGATTAACCGCACTTCCGTGAAACCCTCCCCCCTTGAGAACCAAATTTCGTTCCGCCAGATAGCCACCCATGTCGCCAGCGGATGCGACTGAATGACGGTTAAAGTCAAACAGATTCTGATAGATCCTCGACCAGGCGAAGTGGTGGGTCGAGACTCCATACCCTGACGCACGTCCGTCGACCGATTTCCTTTGATTATGATGGATATAGTTGTCGTGGATGAGGACGCGGATCGGGTCCAGATCATGATCCGGAACCCCAGGGCCCGCTGCAGGATCTTCTACAAAAATGGCTGCCTCACCCCATCCAGCAACTTCCATGTTGGAGATCTCCACATCAGGGCAGCCCATGATGCTAATGCCATAATTTGTTGTCTGCTGATCCTCAAAAGTGGGGCCATAGATGCGAAAGCCGGAGATCCGAGCTCCATCTCCATCGAAACCGCCAATGCACGTGGCTTCAATCAGGGTCCCCTTGATCTGCTCGCGCATACGCAAGACGGGCCCCGGCGAGCTGGGGGATCGCGCCGAGTCGGGGAGCGCTGCGGCCAGATTTAAGTCCGAAGGAAGCGGTGGCACATAACTGGCCAACGTGACACATCGAGCGAGACGCAAAACCGGTTCACCCTCGCGCGCGATGCTGGCAACATCCATATCGAGCGTGGCCGCCAACAAGACAATCGTATTCGGCGTTCCCACTGCCGCCACCAGTTTGTCGCGATCGGCATTGCTGTCGATCGTGATGATCTGTCGATCAGAAGGACACACGACCGCTTGCGGGACAGGTCGCCGTGGTATTACCTTGATTGAGGTAATGGCGTCGTTTCCCACGGGCTGTCCGGTCATGTCGGCGATGTCCTGCGTAAAGGCCTGGCACGCGCCGCCGAAATTGTCATGTTCACATACCACCACCTCCACGTTTGGACCGAGGCGGAAGGACGATATGGAATCATTCGCCAATCCAGTGCTAGTAGCCGTGGGAAACTCGCCGATATTGAGGGTGCTGCAGGGACCGGTAAATTTCCAATCCCCAAAGATGGTCACTTGCGAGTCCCCGGCGAGACACAAGGCTTGGCCCTGGGGTCGTACTCTCACGGAGGTGACACTGTCATTGCCCACTGCGGTGTTCCCAAGGAATGGCGAATCGGTGGTCAGCACAAGGCAGGTTCCCCCGTAAAAGTCGTGCTCACAGACGTGCATGTCGGTTCCCGGACCCACGCGGATTGAGGAAATGGAATCGTTCGGCAATCCGATTGATACCGCGGTGGGAAAATCCCCGACCGAGAGCAGCCGACAGGCACCCGAGAAGTTGTCATGCACATAGACCGCCGCCTGCTGAGGGCCAGGGAAACACGGGGGCGGGGTTCCGATAGGCTGGACCTTCAGCGATGTGATTTGATCGTTACCGACGGAGGAGGCTCTCAGATTCACCTGACTGCCGGTGAGGACCTCGCACCGACCACGGAACTTGTCATCCGCACAGACAAAGACTTGCGCACCGCTGCCGACGCGAATGGACGAGATCGAATCGTTGGGCAGACCAATCGATCCCGCTGTGGGGTAGTCACCAAGACCACGCGTGACACACTGCCCCAAGAAATCGGCATTGGTGTAGAACGACACTTGATTGGGTCCGGGTGGGCACTGATTGGTCCCGAGGGCCTGGACCTTAAGCGACGTCACGGCATCGTTCCCAACCCGTCGATCGTTGAGAAAACTCACGTCATGATCCAGGAGGATACAATCCCCTCTGAACTGGACATCTTTGCACACGATGACTTGCGCGTTGGCTCCCACCCTGAGCGACGAAATGGAATCGTTCCGAAGGCCGATCGCTTCGGACGTGGGGTAATCGCCGAGGCTTCGTACCACGCAGGACCCACGGAAATTCGCGTCCGTGTAGAAGGAGGCCTGATCAGCCGTAGGCTCACAGGCCGCCCAGGCTGAAGCACTGGGACCTAAGAGCCCGAGAGCCCATACCGCAACAAGGAGCAGCCAGGTGGTTATGTTCTGGCGTGCAACGACAGATACTCGACGGGACATAGAATTTCCCCTTGTAACTTTGGATGAGTGTGCCATGCACATTGCGGGCTTGATTCCCAGTTCGAGTCAGGGCCGGTACCCTTGAGATGACCACTCCCTCATGAAGCCAGACCTCTCCTTCAATACCTGCGCACAGAATGCCCCTGTGCCTGAGCAACCATCATGCCGACAGCTCGTCGCATTGATCCGTGTAGCATCGACCATTTTGTTGCAGATTGAGTGATTGCACACGGTGCCCAGGTGAATTGCCTCAGCAACCTTTTGTACGTATGGTATCTATACGGATACATGCCGTATCTGAATAGATACTTTCAAGCCCCCCATTAAATATGTTGTCACGGGTTGGCGGAAATCCTGCAGTGATCGTAGGAAGGACTCATGCCATCGCTGGATTCACACCGGCATGGCAAAGTCATGCGTATTCAGGAGGATTAACAGCGCGCATCTACCCTATGTGGATATCCAACTTGCTGTTTACGAATACCGAAACACACAAGAGAAAGCCAAGAAGTGAACAATTTCTTCCAGTCTGAGGTACAGAACTTACCGGAGGCGACAAAAGGGATCTGCATATGATGGCAAACACGGTGAAACTCATGGTAGTTCAACCGAGCCAATGTCGACCTGCTGGCTGCCCAGTCGATTGTCCTGCTTTGTTGAAATAATGCGAACAACGATTATAGAGACTTTAGGACACGAGGGTGTTGTAAGGACATAAATATGGTACCGCTCGTCAATGGGGCACCTCCTACAATCATGAGTCGTTCACTTGTCCTCCATCCATCGTGTGTCGCCAGCCGCATACTGTGCCAGTCGTCGGTTCACGGCTCGTCGATCAATGTCATCCAATCGGAGCCACTCCCGCCACGGGAGCAGTTCGGCGAACCCATCCTCAACGGCGTCCCGATTGCGGGCCGTGAGGTCCTCTGCCAGCTCGTCCAAGAGTTCTTGCACGTGAACGGGCGCCTCAACCCGTCGCTCCAGAAATGCAACGGTTCCTCCGCAGTCCTCCGGTGATCCACCCCACTTTTCTCTCCCACCCACACCGGGTACGTGCGTCCGGTCTCGATTCTGTCGTGGCGCTCGATCCGGATCTCGTGCTGCCAGAGATCGCCAAAGTCGTATTCGTAGAGAAAGCGTTCGTTGATCTGAAACCGCGGCTCCTCGAATGTCACCTGGCGCGCATCATGGCTGTCCATCAACCGCATGCGCGGAATGGTTTCGCTCTTCTTCCGAATTCGAAATCGATGGAGGTGAAAAGCGGTCCATCCGAACCAATCTGGAGGACCCAGTGCACGTCTGCCAAGACCCTATCGGAGCGGACCAGGAACCGTCGCCACAGCATCGGGTGGATGCCGCGAATCCACGCATAGATCCAGTAGACCGTGGCTGGTGCCGTTGCATCCATGACTACTGTAGTTTACCAAGGCATGAGTTCAATGGCGACTGGCACATGCGCCCGAAGGAGCCTGCGAGGGGTTCGTGTGCCCCCGCTTTGAGATGGACTCCGTGTGTGGTGCGCGGTCACCATGGTACGGTGATGTTCGCTGTCATGACCGGGCCAGCCGCGGAGATATTGCGAATCGCAAAACCGCTCGGTGTACCGTCAGCCCACCGAAGGCTGGCATGCGGCAGCGCGGCGTCCGGCAAGAGATCGTAGCCTGTTGCCGGGTCGGCACCATCCCACAGCGACTGATCTGCCCGGAATGTATCCCATACTGGTCGGATCATTCTGATCCCGCGACGCCCCCAATCATTGGCTGCGATGAGTGCCCATTTCTGTGCCCAGAGATCTTGACGTGACGCTGCCGGCGGATTGGGTGGAACAGGCGGAATATGGTTCGCGTAGATAGCAGGGTCTTCGATGATGTGCCAGACGCCGAGTCCGCGATCGGGCAGATTCATGTCGTACGTGTTGTCCGGGAAACGGTTCTCGACGATGAAGTACTCGCTCGTGCCCTTTTGGGGGTGCAGCAGGATCCAGACCTGGCGTTCACGCTCGACCGAGGGCAGCGTATAGGCGCCAGAGCGGAGAATCAACTGCGGTCGCAGCCAACCCAGTTTGAGTTTGAGAAACGGGCACAGGTGCGCATTATTATACGTCGCATCCATCAGGCAATAGTCGCGCGCCGCAAACGGATTGTCGAAGGGAATGCCGGCCCACATGGGCGTATTGGGCAACGTAAAATAGAGGTCGGGTAGGTTCGCGAGCAAGTGACCGAGTTCGTGCGCCACCACGCCAAGATTCGGTGGCGCGCCGATGTACACTTCGGCGATGGTGGAAATGCTGACGTTGTCGACGACCAGTGGAATCGGATGGGGAAATTCACGTCCGACAACGCCACGATTTGTCCCGAATGGGCCATTCTGCGGAATCACCACAAGGACACCGAGCTCGTCAGGACGCAGGGCCCCGTCGAGCGGATTCGAGTCGAACGCTTTGTAATTGAACTGACCATCAGCCTCACGAATGGCTTCCGCCCACTTCTGAACGTGCGGGTTTACCCACCCGTCCTGATCGGTGTCATTCGTGTCAGGTGGACCCCACCAGTACTCCGCAGGCCGACTCGCATCAAACCACCCCAACACGCCGGCGCGATCGATTGTGAACTGATTGCCACTGACTTGAAGGTAGTAGTCGCGGACGCTGCTGGTTGGTCCGAAGATCTTACTATCAACCGCTGCAACCGTCGGGGCAGAATCCGTTGGCCGATGCGGATCCCATAGCAGGGCGACGACCGGGGCCCGGCCCTTGCGATGCTTCATCGGCGCGGGTGGCTCGCTAATGTGGTCAGTCAGACGCCGTGTTTCACCGTCGTCGTACACCACCACCAGCGACTGCTGAGGGGTGACCGTGGCAAAGTGCTCGACGATGGCAGGGCCGTTCGGCGTCTGCCAAGAGGTCGGCGCAGCCTTTGTCGCCACTCCCGTCGCGTGCGAGAGATTTTGAGCCTGCCAATCTCGACTCGGTCGCCACCAGAAGCGCAACAGGGAATCGTCGGTTCCTTTTGCTGCGAGAATTTCCGAGTTTTCACCGGTGTCAGCACGCTGATACACGCCGCTCACTTCCGCGACGGGCACTCTCGTGATTGTGGTCACGTCAATGCGGCGCCAATTCGTGGCCGGAGTCCACCAAAACACGGACAATTCATTGGACGTGCCTCGAACGGCAACGTGCTCGACATTGCCTGTCAACCACGAGACCGCGCGACCTGCGGCACTGCCTCCGGCGACCTGCGATACGTTGAGAGCGTGCCAATCGTGTGCGGGCGACCACCAAAAGACCGAGAGCGTGCCATCGGGCGATGCCGCGCCAAGGTGCTCGACAAGCATCGGTCCGTTGTGCGAGAGCCATGCCGTTGGATCGTGAGCGATCGAACGTCCGGTCTTCTGCGTGACATCGACAACCTGCCAATCGTGCGCAGGCGACCACCAGAACACCAGCAGCTCGTTTCGCTGACCGCGACCCGCCAAATGCTCGACCAGGTGCGGGCCGTTGGGGGTGATCCAGCTCACTGGTGTGCCAGCCACACGTCTCCCCGTCTTGGCAGACACGTTAACCGCCTGCCAGTCGCGTGCGGGAGACCACCAGAAGACGATTAGGTCGCCGGATGGTGCGACCGCCGCAAGATGCTCGACGTTGAAGGGTCCGTTCGGTGTCTGCCAGGCCGCACACCCGGTCGCAACATGCTGGCCAGTCTTGGCAGTAACGTTGACGACTTGCCAGTCGTGTTGTGGCGACCACCAGAACACCAGCAATTCATTGGCCTGGTTGATCGCCGCAAGATGCTCAACATTGAAGGGCCCGTTCGAGGTTTGCCAACTTACCAGCGATCCGACGACAGGTGCTCCGGTGATTCTGGTGGCATCGACGCTTTTAGGCAGCATGGCATCTCCGGTAAAGGGGTTTAGATGAGAGTCTCACACACCTTCTTGCTTGCAACGGACAATGGATCGAAGATGATCGATTTCATCGCGTCAGGTGAGCGTCGCATTAGGGCATGCTCACTTCTCCAGTTGCAAGAGGTCAGGCGCTCTGGGCGCGCGGGGATAGATCCGAGCCAAGTTCGCTGTTGCGAGGTGTGAAGCAAACTTCAGATTTCCCCCCAGTTTCAGGAAGAGTGATAGTAGCTAAGCATCCCCTATGCCAGATGAGTAACTACGTAGACAACGACGAATATACTAGCAATTCCCTACATTGACGATGAACCTCTGAGAAGAAATGAGTATCTAAATGGATTCGAGGTGGCTCTAAAAGGATTCAGTTCCTAATTAGGGGAGAGCGAGCCGACTAAGGGTTACGGGGCAAGTGATGACGTAGACTATTGCGCCTTTATAAAGCGCTTTCACGACGTTTCCACAAAAAATGACGTGATGGTTATCGTCGTTGCGATAACAATCGTCGTCGACACGAATAAATGGCTGGTTAGTCAGCGATGCACTCACTGAAGCCATGTAGACCAATTAGGTAGACCAACCGAAAACTCACATTAAGCCTGCGGAACCACGGGATCACGGCTTTGGCACATGTGCTCGCCACCCTGCTGCCTAGATTTGCGTCACTGCCTCTTCCGCCCCTCCAGCAATTTCTGCATTTCTTCGACATAGATTTCTGTGGTGGCGTAGTGCTGTTGCCGCATCATCTTCTGCACCCGCGTCGGATTCGCGTCATTGAGGAGCGCACACGGCGCCCTCGAATGCCGCAAACCGTTGACCACGATCTCCGCCTTTTCACGCCGACCAGGAGCAAGCCGTCGGTGCAAAATGACCGCTGACCGGTCTTTGGACGCCGTCGGCCTTCATGCCGGTGGCGTCCGTCTTCACTCCCACGTCCAGAGAGGCTGGATGGTGCTTTGAATGTGAACTCGATCCACGGGCCCAAAGTAGCGCGCATCAAAGGAACGGCTGTTGGTATCCGACATCAACCAGAGTTCCGAGGAGGCCAGTACATGATCGGTCACTCGCAGTCGTGGAGCGGTCGTCCCACTGAGTCCGATTCAAAGGGTCGGCTCGCTGGGATCAGGGTCCCGTTGATCGTCACCCCATCATCCGTCACGCTCACCACATCGTTGTGGGCAGCAAGGACCTTTTTCATCATGGTGCCATATCCGCCCGGACAGAATCCCGCCCCGATGTACCCCCGCTCCTTCGCCAGGTCAAACTCCGGACGCTCTGGAGGACACCACAAGACATAAGCTCCGTTGACAATCGGATCGGTCGACATCCGATAGAGCCCAAGCGGAATGCTCCGCGTGGTGTTGAGACGAAGACCGGATTGATGAGCCAGGACGAGACCGACCGCGAGACAGACACCCGCGATCACGATCGGGTGACGCAAGCGGGTCCACCAGATTGTCATAACTCGATCTTCACGGCTGGTGGGACCTGCGGCGCACAGAGTCGGTCGCTCACTGCTGGCGGTGGAATCGCTGCCCGCGCCGCGAAGATGGGATCCTGAAAAAAGAGCGGCTGCCGGCCGTAGATGGCGGGAAAGCCTGCGACAGAGATCACCATGTCCCCGGCTTCGAGGATCTGGCCCTGCGCGTCTTTCTTCGGGCCCGGCATGCGGAGACATTCATCGGACGTGAGCAACGGCCGTGGCACCTCGTGCTGTGTGCGGGATTCCTGTGCGTGCAATAGACTCAACCGGCGTCGGCTGATGGTCAGCTTTTCTTGGATGACAGTCGTCTGTCCGGTGAGCCGCGACAGATGTTCCGCGGTGTCGAGGCGATTCGGCGGAAACGCATTTTGGATGTGGCAGTTGGAGCTGATGGCTTCATCCGCTCCATACCCGGTCTCACGGCTCCTCAGTTGGTTGATGTCCTGACAAATCAGATAGAACTTCAATCCATAGCCCGCCATGAAGGCGAGCGATTCTTGAAAGATCTCGAGTTTGCCCAGACTCGGAAACTCATCCAGCATCCCGAGCAAGCGATGGCGAGAAGCGGCCTTGATCGTGAGTTGTGGGTGGGTGGACCGAACCCCGAGGCGATCCAGCAGTCCTCTGAACCCAGAGGGTGGAACCGGCTCGCGCTGAAAGGCAATCGTATCGGTGAGTAATCGCATGGCCATAGCCACGAACACCCGAATCAATGGGCGCAACCGGGCTTTGTCGTTCGGCTTGGTGACGAGGTACAGACTCACCGGGCTCGGATGGTGCATGAGATCGCGAATCCTGAATTCTGAAGCACTGACGTTGTGGGCGACGAGGGGATCACGATAGAGCGCCAGGTAGGATTTCGCGGAGGAGAGGACCGAGCCCGCTTCCTCCTCCGGCCGATCCAACATGTCGCGGGCCGCGGCACCTACCACGGGATGCACCTCCCCGTTCACATGGCCATAAGTCGTCATCTCCTTCCACAGCTCGGCGATGGGCCGGTGGGGATCGGCCAGCATCCGATCCACTGCGGGTAAGGAAGTCGTCGTGCCCTCGTGGCGGGCTCGGTAGAGCGCATGCAACATGACCCCCACCAGCAACGCTTGGCTCGTCTTCTGCCAATGGGAGTCCAGTCCCCGTCCGTCGGGATCCACGAGGATCGTGGCCAGATTCTGCACGTCGGCCACTTCCTGTTCGGTGCCAAGCCGGACTTCATCCAGCGGATTCCACCGCACCGTCCCCTGCGCCGCGGCTGGTTCAAAACGCAAGACTTTGTTCTTCGCATGTTGCTGTCGCCATCCAGCGGTGAGTTCCCAGAGTTCCCCTTTCAAGTCGGCAATGAGGGCGCTCTGCGGCCAGGACAGCAACGTCGGAATAACCAAGCCCACCCCTTTGCCGGATCGTGTCGGCGCATAGGTCAACACATGCTCAGGCCCGCTGTGGCGCAAGTAGTGCAACGTGCCTTTTCCATCCAGCCACCCGCCCACATACACGCCATCGGCTGGTTGATGCGGCGTGTCTCTGAACCAATCAAAGAAGGTTCGTGCACGAGGGAGCAACGTGGCCGCTTCGAGATCCTCTTGATTAGCCCATCGGGCCGAGCCGTGGAGAAAGGGATTGGGGCGCGGCCGTGACGCCTGAACCGTGCGTGCGATGGCGAGACACAACAATCCACTCGCCGCCACGATCATCCCGACGCCTCCGGCCTGTCGGAGCTGCACCGGATAGTCCTGCGCCCACCGCCAAGCCCATTCCAGAATGGCCCAGGGCTGATACAGCGCCCCGAAGTGTTCGCCCAGCACCGCTTGATAGTGAAACAGATAGGCAAAGTATTGGGTGGCCGACTGCAAGCCCACCACAAGGGAGGCGCAAGCCAGGAAGGGAATCACCAGGCCTGGTTTGGGCTGTGGAGCCCGGACTTGTGGACCCACCGCATTGTTGTAGGTGGTGCTCATCGCCGGCGTCCTCTCCCCAGCGTGATCGTTCCGGTCGAAGCCACCCGGACGGACTGACCCCGTTTCACTGAGGCGAGTGTCCTGTATGTCGCCTCATCGATCGAGACCACCACGGTCTCATCCTGCCGATGGACCAACGCAAACTGCCGACCTTCGATCTGCTCCACCGCCCCGAACTGCACCATCCCTTCGTCTCGTGACTCGAACCGTCGGAGCGTCGGCGTGCGAATAACCTGGAGCCGTGTTCGTTCTCGTTCCGCAAGAGAACGAAGCACGGCTTCACTCGGCGGAGAGAGTGGCGGTGCGGATTGCGTGGGACGTGACGCCTGTACTGACAGTTGAACCTGGAGGGGAACGTCTCGATACAGATTGCGCTGAATCAGGGTCGTCAGCGGGGCCAGGTCGCCGGAGAAAGACCGCCGCGACGCCTCCAGCAGGTCCGCTTGGGTCATGTTCTTCCAGAGAATGGTATAGCCACTGTCGTGCGACACTTGGCTGAAAAAGGCCCGGAGCGCTCGTCCATTCCCGTCCCGGAAGGGATGCAGCGCGTTCAACTCGGCCAGATAGTGCGCCGCACGCCCACTCCATGCATCTGGCTCCAGTCCGCGTAAATACTTCTCCTGCGCCAGTCCCCGAAAGATCGGCGCGGCGGCGCGTTCAAGATGGGCATGATGCGCAAAGCGGCTCGTATCCTTGATGAGATCCACCGTCCGCAAGTGTCCCGCCCACTCATACAGATCCCCGAAAAGATGACGATGAATCGCTTGCAGATGGGGAAGATCGAATGCGCCCGGAATGGGCTGGTGCGTCAGTTCGCGCGCACGTGCCGCGACGAACTGTGCCTCGGTCTGTTCTAACGTGGTTGCGTCGGTAATGCCCAAACGGTTCTTGAGCACCCCCGTCGCGGGATCGACAGACTCATCGTGGCTGGAATATCGGGACATGCGGGAAACGGCTGTAGAGTTTCCTGATCAGATCGTCGCTCGACATTTCCCCGCGCGCAATCTTGCGCATGTCCTCCACAGTCTCGGCGGGCACCGTCAATCCTTCGAGCGCCTGCTGCGCGACGGCATCGTCCACCGCATCGAGATTGCGCTGAATTTCAGCTTCGCTCAGCATGGGAGTACCTTACCCCAAATGCCCCTTCACAACAAGGTGAACATCCGCCACCGGCGCGACTCCGACGCCTGATACAGTGCCTCGGCCAGAGCCTCCGCGCGAGCCTCCTGCGTAGTGCTCATCGCCGGTGTCCCCTCCCCAGCCTGATCGATCCGGTCGAAGACAGACGGAGTGAATGTCCCCGTTTTAATGAGGTGAACTGTTTGTATGTCGCCTCATCAATCGAGAGCACCAAAGTCTCATCCTGACGGTGGACCAACGCGAACTGCCGACCCTCGATCTGCTCCACCGACCCGAACCGGATCATCCCCTGGTCTCGTGCCTCGAACCGTCGAACGGTCGGCGTCCGAAGGACCTGGAGCCGCTTTCGTTCCTGTTCCGCAACGTATCGGAGAACGGCATCACTTGGAGGAGCGAGTGGTGGCGGAGCCGCCTGCGTTGATGTGGCCGACGGGGTCTCTGGCGTGGGTGAGCGGCGTGCATCCCGCATAGAACGTAGCCGCTGCTGTTCCAGTGTCGGGTCATCGAAGCGAATGGTCAGCCGAGAACGAGCCGCGACCTGTGCCACCCGAGTTTTGAAAGCATCGGACCCCGCAACCGCGATCGTGGTGCCGTACTTCTGGATCGCGAGCCGGAGCGCGGCGTCAATGCCCTCATTGGTCACTTCACGCGAGACCTGGAGGCGGGTGCCGTCATCGCGGACGGCCGAGAGCCCGACCCGATAAATGATCGTCCCCTGCTTCGTAATGAAGTCTTGATGCGCGCCCACCACCGCCTTCACGAGTCTGGTGCCCATCGCCGTGATCGTGTCGCCGGTCAGCCCGCGAGATGCCTCTCGAGCGCGTAATGCACGCAGGGCCTCCTGATCGCCCGCGAGCGCCTGCTGGCGCAACCAATCGGCCCAGGTCAGTCTCTGATTGCGTGCGGTGATGGCGACAGCGTCCCGTCGATGCCGATCGAGAATCTGACGGAGCTCGGATCGCAGCGTCTGCGAGACCTTCGCATAGAGGAGTTTCTTCGTGATCCGTCCCCGCATGGTGAGTTTGATCGTGTCCCGTTTGATCTGTCCGGCTCGTTTGGCCGCATCGATGTGCTGCGCCTTACGGGTCCGTGCCTCCTGCATCGCGACCGCTCGTGCGTGAGTGCGAGCGAGCCGGTCTTGCTGATACCGAGCATAGAGCGCCGTCGTATCCATGCGGCTCTGAACCGGTGTCGAGGCATAGCGTCTGGTGGGCGTCGCGGTCTGGACGAGACCGGGAGGCTGAAACGCCCCCAGACGGCGTTCGAGCGACATCTTCGAGAGATCCCGGGCCACCGAGCTGGCCCGCACAAAGGTCCCTTGCCCGTCCGTGATGACCAACCCTTGGCCGCGTGGTTGGATCGTTAACCCATGGCGATGCAGCACCCGATGCAATGCAGACCATGAATGCGCGGCACGCAGGTCCTCAAGACAGTTCCGCTGCATCCATCCGATCAGGCTCTCAGTGCCCGCGTGCCGTTCCATATCGGAGGCCCGATTCTCCCCGCTGGTTTTCCGAACCTGGTGATGGTCTCGTTCGAGATGAAAGGTCTCCTCCAAGCTGTCGCACAGTTCGCCAAAGGCCCGGTAGGCGTTGTACGGCTCATGGAGGGTGTAGCGCGTCGGGTGGATTTTATTGATCGCCAGATGCAGGTGCACATTGTTGGTGTCATGGTGGAGCACACTCACCCGCTGATGTGCGCCGAATCCGAGTCGGTGGCAGACGCGCGCTTCGATCACGCGCAGGGTCTGTGCTGAGGGGAGCTCCCCCGGCCGGAAACTGACGATCAGATGGTACGTCTTATCCGATTGCGCCCGGGTGTTGAGCGCTTGGGTATTCAACATCTCTAGGGACGCGGCGTCGGGCCGGTCGCTGTGGCAGTTCGTCACCACGATCTCCCCCACCCGCTCCTGTCTCCCCTGCGTGTTAGTCAGATAGTCCACGAGCGAGACGACGTTGCTCTTCCGAACGGTTCGCATCGGCACATGTTTGATGATCATGGGACGTCGTCCCTCTCTGCACGCCGGTCTGAACCCGTCAGGGGCTCGGCTTGTGGCCGAAGAACCTTCTGCATCAGCCCCACCATCTGCTGTTGCGCCGTCTCGATCTTCTGCAACGTCTCGCGGACAGTGCGGGCCTCGATCCCCGCCACTGACGTTTCCTTAGAGAGCCAAAGCTTCAACAATCCGCCGAGTCGTCCCAGATCGCCGTTGATCTTGACCAGCTCTTCCACTTGGTGATGGTCCACGATGCTGCGGATGGGATAGCCCATACCGACACGCAACAGATAGGACGACCTGCTCAAGCCGGTCGAGCGCGCTTGCTGCTCGATGGCCGCCCGCTCCTCCGGGAAACAATAGACCTTGATCGGTTGGTAGTCTTTGCGATTCTTCGGATCTTGTGCCTTCATCTGTCTGTTCCGCAGGAGAACCCCCGTTGAGCGCGCAGGCGCGAAGAAGGAAACCGTGAAGGGGAGCCACCAGGACCACTGGTGGGCCCCCTTCACCTATCCTGTCCTGCAGCTTATATCTTATCTTAAGATAAAGTCTAGTGTATTGAATCTGATAGATTCTGAATCTATGTGAAGAAATGTTTGTTGTTTCTCTGATTATATCGGTATACTCTCATGAAGTCATGAGTAAGAAGCTTGTAAAACGTGGTGAGACTCCCATGAACAAGGCGCGGAATCTCTCAGCACGAATCCTCGACTTCGCACAGAAAGCCGCGCCGAGCTCAACCAATCGCGTACGGATTTTGGCGTTAGGGCCGGACATTCTCCGAGCCATCCATGATGGGTGGTCGATGAGGATGATCTGGAAGACCTTACAGACTGAAGGCACACTCACCTGTGGCTATGACACGTTTCGGGCACATGTGAAGCGACTGATGAACGCACCCGCTGGGTCACGGTCGGCGCGGCCACCAACTCCAGGCGGCCCCCCACCCACACCATCCGCCTCATCAAGTGGCTTCGTCTTCAACCCCGTTCCGAATAAGGAGGAGTTATTCTGATGGCAACGATTCATGTGGTCCTGCAAGGAAAAGGCGGTGTTGGCAAGTCCATGATTGCGGCCTTCATCGCGCAGTACAAACTGGCCAAAGGCAAACTGCCGATCTGTATCGATACGGACCCCGTCAATGCGTCCTTCCAGGCCTATCAGAGCTTGAAGGTCCATCGGCTCACCATCATGCACGGTGATGAGATCGACCCACGGAGTTTTGATCAACTCATTGAACTTGTGGCGAAGACCAAAGTCGATGTGGTCATCGACAATGGCGCAAGTTCCTTCGTCCCCCTCTCGGCCTATCTGCTGACGAACCACATTCCGAACTTGCTGCGCGACATGGGCCATCAGCTCGTGGTGCATACCGTGGTCACGGGCGGACAGGCGTTGTCCGATACCGTCAATGGGTTCGCCCAACTCGTGAAACAATTTCCAGCTGAGGTTCAGTTCGTGGTGTGGCTCAATCCCTACTGGGGACCGATCGAGAACGAGGGGAAACCCTTTGAGCAGATGAAAGCCTACACCGCGCACAAGGATCGGATCTCCGCCATGATCCGACTGCCGGATCTTAAAAAAGAAACGTTTGGGCGTGATCTCAGCGACATGCTGCAAGCCCATCTCACCTTTGAGGAGGCCATCGCCCTCCCCTCGCTCACGATCATGACGCGGCAACGGTTGTCGATCATTAAGAAGCAGCTCTTTGAACAGTTCGCCGCGGTGCCGGTGTTGTGATGGACGACGATCGCACCGAGGGATTACTGAAAGAGATTGCGTCAAAGCATGGCGTGGCCTTGGACCGAGAAGATCCGATTTTGATGGTGCAGACGCTGCACGAACGGTTGTTGGCCGAGAGCCGGTCTGCGCAACAGGCGATGCTTGACGGGTATCGCACCACGCTCGAAGCCCTGCTCGATCGCTGGAGCGCGGAGACAAAAGCCAAAGCAGAGCGGATCGTCACGGCGTCGCTCGCCGCGAGCACGGAGACCATGAAGGCACAGATGGCGGCCCACACCACGGACGTGGCCCACGCAATCCGGAAGGAAGTCACTGCGGTATTGGAAACCACCGAGACGCGGATGCGCAGGGCCACCACAGTGGGGTACGTGAATCTCCTCGCCGCGCTGGTGACGTGTGTGGCCGCGGTCGTGATCTATTGGACGCTGCGCCCTTAACACGTCCGTTCTGTTCTCACGAGATCAGCACATGGGGAAGAATCCTCGTCATCTGTCTCCCGTCGTGCTCAAGGAAACCGGTCACGGGTGCATCGCCGCATGAAAGCGCCGCACACCTTTAATGTCCTTCTCGCGGCGGCGTGTTTCGGCAATGTCATAATTAGACTGCATCTTCATCAGCGTATCCATTGTGACGCCAAAGGCCTTTTCGATCCGCAAGGCCATCTCGCCGGTGAGGTCAGCCTTACCGTTTAACACATTTGAGAGGGCAGGGCGGGACACATCCAGCACGGCAGCGGCAGCGGTGACAGACAAACCAGCCGGTTGAATGATCTCGGTACGGATAAAATCGCCGGGATGCGGCGGGTTCTTCATAGGCATGGCCGGGTGCTCCTGGGTTAGTGATAATCCTCCAAATTCACGTCATAGAGTTCTTCTTCGGCGGCATCCACGCGGAACGTCAAGCGGCGGTTGCGCGTCACGCTCAAGCTGACCGTGCCTTTTCGGTCGCCGGTCAACGTGTGCGGTTTCCAGGCGGTGAGGGCGCGCACTTCGTCGACACGGCTCATCACGTCCAGGAACGCGAACATCTTCCGCAACTTCTCCACCGTATCGGGCGGCACGCCCTTGGCGTTGTCATCCAGATAGAGTCGTTGTAAGCCTTTATGGAGAAAGTTCCGTATTGTCACCCTCAGAGTGTAGCGTGTAACGTAACACTTGTCCACAGACAAGTGTGGCCGAGATGGCACGCGACGCCCCTACGTGGGACGGCTCGTGCGGCGAGCACTCGCGCCAGCGGGGACACAGGCACGCCTGCAGCCCCCCATCCGCCAAACTCAGCATCAGGCGTCCCCGCCCCCGTCGTCGGTGAAGGGCGGGAACCGTGATCAAAAAAGGAACGGGAGGCGTGATGCCCTCTCTTCCCCCCTGCCAGTCCATCGCACCGGTGACCGAACTGACTCACCACCCGGTCAAGTCCGCACCGCACGCCACGCGTGGGGGAAATCCTGCATCCTCTGTTCCTTTGCTCAACAGCCTGCGGCGCCCCTCCGCACTCCATCTGAAAGCTGCAAGAAACTCCGTCACAAGACAGAGAAATAGTCAAATGTTGTGTATGCCGATCTGATCAGGCGGCGATTTCCTGACGGCTCTCCTTCTGGACTTCA
>Ga0224510_10000500_pt1 | contig 30018 bp, 23 predicted proteins | sample SF_May12_sed_USG_FD_170161 | JGI IMG/M metagenome (GOLD analysis project Ga0224510, IMG submission 170161) | Sediment microbial communities from San Francisco Bay, California, United States - SF_May12_sed_USGS_4_1 | ecosystem: Environmental > Aquatic > Marine > Sediment | place: USA: California... | reverse complement strand
CTGGCATCTGACGCCATGGCGAATTCTCCGCGCCCATCCCTTCTACTCGAGGCTCGGATAAGACCCCACGGAATTCCTCATCTATCTCGGTCGATGGAATAGAAGAAGCATTGAGCAAGCATTTGACTCCCCAGTAGACTTGCCTTCCACAGGGCACCAAAGTTACCGTGCTATACGGCAAGGCTGCCCGCCGCAGACTTATTGGTTATGCTGCCTGAAACGCAAGTGGGAAATGGCACTGAAGATCTCCAAGTTGTGAAACAGCAACGCGATAATGAATCGCGCTCCCACGGGGGGCCCTCATCTCCACCGTAATCGGGCCGTGCTGGGTGCTGTGGTTGCAATCGTCGGCTCGTATTACACCTCAAAGTTCGAGCTTTCCACTCAGCTTCATATTCAGAAGGTTCAGAGCCAGCGGGATGTATTCTCGCGCCTCATGGGCAGGAGGTTCGTGACCACACAGCTCTATGTCTCACGGTACGAGGCGTTCATCTTCTCCGACTATCATGAAGCGCGCTGGAAGAGATCTGGCTCGCACGTAAACTCACTCGATATGCAGGAGGCCCAGCGGTTTATGCATAGGAGCGAGGACCTCGTGTTTGAGATCGTCAAGAACAATCAGGCTCTTTTCGAAGATCTCGAAACGGTTCGCGCGTTGTTCCCGGACACACCGCAGCTCCGTGAACTTGTGACCAGAATTTGGAAATTCAAGGCGATCAAGACTTCATCGCCGCCGCAGAACGCCACGGTCGAGGAACTTATACGCTGGAAGGAGGAGTCAGTTCGTCAGTTGCAGACACCGGTCGATCATAACTATGGAGAGCCGATTGATAACCTATTAGGTTACTTGTCGCAGCAACTTCCGAACGAGTAGCCTGCAAATTGCGGGAATACCCAGCCTGCCTAAAAACAACATGAGCCCGTCGGTGAGCAGTAGGCTTATGAGTTTCTCCCACGCAGATATTCATACGCCGCGAGTTATGCTGAGCATTAGCCAGTCAGGGATCATCAAACGCCATTTCAACTTCTCGGGTCGGTTCTGACCGCTCTGGTCCTTTGGTAGAATCCATCAGTCCATCAGGGTCAGTTCTTGATTTAGCGCTAAAAACTGATGGGTGACGCTACGCTTCTCAAGCGGCTCTTCTCTTGGCTACCCGCCCACTGGGCCGCGAAGCCGATCGAGCGGCGCGCTTGGTCGATGTCGCTCTACGAAGAGCAGGTGCAGGTGAGCCTCGGCGAAGCCTCCTGGCGATTCGATCTTTCCCGTTGTATGGCGGTATGATCGCGTGGCATAGCCAACTTGCTTTTTCTGACTTCCGGGCATAGCCTTACCGAAGAAAGCCCCGTAGGAAGGAGGTACACATGGCAAAGGCCAAAGCCGAGGCATTAGAGTTGATTAAGCCGTTACCTGATGACGTGACCACCGGCGGGATTATGGAGGAGTTATTCTTTAAGCAACAGGTCGAAAAGGGCCTTGAAGACGTAGCCGAGGGTCGAGTTCTCACCCATCAAGAGCTGAAAGAAAGAATCGCCCGATGGCGCAAGTCCGCTGGTCGCTGACCGCCGGCACGGATCTTCAGAAGATCGAAGACTTCATCGCACGCGATTCCGTCCTTCATGCGATTACCTTTGTCGATCGCATCGTTGAATCCACGGAGACGCTTCTCAATAATCCCCACATCGGACTTGTCGTTCCCGAGTTCAACCGCCAAGACCTTCGAGAAGTTCTTTATAGGGGGTACCGAATCGTGCACCTCGTGCAGAATGGCGAAGTCCTCGTTCTTCGCGTCGTGCATGGCGCACGAGATTTGCTCGAACTGGCCCGGCGAGAGCCCTGGGATCTAGGCGGCTAATGGACGAAGCCCGATCGTATAGACCCTTCTACGCTTTCGATTGAACCGTCGATGAGGGATCTGAATCCGCGGCTTTACCGCCCTCTTCCTCGGCGGGTTTTTCTTCTTCCGGCACGTCGAACCATTGCACCAGCATCTCGTCCCACCAAACTTCTGTGACATCCTGCCCGGGATCGGTTCCTAGAAATGCCACGTCCTCTTTCTTGACCGTAGAACCGACTAGCTGGGGCTGAAACTTTGCTCGGTCGATGATCTCCTTGGTCGCATAGCCTCCGATGATCCAGGAATCTGGATCGGCCCGGCGGGACTTATAGGCCTTCAGTCCGATTTTGAGATACATGAAGATCTGCTGCTGGATCGGATCGGTGACGCCGGCTTGCGGCAGACCGAGCGTCTTTTCGATGCGTTTTCGCCACTGCCGATCGTCATAGCGCGACGTAATCAGCTGCAGCACTTTCTTTCCCAACTCAACATCAAGCGGCATAGTATCGATCCCTGTAAAAGTGCTGCGTGCTGAGCGCTAGCTTCCGAGATGTTGCTTAAAGAAGGCTTTGGTCCGTCCCCACGCATCTTTCGCCGCTTCCGGCCGATAGACGGATGGGTCCGTATCGCGGAAGAAGGCATGCGGGGCGCCGGGGTAGGTCTTGATCTCACCCGGCTTGTTGTATTTCTTCAGCGCCGCCGCCAGCCGCTGCACGTCGGCTTTCGTAATCCAACCGTCGTCTTCTCCATAGAGATAGAGGACCGGGCAGGCCAGTTTTTGTAGCGGCGTGTCCGGATTGGGAACTTGGCCGTAAAAAGGAACCGCGGCTTTGATCTCCGGACTCACACAAGACAACATCAGCGCATAGGAGCCGCCCATGCAGAAGCCGGTGACGCCGATCCTCGCCCCATCCACCTCCGGAACCGACTTCAGATAGGCCAGGGTCGCCTTCAAGTCGTTGAGTCCGTCCTCTTGCTTGAGGGTGTTCATCAGTTTCCCCGCCTCACCCGCATCGGTTGTCAGCGCATGGCCCAGCCGCGAGTACAGATCAGGCGCAATCGCCACATAGCCTTCGGCCGCATACCGCCTGGCAATGTCCTTGATATGGTCTGTGAGCCCCCACCACTCCTGGATGACAATGACGGTGGGCCGCTTCTCCTTGGTATTCGGAGCCGCAACGAACGCTTTCATCGTGACGTTGCCGCTGGGGTACTGGACCGTGGTTTCCCTGATCGATTCAGCCATGGGTCACCTCCGCGCGCAAAGCGCGAGTTCTAAGTTGTGAATTGTAAGTTGTGAGTTTGTCGCCAGAAATCTTACAACTCAACATTCAAAACTCACGACTGGCAATGAGCCGCGCAGCGGCTAATTGCCGGCTACCATCATTTCCGTGATCTTGACCGTCGGACTGGCGATGCGGCCGCGAAAGACCAAGTCACTGCCGACCATTTCAATGTGCTTGAACATCTCTTTCAGATTGCCGGCGATCGTGATTTCTTCCACCGGGTAGGTCAACTCGCCGTTTTCGATCCAGAACCCGCAGGCTCCCCGCGAATAGTCGCCGGTCACCATATTGATCCCGAATCCGATCAAATCAGTGACGTAGAGCCCTTCTTTGACCGAGCCGATGATATCTTGCGGGCTCTTCACTCCGGGAAGGAGATAGAAGTTCGTCGGACCAACGGAAGGACTCTCACCGACGCTCCGTGAAGCGTTTCCGGTTGAGGACAATCCGAGCTTCTTTCCCGAATAGGTGTCGAGCAGGTAGCTTTTCAGCACGCCCCGTTCGACGATCGTATTCTTGCTGGTGGCCAATCCTTCGCCATCGAACGGGCGGGACCCCAGCCCTCCTGCCATGCGGCCATCATCGTAGACCGTGATCAGATTGGACGCGATCGTCTGGCCCAACTGGTCGAGCAGAAACGAGGCCCTCTTGTAGAGGCCATAGCCGGAGACGGCGCTGCATAGATTCGCGAGCAGGCTGCCGGCCGTCTCTTGATCGAACACGACCGGCACACGTTTCGTCGCCACCTTGCGGGCGCCCAGCCGGCGAACGGCCCGCCTGGCCGCCTCCTGTCCGATCGATTCGGCCGACGCCAATCGCGAAAACTTGCGCTGGACTTCATACCAGGCGTCCCGCTGCATCGCCCCCGTCTCTGGCTCAGTCGCAATCGGCGAGACCGACAACGAATAACTGGAACTCTTGTACGACCCGACAAAGCCGTGGCTGTTGGCGAGGACCACCCGTCCGGACGAGGAGTCGAACTCGGCGCCTTCGGAGTTCGTCACCCGCGAATCGGCGGCGAACGCCGCAGCCTCGCCGCGCTTGGCCCACTCGATTTGGGTTTCCGTACTGAGAATCGTGCCGTCATAGAGATCAAGGTCCGGCCAGTCCTGCGCCATCTGCGACGCATCAGGCAAACCGGACACCGGATCCTCGACGACGGCTTTCGCCAACGTGCAGGTTTCAGACACGAGCCGTTCGAGCGATTCCCTTGAGAAATCGGAGGTCGAAGTAGTGGCCGAGCGTTTTCCGACGAACACACGCAAGCCCAGCCGTTTTTCTCTTGCCTTGGTCAAACGATCGACGGCGCCTACACGCACTTGCAGTGAAAATGTTTCGCCGTCGGCCACGACGATATCGGCTTCGGTCGCCCCACAATCCTTGGCGCGGGCCAGCACATCCGCCGCCAGCTGGTTATAGGTGCCGTTGACTGCATCGGCAGAACGAATCGATGTTTGTTTTTGAAGCACAGTATCCTTTCGGAGTCACTGGTCAATAGTCATTGATCACTGGTGAACCATGAAATTCTATTGACGATTGACCGATGGCCAATGACTGATTCTACCCCTGCGTCCCGCCGACAGTGATTTCGTCGATCTTGAGAGTCGGCAGACCGACCCCGACTGGCACTGACTGACCATCCTTGCCACAAGTACCGATCCCGTTGTCGAGCTTCAGATCATGCCCGACCATCGACACCTTGGTCAGGATTTCAGGCCCGTTTCCGATCAGCGTCGCCCCCTTCACCGGCGTCGTGATCTTGCCATCTTCGATCAGATAGGCTTCGCTGGCCGAGAACACAAACTTCCCATTTGTAATATCGACCTGCCCGCCGCCGAAGGACACGGCGTAGAGCCCCTTCTTGACCGAACGGACAATGTCCTGAGGGTCCGACTCGCCCGCCAGCATGAAGGTGTTCGTCATGCGCGGCAAGACCACGCTTTGATAGCTCTCGCGCCGGCCATTGCCCGTAAGGGCGATGCCCATGAGGCGCGCGTTCAGCTTGTCGGTAATATAGCCGCGAAGGACGCCTTTTTCGATCAGCGTCGTGCAACCGGTGGGCGTGCCCTCATCATCCATGTTCAAAGACCCGCGCCGAAACGGAAGTGTCCCGTCGTCCACGATCGTGCAGACATCGGAGGCCACGCGCTTCCCGATCAAGTTGGAAAAGGCCGATGTTTTCTTTCGATTGAAATCCGCCTCCAACCCATGACCGATTGCTTCGTGCAGCAGAATGCCGGGCCATCCGCCGGCCAACACCAGCGGCATCACACCGGCCGGAGCATCCACGGCAGACAGATTCAAAATCGCTTCGCGCGCAGCTTCCCGCGCATAACCCAAGTGGCGGTTCTCCTCACGATACCATTCGAACCCGACTCGTCCGCCTCCGCCGTAACTCCCGACCTGGCGATTGCCGTTCTCCTCGGCAATGCAGGTGATTTGTAGGCGAGACAGCGGCTGCACATCGCCGACCAGGGTGCCGTCCGATGTCGCCACCGCCACGACTTTGTATTCGGTATTGAAGGAGGCCATCACGTTCTTGATGCGCGAATCGTAGCGCCTGGCTTCGGCATCGATCTCGTTCAAGAGGGCGACTCGATCCGGGGTGGCCGCTTCAGCCTGGGCCCGTTCCACCGGGTACAGATCTCTCGTCGGCCGTCTCTGCGCCGGCACTGGAACGGCTCGATCCCCCTTGGGGGAATTGGCGATATACCGCGCCGTATCCGCCGCAATCTCCAAATCTTTCTTGGTCAGTTCGTCCGAATACGCAAACCCGGTCTTTTCTCCCGCGATCGCCCGCACCCCAACACCTTGAGAAATACTCTTGGAAGCACGCTTAACGAGGCCCTCCTCCATCGACACCGACTCCGAAACCCGCGACTCGAAGTACAAATCCGCATAATCGACATCCCGCACGCTGAGCCGATCAAGCGCGTGCTGGGCTTCGAGTTCCGTCACACCAAATGTGGCTAATTGGACCTGATCCGCCATAATCGCGTTCTTTCTCCAAAGTTCAAGCGAGCGTGAAGTATAGCCCATTCATTTCCGCAGCCGCAATGCGCGCAATGCGATGGACGCAGAATTTCCGCATTGGTACGTATTTTCCCAGGAATCGTTTGACATTCCACACCCCTGCCAGTAGACTTTGCACACTCCCATCCATTCAGCCCATGCGGTGAGGAGCACGGTCACAATTCTAATGACACACCACCCGGCTTTGAACCTCGACCATCTCTCAGAAAGCGAATTGACCGCCCAATTGGAGCCGGAACTCTTGCCGAAGCATGTCGCTGTTATTATGGACGGCAATGGGCGATGGGCTGAACTCCGCGGCCTTCCCCGCATTGCCGGACATCGGGAAGGTATCAACTCCGTCAGAGACATGATTTCACAATGCCTGGAACTCGGCATCCAGGCCCTCACAATCTACGCGTTTTCACAAGAAAACTGGAATCGTCCCACCCATGAAATCAACGCGCTGATGAGCCTCTTGGAGCATTATCTTTCCACGGAGCGCGCCAGCCTGATCGAGCAAGGCGTTCGCTTCCGAGCGATTGGACGTCTTGAACCCCTTCCCTCTTCAGCCCAACATTGGGTGCGCACCACCGAACAGGAAACCGCGCATCTCGACAAAATGGTGCTCACCGTCGCCTTGAGCTACGGCGGCCGCGCGGAAATCGTCGATGCAGTCAGAAGACTGCTTGCCGATATCCAATCCGGGACGATTGAAGCGGAACAGATCGATGAAACCTTGCTCCGGCAACGCCTGTACACCTATCCGTTGCCGGACCCGGACTTGCTCATTCGGACCAGCGGTGAAACACGGATCAGCAATTTTCTGCTCTGGCAACTGGCCTATACGGAACTCTGCTTTACTCCGACATTGTGGCCAGACTTTCGCCGGCGCGAGTTCTTGTTGGCGCTTCTGGAGTATCAAAAACGGGAACGCCGATTCGGCCGAGTCTTGAGCGCCATGCCCTCATAATCCCTGTGGGACCCTCGTCCACCACCGACACCACGACAGACAGCCCGACACTTGTGACCACACCATCCGCCGGCACTCGACGATTTGATCTTCGGCGTGTCTATACCGCCGCCCTGCTTATTCCGGGGGTGTATATCATTATTCGCTATCTTCCCCCCTGGTGCCTGACGCTGCTTCTGATGGCCGGCGGATTCCTCGCATTGATGGAACTGTACCGCATCAGTTTTCAATCCCGTCCGAACCGGCTGCTGATTGGCGCGGGGCTGGCCGTCTCCACACTGGTTCTGGCCAGACAGCATTTGCCCTTGAGTTTGACGGAACTTTTGGCCGTTGCCACACTGGCACTGACGGCGGCGATGCTGCTGTCGCCTGGTCCATTCGAACGCCGGCTGAAAGACCTGGCCATTACCGCGTTCGGCGTGTTGTATGTGGGATTCATGTTAAGTACGGTCGTGTCGACTCGCGCATTGCCGGCCGGCGAGTGGTTTGTGCTCTTCATAGCGATTATCACCTGGGCGGCCGATACCGGCGCCTACTATGCCGGGACGCTGTGGGGCAAACATTTGCTCGCGCCGTCGGTGAGTCCCAAGAAAACTATCGAGGGAGTCGGCGGCGGCCTCGCGCTGGCTGTCGGCGCAGCCCTGCTGGCCTGCGCCTGGTTCGTGCCGCAGCTCTCGCTGTTCGACGCCCTGATCCTCGGCCTGCTCCTGACCGTGGCGGGCCTGCTCGGCGACCTCTGGGAATCGGCGATCAAGCGTCGCGTGGGGGTCAAAGACTCGGGGAGCATTTTGCCAGGCCATGGCGGCATGCTGGACCGGCTCGATAGTCTCTTGTTCACCGCCCCCACCTTCTACTACTATGTGACGTACGTTCGCGGTCTCTCACCACCCCTATGAAAGAGGAGAGGATATGAAGTCCATCACTATCCTGGGCTCGACCGGTTCGATCGGAACCAATACGCTTGATATCGTCCAGCGGGTCCCGGAAGACTTTCGAGTCGTTGGACTGACGGCAGGCGGCAATATCGAAAAACTCGAAGCGCAAATCCGTTCGTTCAAACCCCAGGTCGTCGCCGTCTCCACGGAATCTTCCGCCGCTGCGCTCCGAACACGGTGCGCGGGTTTGCCGGTTGAGATTCTAGCCGGCACGGACGGTATCGCTCAGGTAGCCGCCATGCCGGGAGCCGAGCTCGTGATCTCAGCCATCGTGGGCGCCGCCGGACTCGTTCCAACCCTGGCTGCAATTCGCAGCGGCAAACACATCGCCCTGGCCAACAAAGAACCCATGGTCATGGCCGGCAAGCTGATGCAGGAAGAGGCGCGCAAGCACGGCGTCCGGATCTTCCCCGTCGACAGCGAGCACAGCGCAATTTTTCAGTCCCTCGAAGGCCATCGGCTCGAAGACGTTCGACGGCTGATTTTGACGGCCTCCGGCGGCGCCCTCTGGACACTCACGAAAGAGCAGCTGCAAAACGTGACCCCGGAGCGGGCGCTTCAGCATCCGAACTGGAAGATGGGCTCGAAAATCACGATCGACTCGGCCACGCTGATGAACAAAGGGCTGGAAGTGGTGGAGGCCCGCTGGCTGTTCGACATCCGCGAGTCCCGCATCGATGTCTTGATCCACCGGGAAAGCATCATCCATTCACTGGTCGAATACGAGGATCGATCGATGATCGCCCAACTGGGGCTGCCCGATATGCGGACTCCGATTTCGTATGCGATGCGGTATCCGGAACGCATGCCACTGGATTTACCGTCGCTGGATTTGACCGAAGTCGGCAAGCTGACCTTCGGCAAACCGGACCATGACCGGTTCCCGTGCCTCAACCTCGGCTACGAATCGCTTCGAATCGGAGGTACTATGCCCGCCGCCATGAATGCCGCCAACGAAGTCGCGGTTGACGCGTTCCTCAACGGCGGTCTCCGATTCATCGAGATCGCCGATGTTATCCGCAATACGATGGACGCCCATACGCATCGGGAGATCGACGGCCTTGAGGATGCGCTGGAAGCCGACCGCTGGGCCAGAGAGAAGGCGGGGTCGCTCGTCCATGCATTGCCGCGCTGATGAGTATCATTTGAATTCTGAAAGATCGATGTTACAGTTACGGTAGCTTCTTACACATTCGACGCAGGGGATTCACGATGTTATCTGCCTTTACTTGGTCACCCGATACTCTCTGGCTTCTGATGCAGAAAGCCTGGTGGTTTCTTGTCGTCCTTGGCGTGCTCGTGGCCTTCCATGAGCTCGGACACTTTCTCGCAGCCCGGTGGGTCGGGGTGAAAGTTCTGAAATTCTCGATCGGCTTCGGCCCCAAATTGTTCGGACGGCAGGCCGGGGAGACAGAATATTTGGTGTCGGCTATTCCATTGGGCGGCTACGTCAAACTATTCGGCGAAGACGAAACAGAAGCAACCACCCCGGAAGACCAGCGGCGATCGTTTTTCCATCAAGGACTCTGGGGAAAAGTGTTCATCGTGGCGGCAGGCCCAGGATTCAACTTCATCCTCGCCTATTTGATCTTTGCCGGATGGCTCTCGACGGGAGCGCCGCTGTTCGTACCGACGTTTCGCGATCTCAGCGCCGATATCGAGGCGCTGGTCCCAGGATCGCCGGCCGCAATGGCCGGCATGGAAGTCGGCGACCGGGTCGTTATGGTCAACGGCAAGGATATCTCGACCAAAACGGAATTACTCGACGCAGTGGCCAAAAGCAACGGGCAGCCGCTCACGCTCGAAATACGCCGCGATGGGCGGGCCAAGCCCCTGACCGTCACCCCTCTGCCTGTCCCCGGAGAACCAACGGCCGGTGAAGAACCGCTCTATACGATCGGCGTCGAAGAAATGCCTCCTCTCGTCACATCCGTGATGCACGGACTTCCTGCTTCTGTGGCCGGATTCCAAACCGGCGATCGTGTCATAACCATCGAAGGCCAAACCATTTATACCTGGGCCCAGATGACGACACAGGTGAAGGAGCATCCGCAGAAACCCCTGCGCATGGAGGTTCTCCGAGATGGGCAGCGTATCGCCCTCACCGTGACTCCGTCGGCTGAGAAGGTCACAGCGAACGGACAGACCATTGAAATTGGCAAGATCGGCATCTCCGGCCCAGGCCGCGCCTTGATGCGGTCCGACAATGCGCTGGAAGCGCTCTACCATGGGCTGGAAGCCACCTGGGGATGGACCGAGCTGACCACAATCGGTCTGTACAAAATGATCGTCGGCGACATTTCGAGCAAGAACATCGGCGGGCCGCTCACGATCGCCAATATCTCCGGCGAGGCCGCCGCTCAGGGCGCGTCCAGCGTCGTGTTCTTGATCGCGATCTTGAGCATCAACCTCGGTGTTCTCAACCTGCTGCCGATCCCCATTCTGGACGGTGGCCACTTGCTCTTTTTCTTAATTGAAGGCATTCTTCGCAAGCCGCTCGGCGAGCGCCAGCGGGAAATTGCGCAACAAGCTGGGCTGGTCCTATTGGTTGGCGTCATGATCTTTGCCTTCTGGAACGATTTGGAACGGATCTTCTCCCGCTAAGTCTCCATGAAAACCTCTCAATTACTCATCCCCACCCTGCGGGAAGACCCCGTCGAGGCGGAAACTGTCAGCCACCGGCTCATGCTGCGCGCCGGACTGATCAGAAAAACGGCGGCCGGCATCTATACCTATCTCCCGCTGGGTTTGCGGGTGATCCGAAAAATCGAACAGATCATTCGGGAAGAAATGAATCGGGCCGGGGCGCAGGAACTACTGATGCCCATCGCTTCCCCAGCCGAACTGTGGAAAGAAACCGGCCGCTGGGACTACTACGGCAAAGAACTCCTTCGCTTCAAAGACCGTCACGAGCGCGACTTCTGTCTCGGCCCCACGCATGAAGAAGTCATTACTGACCTATTCAGGCGCGAAGTGCGATCCTACCGGCAACTGCCGTTGAATTTTTATCAGATTCAGACGAAGTTTCGCGATGAAATCCGCCCCCGATTCGGACTGATGCGCGGGCGGGAGTTCATCATGAAAGACGCCTACAGCTTCGACAGCGATGAAGCCGGCGCCAGGACCAGTTACCAGAAGATGTACGACGCCTACACTCGAATATTTACCCGATGCGGCCTCACATTTCGGGCGGTCGAAGCCGACACCGGTTTGATCGGAGGCGATGTCTCTCACGAGTTCATGGTCTTGGCTGAAACCGGCGAGGCGACGGTGGCATACAGCGACCAGAGCGCCTATGCCGCCAATCTCGAACGCGCCGAAGTCCTCCCTCCTACGGATATCGACGACGCGCCGTTGCGTCACTTGACTCCGGTGACGACCCCGCAATGTCGGACAGTAGAAGAAGTCACGGCGTTCTTGAAAATTCCTCCCCGGCAATTGGTCAAAACGCTGATCTACAATACGGGCAAAGACACCGTCGCCGTGCTCATTCGCGGGGATCACGAGCTTAATGAAGTCAAACTCGCCAGACTGCTGCAGGTGACGGAGGTGCGGCTGGCTGAATCGGAAGCCGTAAAAAGCCTCACCGGCGCTCCTGTGGGATTTGCCGGCCCAGTTGGACTGCCGGGAGTGCGGATCGTAGCGGACCACGCAGTCCACGGGATGAAAAACTTGGTGGTCGGAGCCAACCGAGCCGACACGCACTATATGGATGCGAATCAGGACCGCGATTTCAAGATCGATCAATTCGCAGATCTCCGCAATGCGCAGGCCGGCGACCCGTCGCCGCGCGGCGCCGGCTCGTTGACGCTTGCCAAAGGCATCGAGGTCGGACAGGTCTTTCTGCTCGGAACGAAGTACAGTAAGAGCATGAATGCGACGATCCTGGATGAGAAAGGCCAAGAGCGCCTTGCCGTCATGGGTTGCTACGGCATCGGTGTCGGTCGAACTGCGGCGGCGGCAATCGAGCAGAACCACGACGACAAGGGTATCATCTGGCCCTTCCCGATCGCTCCTTTCCATGTCCACCTCCTGCCTGTCAGCCAATCGACAACGACCGCTGAAGCCACGGCGCGCCTCTACGAGGATTTGCTCGCTGGAGGATTCGAAGTCCTCTGGGACGATCGCAATGACCGCGCCGGTGTCAAGTTCAACGATGCCGATTTGATCGGCGCGCCCATCCAAGTTGTGGTGGGCGACAAAGGGCTGGCTGACGGTGTCGTGGAGGTCAAAGTGCGGCGAAGCGGAGTGAAATCTCGCATCGCTCCATCAGATGTCGTCCATCACCTCCGTATCCTATCGGCAACGACGGCCTGACACCCTCCATACGTTCCACTTCACAACACTCGCCGCTCCGAATTTCTTTTTGGCTCGTTGACACTCAGATCCCGTCGCGCATCGAACAAAATTGGCTTTCCCTTGCCTTCCAATACCATTGCGCTAGACTGAGACACGGTTCATCGGCAAGAGACGTTTCTCGACTCACCCTTCACGGGATTCTCGTACGGTCGGATCGCGCATCGATCCGGCCCAAGAAGCACACAAGGCGCATACATGGCTCAGAACCTCGATGATCTGCAACTGAAATTTGAACGCGCGGAGCACGTCAAGCGGATTATTACTCAAATCCAGAACGCCAAGGACCTCGACCACATTATTCTGGACCTCCACAAAGACATTCTGAGCCTCTTCGACGCCGAAGATGTGACGCTGTACGCCTTCGACCCAGAAAAGAAAGAGATCTTTTCAAAAGTTCCCCACGTCGACACCGTCGAAGAGGTCCGCATCCCCATCACGGAACAGAGTCTGCCGGGCTTCTGCGCCAAGTACCTGCGTCCCGTCAACATCGTCGACGCGTACAATTCGGCAGAACTCAAGACCGTCCATCCCTCGCTCCTGCATGACAGCGCATACGACAAACGCACCGGATTCAGAACCAAACAAGTGCTGACCTACCCCATCGTCGCCGACAACAAGTATTTGATGGGTGTCCTCCAGCTCCTGAACAAGAAGAACGGAATTCGTTTTACGAGAAAAGATGAAGAAACGGTTGCCGAGATTGCCAAAGCCATCGGCACCGCGTTCTTCAATCTCCGGAATGCTGTCGCCAAGAAAAATCCCACCAAGTTCGATCTCTTGATAAGCAGCAGCCGCATCACGCAGAACGATCTCGACAATGCGATTGCCGAATCGCGCAAAGGCATCAGCGACCTTGAAAGCATTCTCATCGAGAAATATAAGGTTCAGAAACTTGATCTCGGCAAGTCGCTTGCGCAATTCTACAAATGTCCCTACATCGAATACAGCGAGCGCACGCTCGTCGACATCGAACTGCTCAAAAACCTCAACGTCGATTACTTGAAGAAGAACCATTGGATGCCGCTCAAGCGCGATCGGACGGCTGTAGAAATCTTGACCGACGACCCGGGCAACCTCGACCGTGTGCAAGACATCAAACGGACGTTCCCCGGCCTCAATATCCGTTTCGCCGTCAGCCTCCGGCGCGATATCGCGCAGTTCCTCGGCTCTTCGGTAGGAACAGGAGACTCGGGAGGGCGCAAGCTCGACGCAAATGTCTCCGACATTCTTGGCGAACTCGTCACCGAATCGCAAGCAGAAGCCGCGGAAGAGGCCGCCGCGGGGGGAAGCGGATTGGACGAGAACGACAGCGCAATCGTCCGCCTGGCGAACCAAATTATCGCCGACGCGTACCGTCAAAATGCATCGGACATCCACATCGAACCATATGGAGAAAAACGCGAAACCATCGTCCGTTTCCGAGTGGACGGCGACTGCTTCGAGTACATGAAGATTCCGCAGAGTTACCGGCGCGCCATCGTCTCCCGGCTCAAGATCATGGCCAGCCTGGACATCGCCGAACGGCGCAAGCCCCAGGACGGCAAGATCAAATTCAAGCTCTCAGATACAAGAGACATCGAACTCCGTGTCGCCACCCTTCCCACTTCCGGACACAATGAGGATGTGGTGATGCGCATCCTGGCGGCCAGCGAGCCGCTGCCGCTGGACAAGATGGGATTCTCCCCCCGGAATCTCAAAGCGCTCAGCGAAATTTCCCAACAACCCTACGGGATCATTCTCTGCGTGGGGCCGACCGGATCAGGAAAAACGACAACGCTGCACTCCGTTCTCGGCAACATCAACACCCCCGATGTCAAAATCTGGACAGCGGAGGATCCGGTCGAAATCACGCAATACGGACTCCGGCAGGTTCAGGTTCAACCAAAGATTGGGTTCACCTTTGCCGCCGCAATGCGGGCATTTCTCCGCGCCGATCCCGACGTCATCATGGTCGGAGAAATGCGGGATAAAGAAACGGCTGAGACGGGCATTGAAGCCTCGCTCACCGGCCACTTAGTCTTGAGCACCTTGCACACAAACAGCGCGGTCGAAACCGTCACCCGTCTGCTGGACATGGGCTGTGACCCATTCAGTTTTGCCGATGCGATGCTCGGCGTGCTGGCGCAGCGTCTTACCCGCCGCATCTGCAAAGACTGCAAGGAGCAATACACCGGCACGCCTGAGGAATATGCGGCGATGCGCTCCTCCTATGGAGAAGCGTATTGGGATAAGCTCGGGATCAAGCCCGATAATACCTTCCGCCTTACACGCGGCAAAGGCTGCGAGACCTGCAATCGATCGGGCTTCAAAGGACGTGTTGCTTTGCACGAGCTGCTGCTCGGCTCCGATCAGATGAAGCGCATGATCCAACAGAAGGCTCGCACGGAGGATATGCTCCATGCCGCGATGGCCGAAGGCATGACCACGCTGGTGCAAGACGGCATTCAAAAGGTGCTTCAGGGCCTCACCACCTACAAAGAAGTCAAGGCGGTCGCCATCAAATAGCACGGCGCGGGACAGGCCGCAGCAGCCGATCCTGACGGATAGTCCGTCCGGCTGCTGCGAGGGCCTAACTGGCCCGGTCCGTACGGCGGGACTTTGAAACCATCATCATGGCAGCCTTGACGGACACGGCCCGAAAGATTTCGGGTGAAAAAGAAGTCACAGTCCCGGAACACAAACGATGTGCAATATACCCAGAACTACATAAGCCTGGCGATTGTCGGCTTCGACAAAAAAACCGTGTTGATCGAGACACTCGACGAGAAACAACCGAAAGGCAGCATGAAGAACGCCATCGTCACCACCCTCGACCTTCGGCAAACAATTCGTCGCTCCGACAGAGACGGCTCCATGACCGCTAGGTGATGGAGCCCTGTTCACCTCACAGCCGTGACCTGCCCACGCACAAAGCCGCCGCAGGCCATCTCCGACCTTCCATATAGTCACACGATAGGTCTGCGATACTCTAATGGACGCTGAAGAGTGGCGGCCAGCGCGTACAACAGCTGGCGTCGAGGGCGCGGAAACAGTCAGGGAGCCGGTACTGCAGCAGGATTCGACGAGTGGTCCATGAATTTCTGCAAGCGCGTATCCACAACAGATGAAAGCCCCTCGAATTCCACACCATAGGTCTGTTGCCTGCCCCACCGCACCGTGGCGTGCTCGATGAATGTCACAGACGGATAATTGGGCAACCGCAGACTGAGCGCGATTCGATCGCCGGGCGAGATCACCGCCTCGGTCATCACGCGGGCGCCTTTCGTGGATACGTCGTAGACGACGCCCAAATCTCCCTGTTCGATGATCGACCGATACCTCGGATCCACAAGGGCAAACGAGCAGGGAAACGGCGCCGAGATGCGAACGCGGGGATGACGGCGCAATTGCATAACTGCCTGTCCAGGTATCGGGATGCCACGCTCCTTGTCCATAGCCTCTTACTCCTTCTCCATTGTCGTGATCGCCATATATTTGCTCAATCGGCTCAGTGTTGATTGAGGGAGCGTTCTGAAAGCACGCCCGTAAATCTGACCCTTTGTCCAACGGACTGTCGCAACCTTAATTGCTGCCGGGACAATCTGTTTCGGCAATCGCAGTGTCAGTGCCACCAGATCTCCGGGCTTCAGCACCGCCTCGGTGCTAACCCACACCCCCCGTAGTGAAAGATCGTAAACCATGCCGATGCCTTCAGCATGGCTGTGGAACCACCCGTTGTTCTTAGATTCCAAAGTCGAGAGGGAGCAACTAAACGGTGCGGGAATCCGAACCCGCGGGTAGCGGCGAAACTTATTGAGGACTGCGACTTGATGACGCGTGGTCTGCATATGAAAACGGCCTCGTGAAAGTCACTCTACCTCACGAGGCCGTTTTCATGAACCGTTTTCAGATTTTATGCGCGGATCAGTGGTGGACGCTACGCTCCTGCCGCGCAGGCTGCGCCGATCCATGAAGCGGCCGACGGCGGCCGACACCGCCACGGGGAGGACCAGACGATGCCTGATCATTCCGGCGCACAACCCCAACCCTCACATGCGATGTCGGCGCTGGAGCGCCGCTGCCTGCAGCAAGTGGAACCGCGTGACCCAACAGCCGTTCGATATCCTGCAGCTGCTGATGCTCCTCACGGGTCACAAAACTCGTGGCCCGCCCGGTGGTCTTCATTCGAGCCGTTCGTCCAATGCGATGCACATAATCTTCAGGGCAGTTGGGAAGATCAAAATTGATGACATGGCCGATATTCGCCACATCGATCCCACGAGCGGCGATATCCGTTGCCACCAATACGCGAAATGTGCCTCGCTTAAACCCTTCCAGGGCCGCCCGCCGCTGGGACAGACTGCGATCCCCATGCAGCACGGCTACTCGATGCCCTGCGCTCCCCAACATACGCCCCAGCCGGTCAGCACGATGTTTCGTCCTTGTAAAGACAAGCGCCGTGTCCTTATCCGACCCTAAAAGCGACAAAAGGAGGTCGCCCTTGGCGTCATGCGAGATATGGTGGATCGCCTGCGTGATGCCATCGGCCGTCGTGGCGGATGGCGTGACCATCACGCGCACAGGATTGTTGACGTTCGCTTGAACCATCCGCGCCAGATCCGCCGGCAACGTCGCCGAGAACAGCAGCGTCTGCCGCTCTTCCGGCAAAGCATCCAGGATCTGGTTGATTTGCGGTGCAAACCCCATGTCCAACATCCGATCGGCCTCATCGAGCACCAGTATCTTAATCGACGCCAAGGAGATCGTGCCGTTCCACATATGATCGAGCAGACGGCCAGGTGTCGCAATCAGAATCTCAGGTCTTTGCCGCAACCCGCGCACTTGGGCCTGCATGTCCGCGCCACCCACAATGACGGTCGCGGATATACGGCGGCTCCGTCCGAGTTTCTCGATCGTCGTCAGCGTCTGCAACGCGAGCTCGCGTGTCGGCGCCAAGATCAAGGCTTGCGGCTGCCCTTTGGGCAGCACGGCAAGGCGCTCGACCATGGGAATCACGAACGCGGCGGTTTTTCCCGTCCCGGTTTGCGCACAGCCGATGACATCTCGCCCTGCGAGCGCCGGTGGGATGGCTTGCTCCTGGATGGGAGTCGGTGAAGAAAACCCTGCCGCTGCAAGGTCCTGCAAAATGGCCTCGGATAACCCAAGGGTATGAAAACTGCTTTGAACAGACGTATCCACTAAACTATCCTTTCAGTATGATCGCATTATGACGGGATCAGAGAACCGAGGGGAGACACAACCGGAAAGGGGTGCAACTCCGAACTGGACCTGGTCGCGATGCGATCGCGAAGTCCGTTATGGCTGAAACATCCCCTTCACCGGACTACTGCGAAGGAAATGTGGACATACCATACAGCATCACACCCCCGGCGTCAACCTGTCGTCGATAATTCGAATGGTCCAGGCTATTTGCATGCCAAACACCTTGGTCCCATCTCCACACCATGTAGGCGATCAGTGCCAGCTAATCTGGAGGTTTGACTCCTCAATGAGGCACCTGCTAGAGTGCACATTCGGTTGAGCTTTTGTCCTCTCCGTGCACTCCCCGTACCCATTCTCTGTCTGTCAGTCTCCGTAGCAACACCGCTCCGGCGCCCATCCAATCGGATGCCACACGCTGCTTTTCACACGGGTGAGAAGTCCCATTATCGGCGTTGACTCAGGTCGCTTGGTCTCCTCAGTCAGGTATGTTCCTGGCTAGGATCTCATGTCCGCGAAAAGGAGTCCTCCTATGAATCTCTCTTCAGTTTGGAAAGGTCGAAAAAGAGGAAGAAAGACGTCCGTCCGTAAACCGAAAATCCGCTGGCAACTGCTGGGGCTCACTGATCCCAAGTCAACCGACAGCACATCCTCCATCGAAACCATCCGGCGGGAAATCTCTTCGCTGGCACGATATAGTTTTGGGCCAAATACCCGCTTACGTTCCACGCCCGAGGAGAGCAAGTCCTTGGGCAGGAACCACAAGTCCGTTGGAACCAGAAGCAAGCGCCGCGGAGCTACTGAGCATACGCAGGACGGCGCGTGAGCCGCGTTGCCTCTCTGAACGGGGGAGGCAACAATCATGTCGATGCAGGCGCTTGGTTCACGCAACAAAAGGAATAGCCATGAGTAAACGCGTCTTGTATGTCGGCGGCCTCGCGGAGGCCATTTCCGATCACCAACTCCGAGACCTATTAGGAGTCCATGGTACCGTAGCTCGCGCCTTTGTCGTCCGGCATAAACACAGTGGGAAATCGGCCGGTTATGGATTTGTGGAAATGGGCGCTGGCGAGCAAGCCTTGAGTGCAGTCGTTGCTCTGGAAGGCGCACTGTTTCAAGGTCATTGCCTGCGGATTTTTGTCACGCCCTACGCATCAACTACTTTGTAAGTTCCGTCAATCAGGCACGAAGAAACGTACCAGTGAGTCACATCGGCTTAGATCCGCTCAGGACGTTTTCGGACGGATCGTACCTGTTCATCAGCACAGAGTGTTCGAGGGCCTAGGATTTCTCCTGCGCCCTGGTATAACGCCGTGATCGAAGAGGACGACCACGACGCATTCCAAGTTGTCTCGAATCATCTCGCAGGTTCGACCTGCCTAAGCGCCCAAGAACAGGACCACCGTTATGCTCTTCGCCTCTACTTAATGCCGCTGCGATGATGAAACAACCGCCATGCCACATCTGGGTAGGCCCCTGCTCGGCTCTGCGCCGGTGACGGTCTGCACTAGCAGGCTGCGGAAACACTCTTGTTTTCTTCTGCTCCTTGGCGTAGCTAGGTAGAACGATGTAGCCTTCGCACCAGGGGGAATGCGATGCATGGTCACGATATCCCAGCAAGCCGGGCTGTTCAGCTATCTCTCGCCAGAGGCGCGCGTGACGGCGTCCCATCCCCTGCGGCCCATTCGCCAGTCCGTGGACACCGCACTGACCGCGTTGTCGCCTCAACTGGAGACGCTCTATGCCCACCGGTCGACCCTCGATTGCCCCAGAGAAGATTTTGCGCGCCCTGTTGCTGCAAGTGCTCTACAGCATTCGGAGCGAACGCGTGTTGATGGAACAACTGGACTACAACTTGTTGTTTCGCTGGTTTGTCGGCCTCGATCTGGACGCCACGGGGTGGGATGTGACCGTCTTCACCAAGAACCGGGACCGCTTGTTGGCAGGCGAAGTCGCCACGGGATTCTTCGAGCTGCTGCTGGCGCGAGCGAAGGCCCAGCGGCTGTTGTCCGATGAGCACTTCACGGTCAATGGCACGCTGATTGAGGCCTGGGTGGGACAGCAGAGTTTCAAACCGAAGACCGAGACCGCGCCCGTGCCGCCGCCGGATGATCCGGGCAATCCTAGTGTGGCTTTCCGGGACGAACGCCGAACCAATGCCACGCATGCCTCGACGACGGATCCGGAAGCGCGGTTGCACAAGAAGGCCGCCTGGTAGGAAGCCCAACAGTGTTTCTTGGGGCATGTCCTCATGGAGAACCGGTGCAAGTTGGTGGTCCAGGCGACGGTGACTCCAGCCACGGGGAGCGCGGAGCGGGACGCCGCCCCGGCCTTGATGGATGCCCAGGCACCGACCCGGCGCATCACCTTGGGTGGGGATAAGAACTATGACACCCACCAGTTCGTCCAGGATCTGCGGGCTCGGTAGGTGACGCCGCATGTGGCGCAACACACGACGAACCGGCGCAGTGCGATTGATGGCCGGACCACGCGGCACCTTGGCTACACAATCAGTCAACAGAAGCGGAAGCGCGTCAAAGAGGTCTTCGGGTGGTTGAAGACCGTGGGGGTGCTCCGAAAAGTCAAACTCCGTGGCGTGCCGCGAGTCGGCTGGCTCTTCACCTTCGCGGCTGCCGTGTACAACCTGGTGCGGATGCGCAATCTGGTGGAGGCCACGACATGACCGCGCTCGGCACTGCAGCACCATCCGTCGCCCGCCGTCGGGGCACACGGCCGAGCACGGCATCCCAGAACCGAGGCCGTTCCAGGCCCGCAAACTCAACCGAGCCCGTATCAGGCTCAGTCAAACGGCGTTTTTCAGCAGCCTGCTAGACTCGATCAAGTTGGTTTCCAGCGAAGGGTCTTGGCACCTCCGTGCCCCACCGGCCCGGTCGAGACTAGGAGCGCAATGGCGGCTTGCCACCCTCAATCTGGATCGCCTGCTTGAGGGCATCAACGGCCTGGGTCACGTCCGTTTCCGTCGAACCAAACCGATTCTCCATAACTTTGATGGCTTGCCTGATCGCCGCCGTCATCTTCACAATTTGTTCCTCGGCTGTCATGTGTGTCCTCTTTCTTCAACTCACCACGCCCCCTGCAAGGCCATGGGCATTTCATTAGATAGAATCACCGTTTCTGGATTTCTCGCTTGGCTTTGAGCCAGTACTTTAGCGCATGTCCCTCCTGCCTCCCACCCGCATCATAGAATTAATGTGTCCGCTGGGCAACCGAAACTAATGGCTCGGCCATCAGTGCCGGCATTGCTCACGACGGCACTCCCGGCCTGCTGTCGACTCTGCGAAGAGGGCGGAGGCGGGAGTTGCATTTACTATTGAATGATCTGTGATGATCCCCGCGTCCCCCCCCATAAGGGAGGACGCCAAAGGAGGAATATCGCCACAAAAGCAAATCACCGCCCCTCCCACGTGGATCATCCGAGCACGACGCGAATGTGGTGGTTGCCGGAGACGACGAGCGGGATATTCGTATTGGCAGCCGACACTTTGCCATCAACCTCAATCAGCGTCACACCGCGGCTCACATGGCGTGGATTCTCCACCGCGATGTCATAAACGGCCGAATGGTACTGGAAACGAATGGAGTATCCTGGCCAGTGGCGCGGAACACACGGATCGATGGAGAGCGTAGCACCGCGCAAGCGGAAACCGAGCATCCATTCCATACCGGCCCGATAGAGCCAACCCGCCGCACCGCTGTACCAGGTCCATCCCCCACGTCCAACATGCGGCGGCTCGGCGTACACGTCGCCGGCGACAGCGTAGGGCTCGACTTTGTAACGCTGGACGTTCGCTCGCGAGGAGATCCGATGAACGGGATTCAACATACGGAACAACTCGCCGGCCTTGTCTCCGTCACCCAGGGCCGCGAACGCCAGCACGTTCCACACGGCCGCATGGGTGTATTGGCCGCCATTCTCCCGAATACCAGGGACATAGCCTTTGATATAGCCGGGATCCCTCGGCATCTGATCAAAGGGTGGTGTCAACAAACGGATCAGCCCGTCCCGCCGGCTCACAAGATGCCGTTCCACCGCGGCCATGGCGCGCGCGCCACGGTCCGGATCTGCCGCCCCGCTGATCACCCCCCAGGACTGAGCAATAGAGTCGATGCGGCATTCCGGATCTGCAGCGGAACCGAGTGGCGTCCCATCATCGAAGTACGCCCGGCGATACCATTCTCCGTCCCACCCGTTCCGCTCGATCGCGACCTTCAACCCACTCACATGGAGCCGCCACGTTTCAGCACGAGCACGCTCACCGCGCTGAGCCGCCACCTTGGCGAACTCCCAGAGCACCGTATGCAGAAACCAGCCGAGCCAGACACTTTCACCCCTGCCCTGCAGGCCGACACGGTTCATCCCGTCATTCCAGTCTCCGGTACCCATGAGCGGAAGGCCATGACTGCCGACTACAAGGCTCCGGTCCAACGCACGAGCGCAATGTTCAAAGAGAGTGGCGCGCATCTGGGACGCATGTGGTTCAAAATAGGATTCGTGTTGTCCCTCAGCCAACGCCGGGCCTTCCAGAAATGGCACCATTTCGTCCAGCACAGTCATGTCTCCAGTCACTTCAAGAAACTGGATGACCGCGTACGGCAACCAGACCAAATCGTCGGAAATGCGGGTCCGCACACCGCGCCCGGACGGAGGGTGCCACCAATGCTGGACGTCGCCCTCGACAAACTGCCGCGCAGCGGCCCGTAGCAGATGCTCGCGCGTGATATCGCGCGCCGCCACACTCAAGGCCATGACATCCTGAAGTTGATCACGAAACCCGTACGCCCCGCTCAACTGATAGAATGCCGCACGTGCCCAAACCCGGCAAACCAGCGTCTGATAGAGTACCCAACGATTCAACAGGATATCCATTGCGCGCTCCGGCGTACGGACCTGTACGACACCCAAGACGTCGTCCCATCGGCGGGTAACCTCTCGCAAGAGCGCGTTCACGTCCGCCCCACGATAGCGAGTAAGCAGGAGACGAGCCTGGTCTCTCCCCTCTGTCTGACCAAGAAACCAGATAATCTCGGTGCGCTCGCCTGCTTTCAACTCAATCGACTGTTGCAGGGCCGCACAAGGGTCGAGACCCGCTCCGACCTTTCCGGATAATTCAGTTCCCGTTTCCAATGCCAGGGGGTGGTCGAAGGTCCCGTTACGGCCGAGGAATTCCGTGCGATCACCGGTCCACGATGTATGCGATCCCGCAAGATCGGTAAAGGCGATGCGTCCCGCAAACTCACCGCCCATCATACTGCGTGCAAACAGTGCCCCGGTCCCCGGATCGATCTCCGTGATGACGTACGGTGCGGACTCACTGCGGGAACTCCCGAGCACCCACTCAGCATAGGCCGTGATTGAAAGACGCCTCGACCGGCCAGACATATTCTGCAGTGTCAATCGAGAGATCTTGATCGGATCTTCAGACGGCACAAATTGCAGCAATTCAGCCAGGACACCGTGCGAACCGTGATGGAATCGGCTATAGCCCTGTCCGTGACAGGCGACATAGGGTGCCGGTCCGTCTCGAATCGGCAGCGCCGTCGGACTCCAGACCTCTCCGGAATCGTCATCACGAATATAGAACGTCTCTCCAGACGGATCAGACACCGGATCGTTTGACCAGGGCGTCAGCTGATTCTCGTGGCTGTTCAACGACCAGGTAAACCCCGAACCAGACTCCGACACGAGAAATCCGAACGACGGATTCGCAACGACATTAATCCAGGGTCGCGGCGTCCTCAGACCTTCGCCGAGAATTGTGACATATTCACGTCCATCGTCGGCGAAGCCGCCCAGGCCGTTAAAGAATTCGAGATCTCGTTCAGGCACCGGCACATCCAGGCGTCTGCTCACCCGCGGTGAAAGCGGGCTCGTCGACGCCGCACGGCTCCTGCGCGGTAAGCGAGTGACCTGCTCCGCCAAGGTGCCCCGCCGACCGAGCAGAACGACCCGAGCAAACTGCTGCAGCAGCATCCGATCCTGGGCGGAGAGCAGGTCAGTTCGCAAAAGATAAATACTGCCTCGCGCCCCGCCGGCATTCGGACAGAGGCGCAGCCGACTGCCGCGCACAAGCCCTTCCAACGATCCTTGCAGCCCCTGCTCATACGACGAGGCCTTCTCATTCAGGATGACCACATCGGTCGATAATTGCCTCATCCGCCAGTATTCATGTGCTCGGAGCAATTGCCGGACGATGTCGACATCGTCCGCCTTGTCGATACAGGCCAACACGATGGGCAGATCGCCTGAGATGCCATGCGCCCACAGCGCCGCGCGGTCCACCGTGCCTTGGCTAAGTGTTTCGGAAGACGCCCGCAGCGAGACATCGGAGTACAGCACCGCGTTGGCCAGTTGCTGGAACAGTTGCGCCTCGTCGCTCTCGATACCGAGGTGATGCAATTGCACTCGCGCTTGTGTCCAGGCCAGCGACAGGGCACGCTCAAATACTCTCGGGTCACTGTACTTGTCGGCTAGCTCCAACACTTGATCGCGGGCTGGGCCGACAATGGTCGAAAACACAACCCGCACAGTCCCGCCTGGAGGCACCCGCACCGTGCGGCGCAAGCTCATCACCGGATCAAGCACGGATCCGACGGTATTCGAGAGCGGCCGCCTACCAATCATCGAGACCGCCGTGCGGACATGGTTTCCGCGTCCAAGAAACCGGGCACGATCCGTTTCATATTGCAGGGCGCCCACGGTCTCTCCTTCGACCACGACCACCTGGGCCACCCACACCGTCGCTTCTTCATCCGATCGTCTGCGCCGCGTGGCGAGTACCGCGCCGACCTCCGCCACGAATTCCGTTTGCACAAACAGATTTGCAAAAGCTGGATGGGCCACATCAGCGGCCTGTGGAGCCAGGGACAGCTCGGCATAGGAGGTGACTTGTAGATCGCGCGCGCAGGCTCCCATATTGGTCACGGAGATGCGCCGCACTTCGGCATCATCCTCGGACGACACCACAACATCGAGCGTCGTACTCCAATCATCATCCCGCCGGACGATCTCAGCTCGTTCTTCTGTAAAGGACGCCTCATAAGCGTCGGCCTCGACGCCGCTGGGCTGATAGCCGGCCGACCACACCGCCCCTGCGTGCATGTCATGCAGAAAAATATAGGAGCCCCAACAATCCCGCGTCGCATCTTCACGCCAGCGAGTCACCGCAATATCGCGCCACCGGCTGTACCCCGAACCTGCCGTGGTAAGCATGACGGCATACTGCCCATTGGACAGCAGATGCGTCCGCGGTGTCGCCTCATGGGGCGAGGTAAATCGCCGCACGACCGGTGGAATGAGGTCACGGACTTGCGCCGCCGCAGCGACTTCTTCCGCGCGCGGTCGCGTCACCGGCACGTCGCGCGGAGTCCGCTCTTGGAGCAGGAGCTCGGTGGCCCGCACCATCGGCTCGGCATGAAACCGGTTTCTCATCACTCCATCGTTCAACACATTCGCGATGGCCACTACCGTCATACCCTGATGATGGGACATATAGGCCCGCACGATGGCCACGTCTTTTCCTTCGGGTACCCGTGTCCCCGTGTAATCCAGCGCCTCATAGAACCCGTAGGTTCCTCTCCCTCCAGCCTCGGCGAGGCGCCCAAAGCCCTGCGTCGCTTCCTTGGGATTGATCATCGCCGCGAGTGCGGTGGCATAGGGCGCGACGACCACGTCTTCGCTAAGCCCTCGCTTGAGTCCAAGACCCGGCACGCCAAAGCTGGAATACTGGTACGTCAGGTCGAGATCGCGCGTATTATAGGCCGACTCCGAAACACCCCAGGGCACGCCTCGCTCTTGGCCGTACTGAATCTGCCGCTGGACGATCAGCTCATACGTCCGGGACAGCAAGCTGCCTGTCTGGAAACGCATCACCAACGCCGGCATAAGATATTCGAAGATGGAACCCGACCAGGACACGAGCGCCGAACCGGTTCCCACGGGCGTCAGGGCACGGCCCAGGTGAAACCAGTGCGATGACGGCACATCGCCCTTGGCGATGGCGATAAAGCTCGCCAGTCTGGCTTCCGACGCCAGCAAGTCGTAGCAACTGGGGTCCAGGCTGTTCTCTGACACACGAAACCCGATCGACAACAGTTTGCGTGTCGGTTCGAAGAGAAATGCGAAATCCATGGCGCGAACCATGCGCTCTGCGCTCTGCGCCATCGCCGCGAGACGGCTGGACAGAGCCGCGATATCTGCAACCGATTGACGTATGGCATCATCCAGCAGGGTGATTCTTGCCAAGGTGGACCGATCCTGCGAGGGACAACTGAGCAATTGCCTCCGTAAGCGCTCCAGCGCGCCGAGCGCATCCGCAAACCGCTCAGGAGCAGCCGCTAGCGTGGGAACGGGATGGAAGAGCGGCGCGATAACCGCCCACTCCGGCGATGGCCCAGACGGATGGTCGAACATGGCCGCCCGGTCTTTCGCACTGAAGCGGACCCATGGAAGCAGCAATTCCGCGTCCCGGAGATGGCTTTCCACGCACGCCCGGATCGCATCGGCCCAAGTGCGCAACTCCCCATCGGGCTCATCACCGTGCTCCTGTCCCAATGCCTGAGCCATATCCGCGACAGTATGAGACAAGTCGGACAGCGTTCCAAACCTAGCGGTCCAACCGGCTGGATCAACCGGTCTCGACAAGAGCGCCAGGGCCAGTGCATCGACGGCTTGGCTCAGCTGTTTCCTGGTCACCGTGTGGGTCTGTCGCTGCTCTGAGATTTCCTCCAGCGCATTGCGTAACAATCGTATGGCATCATCGAGCCCAGCAAATACATCGCCGTTGATGGAAGATTGCTGAATCCACTCGCGGCATCCGTTTCCCAGCACCAACAAATGTCCCGCGAGATTTCCACTATCGACGGATGACACATACTTCGGATCGAGCGGGTGAAGAGTACGTGTATCGTACCAATTGTAGAAGTGCCCACGAAACAGATCGAGACGCTTCATAGTCGCCAGCGTGGCTTCCAGCCGTTCGCTGGCGTCGAGAGTCCCCAGCCATCCTAAGTCACGGGCGGCCATGGTTGAGAGCAGATAGAGTCCGATATTGGTCGGCGAGGTCCGGTGGGCTACGACGGGTTTCGGATCTTCTTGAAAGTTATCGGGCGGCAGCGCATGGTCCTCGGGAGACACGAATGTTTCGAAGAACCGCCAGGTCCGCCGCGCAATCAATCGGAGCGTCCGCGCATCTGACGGAGAAATCGGCCCGGCCCCAGCGACTCGGGGCGGCAGACTGACCCACCGTGCCACGGCAGGAGCCGCAATCCAAAGCAGAACGAACGGAGCCGCGGCAGCCCAGGATTCATAGTGTCCAAACACTGCCACCCCGCCAGCTGCCACAACGGCAAGCGCCACACCGCCCGCCATGCGCCGATACATCCTTGTCAAGTTGCATGTGTAGGCATCCTCGGCCTGAGCCGCGGTCACCCACTCCAACATCCGCCGGTGCGTGAAGACGAGCCGACCGAGAGTGCGAAGAATCGCATCCGCCATGAGCCATGCCTGATGCACCAGGAGGGTGACGGTCAACGCGATCTGCCTCGCGGCCAACGCTAAGTCGGTGCCTGCTCCACGGAAATGGGTTCGCAAGGCAACCCCTGGTCGGCGCGGGTAGAGCCCGAGCACGAAGGACAACAACGAGGGAATCGCGATGGTGGTTAGAATGAACCCGGACCAGACCCAGGCAGATCGTTCCGGCAGCATCCATCCGACGATCAGTGTCAGAAACGCCGTGGGAGCCGACAAGGTACGGCGGAGGTTGTCGACGATCTTCCAACGACCGAGAGCGGGAATCACCACCGCGCGATGCGACTCAGACCCGGTATGCCTTCGCCCGAACAACCAGGGTAACAGCTGCCAATCGCCGCGCGCCCATCGATGCTGTCTGGCTGCCTCTGCTTCATAGTGAGCAGGAAACGCTTCGAACAGCTCGATGTCCGTCGCGAGCGCTGCGCGCGCGAACAGTCCTTCAAAAAGATCGTGACTGAGCATCGCATTGTCCGACACCTTGCCCGCCAGCGCTGCCTCGAATGCATCGATCTCGTAAATACCTTTACCAGTGTACGACCCTTCTCGAAACAAATCCTGATACACATCAGAAACCGCCGACGCGTAGGGATCGATCCCGCTGGGTCCGGAAAACGTCTGTTGAAAATATGAGCCCTCGCCGCTGCCTGGGAGCGACGGGGTAATCCGCGGCTGCACGACCCCGTACCCTTCAACCACACGCCCGGCGCGCTGATCGAATCGTGGCCGGTTCAGAGGGTGAGCCATGGTGCCAATTAATCGGTGCGCTGCTCCACGGGGCAACCGTGTATCCGCATCCAGAGTGATGACGAACCGGACCGATGGAATCGCCTCAGGGAGCTGTCCGCCGACGGACATGAAGGTCGTACCCGTCGAGCCGCGCAGGAATTGATTCAACTCATGCAGTTTGCCTCGTTTCCGTTCCCATCCCATCCACACCTTCTCGGAATCGCTCCAGACTCGCCTGCGGTGAAACAGGACAAAACGCGATCCGCCCCCGGCCGCTGGGCCGTACCGCTTATTCAGAAGCGCTATACCCTTCACTGCGGTAGCGAGCAGCTCGGCGTCATCAGGAACACTTTCGCTGGGGGCATCTCTCCAATCTGAGAGCAGGGCAAAACGAAGATCATCGTCCGCATTCGCCAGATAATGCACTTCCAATCGCTCAACTTGCTCGTCGATGCCCTCCCGGCTCGTCAGCAACGTGGGCACTGCCACGATCGCGCGCAACTCTGTGGGAATGCCATTCCGTAACGCCATACGGGGCAATGACCGCGGCCCGAGGATGGCCATCACCGTACGATTGATAAGCGCGATGACAAGGTCCGAGGCCGGCACGAGCGCAATGAGACCGAGGCACACCAGGCCCGCGACGGTCACGCCCTTTGCGGCGGCATACCAGAGCGGGATGGCGAGGACCATGGCGGTCCCGACCGTCAGCGAGCCCAAATAGCCCGGCACAGAAGCTCGGACATACCAGCGCAGTAGCTGTCGCTTCCAGGACACCCGGTAGCCGAGATCGTGTTCAAATGCCCGGCGACCCTGAGAGATAAGGTAATAGCCGGGATCCTGATGCCGATCCCGCTCTGGCTGCTCACTCGCATGCGGCTCCACCCTAGCTAGCCTGGCACGGTCCATGACCCGCACGGCCACGTCGCTTTCTGACAATCCCGTGCCTCGGGAGAGATCCTCGATCGCATGGCGGTATGTGTCCCGCGTGACAAAGTCCATCTCGGCGTAGCGGACATCGGCCCGCAGAATGATGTCGACCAGACTGACGCTTTCAACAAATTCCGACCAATCAAACGCTGACGTCAAGCGCATACTGGTAATGATGTTTCGGACCGTGACGCTCATGGCCGCCTGTTGCTGATGCTCGGCATGCACCATGTCGTCGGCGCTCGCACCCTGCGCGGCGAGGCGTTCGTCGAGCCACCGCAGCATCGGACGCACCTTGGGATCCAGGTCGCGGAGTCGCTGAACAAGCTGTACGGCGAATGCCGAGGCCAATGGTCTGTGTTCAAAACGGCGGAGTACAGTGGCCGGAGGCTCGGAAGCTAGCACCCCGGTCCCCAACAAGCTGTCGGCCAGTTCATCGGCTTCCAGCCTGTCAGCGCGGCTCTGAACGATCCGCTCAATCAGCCTGCGAAGGTTCTCCACCAGAACAACACGTAGCGAGATCGCCACCGCCCACAACTCACCGATCGTCAGCGGCTGCACGCGTTGATACGCCATCACAAAGCGACGGAGCATGTCGGGGTCGAAACGACTGTCGGTGTGGGCAACGAATGCCCAGGCAAGTCCAAATACCCGCGGGTAGTTCTGCAAATGGCCAGACGCAAGTTTGGGCAATTGCCTGTAATAGCCAGGAGGCAAATCGTCGATGATTTCTCGAAGTTGCTCGTCGACAATATGGAAATTGTCGACGAACCATTCAGCCGCCGGGGGAATCACTTTCTCATCGCGAATCGTACGGGCGATAGTCTGATACGACTCCACCAAGACCCGTCCGTTATCGAGGACTCGTGGCGTGAGTAGCCGGCCCACCCGCGCGTCATCGGTGACGACCTGTGCCACCGCTAGACTCGCAGCATGCTGTTCAAGCCGTTCGACGCCGAAGAGTTCAGCGCGAATTGCTTCTTCCAGCGCAGCACTCTTTGCGACAGATGAAAACATCGTATTCATGGGCTTTCCGACCAACTCCGGAGTCGTCAGGCTGAATCAACTACCTAAGCACACCAGCATACCGAACGTGGGATTATCGAATGCAGGACCGAGAAAAAGACGGCCAACCCGTCATACAAAACCACCGCGTCCGATCCAGATTGTAATTGCACAATTTACAATCCGGACCTGGAGCTTTTTCCATGGT
>Ga0224510_10000498_pt1 | contig 30107 bp, 32 predicted proteins | sample SF_May12_sed_USG_FD_170161 | JGI IMG/M metagenome (GOLD analysis project Ga0224510, IMG submission 170161) | Sediment microbial communities from San Francisco Bay, California, United States - SF_May12_sed_USGS_4_1 | ecosystem: Environmental > Aquatic > Marine > Sediment | place: USA: California... | reverse complement strand
ACGGCGCGGACAGCTTCAGCTACACGGTGACGGACGGCGCGGGTGGCACGGACACGGCGACGGTGACGCTCAGCGTGGGCGCGGACAACGATGCGCCGGTGCTGGACCTGATCGCAGACCAGGGTGTGCTCGTCAATCAGCTGTTGAGCATCCAGGCGAGTGCAACGGACCCTGATGGCCCCGGGGATACGCTCACGTTCAGTCTCGTCGGCACGGTGCCGACGGGAGCGGCCATCACCACCGACGGCCTGTTTACCTGGACGCCGACGCCGACCGCCTACGGCACGACGCCGATCACGGTACGCGTCACCGACAGCGGCACGCCGGGGCTGTTCGACGAGGATACCTTCGACGTCACCGTGATCGCGCCCCCGCGCGTGGCGATTGACGACGTGCTGCTTGTCGAGCCCGATGACGGGCAGACCGCGCTAGCGGTATTCCGCGTGATGCTGTCCGGGCCCGCGCCGGTGGGGGTGAGCGTCAGCTACGCGAACATCGCGACATTCAATGCGACACCAGGAGTGGATTTCGTCGCTGGCAGCGGCACGCTGACCTTTGATCCCGGCGAGACCGAGAAGACCTTTTCGATCACGGTGCTGGGCGACGCGAGCATCGAGGGCGACGAGCGGTTCGCCTACGATATCTTCAGCCCGGTGAATGCGGTGCTGTCCGGAAAGCAGCAGGGCTTCGCGGACATCCTGGACGACGACGGCGAGACGCGTGTCGGCATCGAGCGCCGGACGGCGATGGAAGGCGACAGCGGCACGACCACCGCGGTTTTCGACGTGCTCCTGTCATCGCCTTCCGCTTCGACGGTGACGGTCGACTACGCCACCGTCGCCTTCCAGGCCACCGCGGGCGTCGACTACGTCGCCGCCAGCGGCACGCTGACCTTCGCGCCCGGAGAGACCGCCAAGACGGTCAGCGTGGAGATCATCGGCGACACGATTACCGACGGCGACGAGCGCTTCACGGTCCTGCTGACGAATCCCACCAACGCCACGATCAGCGGGCTTTCCCAGGACTTGAATGCCTTCATTGTCGACGACGACGGCCCGGGGCTGATGGTGGCGACCTCCATCGGCAGCGGGGATTCCGGTGGCGACATGCCCGACGCCGCGCAGCTCGAGGCCACGCTCGACGCGGCAGTGACGCTGTGGACGCAGGCGCTTGGCGCCGACGACCCGCGCCTCGCGCAGCTCGCCGGCCTGACGATCGGCGTGGCGGATTTCTCTGGCGCGGCGCTGGGCAGCCTCGATGGCGGCGCAATCCTTATCGATGCCGACGCCGCCGGCCACGGCTGGTTCGTGGACCTCACGCCGGCCGGCAACAGCGAGTACCGCCTGAGCGCGGACGCGGGCATGCTCTCTGCCACGCCGCGCAGCGACGCCTTCGGCCGCATGGACCTGCTCACTGTGGTGTTGCACGAGATCGGCCACGTGCTCGGCTTCGATCACGAGGACGCCGCGAGCTACGCGGTCATGCGCGACGAGCTCTCCGCCGGCGTGCGCTACACCACGGCGGCGCCGAAGTTCGACCTCGACGCGCCCTGGGCGGGCGCCAGGAAGGCCGCGATCGCCTGGGACGACTGGGGCAGCGGCTGGGCGCCGGCGCACAAGCCGCGCGTCGCGCACCTCGGCCGGACCTTCGCCGACTTCCTCTTCAGCCGCTAGCCCTCAGGCGAGCAGCGCCTCGATCGCCTCGCGGTCGAAGCGGTACTCGTGGTTGCACATCTCGTTGCGCACGGTGACCACGCCGTGCTCGGCGAGCAGGCTCTCCAGCTCCGCGCGCCCCAGGCTCCTCAGCACGCGCTCTACGCTTTGCGGATTCCAGGGGCAGTGGTATTCCACCGGGTAGAGGCGGAAGACGCGCAGCAGCTCCTCGTGGAAGAGCCGCACCAGCAGGTCGTAGGGCTGGGTGTCGACGGTCTCCGCGAGCGTCAGAGTGGAGGCGAGCGTGCACGCGCGGTGCCAGCCGTCCGCGTCCGTGGCGTCCGTCTCGGGCAGCTTCTCCAGCAGCAGGCCGCAGAGCGCCGAGCCGTCGGCATGCAGCCTGAGGAAGGATTCGCGCTGCTCGGAGCGGCGCAGGTAGTTCTCGAAGATCCCGGCGAGCGTGCCGCCCTCGAGCGGCACCAGGCTCTGGTAGAGCTGGCCGCTGGCGACGTCCTCGAAGGTGACCGCGAGCCGGCCCTCGCCCAGGTCGGCCTGCGCGCCTTCGTGCTGCGCCATGCCGCGCACCTTGAGGTCGGCAGTGCAGTCGGCGACCAGCAGCTTCACCGGCCCTGAGCCCTGCACCTGCAGCGTGACGCGGCCTGCGCCCTTCTGGTTGGCGCCGAGCAGCACCGCCAGTGCCGTGGCGTGGCCGAGCAGCTCGGCCACGCCCGCCGGATAGGCGCGTCCCTCGAGCATGCGCGTCCACGCATGCGTAAGGCACACGAGCCGCCCGCGGATGTGCAGCCGCTCGAACAGGAAGCGCTGGACGTAGTCGGTGCGCAAGCCCCGATTCTAGCCGCGCGCGCCTAGAGGCCGAGGTAGGCCTGCCGCACCCGGTCGTCGTGCAGCAGCTGCTCGCCCGGCCCGCTCATGGCGACGCGGCCGTTCTCCAGCACGTAGGCGTGGCGCGAGAGCTTGAGCGAGACCGCCACGTTCTGCTCGACGAGCAGCACCGTGAGCCCGCCGCGGTTGAGCTCGCGGATGGCGTGCAGCACCTCCTGCACTACCACCGGCGCGAGGCCGAGCGAGGGCTCGTCGAACATGACGAGCTCGGGCTGGCCCATCAGGCAGCGGCCGATGGCGAGCATCTGCTGCTCGCCGCCGGAGAGCGTGCCCGCGAGCTGCTCGCGGCGCTCGGCGAGCTTCGGGAACATCGCGTACACGCGCTGCTGCGCGGCGCGGGCGCCGGCGCGCGCGCGCGGCAGCAGCGCGCCCATCTGCAGGTTCTCCTCGACCGTGAGGCTCGGGAACACCTGCCGCCCCTCGGCCACCTGGCCGACGCCGAGGTCGCAGATGGCGTGCGAGGGCAGGCGCGTGATCTCGCGCCCCTTGAACAGCACGCGCCCGGCGCGCGCGCGCTCGATGCCGGCGATGGTGCGGATGAGCGAGGACTTGCCCGCGCCGTTCGCGCCGACGATGGCGACGATCTCGCCCGTGGGCACCGCGAGCGAGACGCCCTCGAGCGCCTGCGCATCGCCGTAGTAGAGGTCCAGGTTCTCGACGACGAGCATCAGATCTCGGTTTCCTCGCCGAGGTAGCTCTCGAGCACCGCGGGGTTGCGCACCACCTCGTCGGGCGCGCCGCGCGCGATCACCTCGCCGTGGTGCAGCACCACGATGTGCTGCGCGAGCGCCATCACCGCGCGCATCACGTGCTCGATCAGCAGGATAGTGAGGCCCTCGGCGCGATTGAGCTCGCGGAACACGGCGACGATCTGGTCGCACTCGGTGGGCCGCAGGCCCGCCATGACCTCGTCGAGCAGCAGGAGCTTGGGCCGCGTGGCGAGCGCGCGCGCGACCTCGAGGCGCTTGCGGTCGGGCAGCGTGAGAGACGAAGCCAGCATGTCGCGCTTCGGGCCGAGTCCGAGCTTTTCCACGATCTCGGCGGCGTAGCTTTTCGCCGCCGAGACCGCTTTGAACCCTTGCAAGGCGCCGACCGTGACATTGTCGAGCACCGACAACCCCGCGAACGGCTTGACGATCTGGAAGGTCCTGCCGATGCCCGCCGCGCACACCTGGTCCGGGCGCAGGCCCTGGATCGGGCGGCCCGCGAAGCGGATCTCGCCTTCGTCCGGCGCGTAGACGCCCGCCACCACGTTGAAGATCGTCGTCTTGCCCGCGCCGTTCGGCCCGATGAGCGCGTGGATGCCGCTGGGCGCGACGGTGAACGAGGCTCCCGACACCGCCTTCAGGCCGCGGAAGGACTTGGACACCTCGCGCAGCTCGAGACCGCTCACCGGCGCAGCCCCAGCTTCTTCGCGAGCGGCGGCCACACGCCGTCGGGCAGGAACATGATCACCAGCAGCAGGCAGATGCCGTAGAACACCTGCTTGACGCCCGGCACGTCGATGCCGAGCTGCAGCATCACCTCGCGCAAGCCCTCGGCGAGTCCGGTGAGCAGGAAGGCGCCCACGATCGGGCCGACGAGCGTGCCGATGCCACCGATGATCGGCCCCAGGATCAGCTCGATCGAGCGCGAAATGTGGAAGATCTGCTCGGGGAATAGGTTGTTGTAGTAGAAGGCGAACACCACGCCGGCGAGCGAGGTCATCGCGGCGGAGATCGCCACCGCGTACATCTTGTAGCGGAACACGTTCACGCCCAGCGCCTCGGCGGCCTCAGGGCTCTCGCGGATCGCAAGCCAGTAGTAGCCCATGCGGCTGCGCAGCAGCGCGTGGCACAGCACGAACGCGCCCGCGGTCATGCCGAGCATCAGGTAGTAGAACATCGTCGGGCTGCCGCGCAGGTTCCACAGGTCGTTCTCGGTGTAGTTCGCCACCGGCAGGAACAGGCCCGAGGAGCCGCGCACCCAGGCGAAGTGATCGAAGCCGATGCGCGCGAACTCCGCGAAGGCGATGGTCAGGATGGCGAAGTACACGCCCGCCACGCCGAAGCGGAAGGCGAGGAAGCCGAGCGCCGCGCCCGCCAGCGCGCACAGCGCGATCGAGGCGCCCAGGCCGATCCACGGGCTCAGGCCGAAGTGCACGTAGAGCGCGGCCGCCGCGTAGGCGCCCAGGCCCACGTAGAGCGAGTGCCCGAGCGAGAGTTGCCCGGCGAAGCCCATCATGACGTTCCAGGCCTGGCCGACGTAGGCGAAGTACAGGATCAGGAAGCCCACCGCGAGCAGGTAGCCGCTGGCGAACAGCGGGAAGATCGCGAGCAGCGCGAGCAGCGCCGCCAGCAGGACGAGGCCGCGGCGCGGCACGCCTTCGGTGAGCCGCGCGATCACGCCGCCTTCCTGCCGAGGATGCCCTGCGGTCGGAACAGCAGCACCAGCACCAGCAGGCCGAAGGCGAACATGCTCTTCGCGGAAGGCGTGAACAGCACGCCGCCGAGCGCCTCGGTCAGCCCGATGAGCAGCCCGCCGAGCAGCGCGCCTGGCATCGAGCCCAGGCCCCCGGTGATGACGATGACAAAGGCGAGCAAGGTGTAGGCCGGGCCGATCGTCGGCGTCACGTCGGTGACCGCCATGAGCATCGCGCCGGCGGCGCCCACGCACGCCGCGCCGATGCCGAAGGTGAGCGCATAGAGGTGCCGGACGTTCAGGCCGACCACCAGCGCGCCCTGGTAGTTGTCGGCGCAGGCGCGGATCGACTTGCCGAGCAGCGTGAAGCGGAAGAACGCGAACAGCGCCGCGGCCACCACCAGGGCGGCGCCCGCGGCGTACACCTTGGACGCATCGACGATGAGCGGGCCCAGCTGATAGCTGTCGAACGAGTAGGCGGTGCGGATGCCCTGCGCATCGGGCCCGAAGAGGATGAGCTGCGCGTTCACCAGGATCAGCGCGATGGCCACCAGCAGCATGAACTGGCTGTGCTCCGGTCGGTTGATAAAGGGGTTGATGAGCCCGACCTGCAGCAGGTAGCCGAAGACGAACAGCACCGCCGCGATCGGCACGAGCAGCACCAGCGGGTCGAGCTTGAGCGCCGAGAACAGCACCAGCGTCAGATACATGGCGAGCGTCATCATCTCGCCGTGCGCGAAGTTCACCACGCGCACCACGCCGAAGATGACCGACAGGCCGAGCGCCATCAGGCCGTAGACCAGCCCGGTCAGCAGGCCGCTGGCGGCGACGTTGAGGTAGATCTCGAGCGGCACGAGAAAAAGGGGTCAGAGCAACTTTTTCAAGGGCGCGGCGGCGCCTCGACAGCGACGGGAAAAAGTTGCTCTGACCCCCTTTTCTTCGTCAGCGCTGCTGGTACGGCCTCATCGGCAGCTCGGGCTTGGCGTTGGCCGCGTCCTTCGGCGCCACCGTCACGAGCTTCCCGCCGCGATTCTGGATGGCGGAGTTCTTCAGCTTATCGTTCTGGCCCTTGGCGTTGAACTGGATGCCGGGCCCCGGGCTGACGTTGTCCTTGATGCTGGTAGCGCGGATCGCATCGGCCAGCGCCTTCGGCTCCGCGCTGCCCGCGCGCTTGAAGGCGTCGGCGGCCACCAGCAGCGCCTCGAACGTGTAGACGTGGTTGGTGTTGAGGCTGATGTCGGGGAATGCCTTGGCATGCGCCGCGAGGAGCCGCTGGGTCAGCGCCTTGTTCGGGTCGTACCAGGGCACGAAGCTGATCGGGCCGTCGCTCATCTTGCCCAGCGTCTTCAGGTACTGGTCCTCGTACCAGCCCGGGCCCATGCTGAGCACCGCGCTCGGCGTCCAGCGCTGCTTGATCAGCTCGCGCGTGATGAGGATCGCGTCGTTCAGGCGGCTCACCATGACGAGCGCCTCGGCGCCCGTCGCCTTCGCCTTCGCCACCTCGACGGAAAGATCGCGCGCGGCCGGGTCATAGGCGATCGTGCCCACCACCTTGTACGGCATGGTGAACTTGGACATCACGCCGGTGAAGCCCTTCTGCATGGCGACGCCGAAGGTGTCGTTCACGTGCATGAACGCCGCGCTCTTCGGCGCGACGCCGGTCGCCGCGAACACCTCGAGCTGGTTGGCGAACGCGTCGCCGAGGATCATCGGCGCGGTGGGGAAGTTGCGGAACACGAACTTGTAGCCCTGCTCGGTGATCGGCGGCGCGGCGGCGATGTTGATGACCAGCGGGATGCCGCGCTGCTCGGCGACCTGCGCGATCGCGGTGGTCTGCCCGGAGTCGAACGCGCCGACCAGCAGCTGCGCGCCCTCGCCGATCAGGCGCTCGGCGCGCGCGCGCGCCACGTCCACGTTCGACTCGGTGTCGCCGTTCATGATCTCGAGGCCGGGCAGGCCGAGGTCGCGCAGCACGCGCACCGCGACCTCCACGCCGCGATGGCAGTCCTGGCCGATGCCCGCCTGCACGCCCGAGCGCGGCAGCAGCACGCCGACCTTGAGCGATTTCGATTGCGCGCGGACGATGCCGAAGGGCGAAAGCGCGCTGAGCGCGCCCGCCGCGGCGAGCGCCTTGTTGAACTGACGTCGATTGGTGCGCTGCGGCATGGCGGACTCCTCCTCGTTGGTGCGACTGTTATAGACCATTACAATCTACCGGTCAACGATGAAACGGCCGCCTTCCCCCCATCGACCGCGCGCGCTCGCGCCCATCGCGCGCGTCGCCGGGCTCGACTACGACGTGCTCGACCGGCTGCTGGGCTACGCCCTGCGCCGCGCACAGGTGGGCGTGTTCCTTGCGTTCCACGCGGCGACGCGCGGGCAGGACATCACGCCGCCGCGCTTCACCGCGCTGGTGATCGTGGGCGCCAATCCCGGCATCGGCCAGTCCGCGCTCGGACAGGTGCTCGGCATCGCGCGTTCCGGCGCCATGATGCTCACCGACTGGATGGAGGCGCGCGGCCTAGTCGAGCGCCGGCGCCGGCCCAACGACGGTCGCTCCTGGGGCGTGCACCTCACGCCGCGCGGCGAGAAGCTGCTCGCCGCCATGAAGCACAGCGTGGTGGCGCAGGACCGCCGGCGCGCAGCGGTCCTCAGCGCCGCGGAGCGGCGCGAGCTGCTGCGCCTGCTGGAGAAGCTGGCCGGATGAGCGCCGCGCCCCTGCGCGCGATACCGATGGGCCCGGCGCAGGTCGAGGCCATGCATCGCGACGACGGCGTACTGTACCTGCGCTCGCCGCACGTGCTCGGCCCTTATCCCCGCAACCTGACCGAGCGGCTCGCGCGCTGGGCGCGCGAAGCCCCGGAGCGCGTGCTCGCCGCGCAGCGCGCGCCGGACGGCGGCTGGCGCCGCCTCAGCTATGCCGAGGCCCATGCGCGGGCGCGGCGCGTCGGCCAGGCGCTGCTCGATCGGGGGCTGTCCGCCGAGCGTCCGCTCGCCGTCCTGTCGGAGAACAGCCTCGAGCACCTGCTGCTGCTGCTGGGCGCCATGCACGTCGGCGTGCCCTGCGCGCCGGTGTCGCCGGCGTATTCGCTCGTCTCCGCGGATTTCGGCCGCCTGCGCGGCGTGCTCGCGCTCGCGACGCCGGGCCTGGTCTATGCGTTGGACCAGGCGCGCTTCGCTCGGGCGGTATCGGCTGCGGTGCCGGGAGATGCAGAGGTCCTGTTCGGCGCCATTCCCGAGGCCGAGCCGACCGCGCAGGTAGACGAGGCGCACGCGGCGACCGGCCCCGACACGATCGCCAAGTTCCTGTTCACTTCCGGCTCCACGGGGCAGCCCAAGGCGGTGGTCAACACGCAGCGCATGCTGTGCGCCAACCAGCAGATGCTCGCGCAGTCGCTGCCCTATCTCGCCGAGGTGCCGCCGGTGCTCGTCGACTGGCTGCCCTGGCACCACACCGCAGGCGGCAATCACAACATCGGCATCGCGCTCTACAACGGCGGAACGCTGTACATCGACGAGGGCCGGCCGATGCCCGGGCTCGTCGATGCGACCGTGCGCAACCTGCGCGAGGTGGGGCCGACGATATACTTCAACGTGCCGCGCGGCTACGAGGCGCTGCTGCCGTACCTGCGCGCCGACGAGGTGCTGCGCAAGACCTTCTTCGGGCGCCTCGGCATCCTGCAGTACGCCGCCGCGGTGCTGCCGCAGCCGGTGTGGCAGGCCTATGAGGAGCTCGCGGCGCAGACCTGCGGCGAGCGCATCCTGTGGATCACGGGCTACGGCGCGACCGAGACCGCCCCCTTCGTCATGTGCACCAACCGCGGCGCCGCGCGCGCGGGCACCGTGGGCCTGCCGGTGGACGGCGTGGAGATGAAGCTCGCGCCCGTGAACGACAAGCTGGAGGCGCGCTTTCGCGGCCCGAACATCACGCCGGGCTACTGGCGCCAGCCCGAGCTGACGCGCGCGGCGTTCGACGAGGAGGGCTACTACCGCACGGGCGATGCGATGCGCTTTCTCGTCCCCGGGGAGCCGGCACAGGGGCTCGAATTCGACGGGCGCATCGCCGAGGACTTCAAGCTCACGACTGGCACCTGGGTGAGCGTCGGCGCGCTGCGCGCCAAGCTCGCTGCGGCAGGCGCGCCCTATGTCCAGGACAGCGTGATCGCGGGCCATGACCGCGACGAGATCTGCGCGCTCGTCTTCCCCAATGTGGCGGCCTGCAGGGGCCTGGCGCCGCAGGCGGTGCGCGCGCACCTGCAAGGGGTGCTCGACCGCCTCGCGCGCGAGGCTACCGGCAGCGCGAGCCGCATCGCGCGCGCGCTCGTGCTGGACACGCCGCCCTCGATCGACGCGGGCGAGATCACCGACAAGGGCTCGATCAACCAGCGCGCGGTGCTCCGCGTGCGCGCCGATCTGGTAGAAATGCTGTACTCGCAACCCGACGCGCCGCAGGTGCTGAAAGCCGGGACATGAACCTCGACAATCTGGTCGCCATCGACGTGCACACCCACGCTTGGAAGTCCGCGCTGCGCGTGGGCGACCAGCCGACCGAATCGCAGCAGGCGATGGGCAGCTACTTCCGCTACACGCCGCAGCACCAGACGGTGCCCGAGATGGCGGAGATGTACCGCAAGCTGAAGATGGCGTTCGTGGTGTTCACGGTGGACGGCGAGAAAGGCGCGAGCCGCGGCCTCACCAACGAGGAGATCGCCGAGCTCGCGCACAAGAACGCCGACGTCGCCATCCCGTTCGCCAGCGTCAACCCGCACCGCGGCGCCGAGGGGGTGAAGGAGGCGCGGCGCCTGATCAAGGACTACGGCGTGCGCGGCTTCAAGTTCCATCCGTCGGTGCAGGAGTTCTACCCGAACGATCGCCTGGCCTATCCTCTGTACGAGGCGATCGCGGAAGCCGGGTTGCCGGCGTTGTTCCACACGGGGCAGACGGGCGTGGGCGCGCAGACCCCGGGCGGCGGAGGGATCCGCCTCAAGTACTCGCACCCGATGCTGCTCGACGACGTGGCGGCGGACTTCCCCGACATGCCCCTGATCCTCGCGCACCCGTCCTTTCCCTGGCAGGAAGAGGCGCTGTCGGTCGCCACGCACAAGCCGCAGGTGTACATCGACCTCTCGGGCTGGTCGCCGAAGTACTTCCCGCCGATTCTCGTGCAGTACGCGAACACGCTGCTCAAGGACCGGATCCTGTTCGGCTCGGACTACCCGGTGATCGCGCCCGAGCGCTGGGTGGCGGAGTTCGACAAGCTGCCGATCAAGCCCGAGGTGCGGCCGCTGATCATGAAGCAGAACGCGGCGCGGCTGCTAAAGCTATGAAAACGCAGATCGGCATCGTCGGCGCGGGACCCGCGGGCCTGCTGCTCGCGCACCTGCTGCGCCTGGAGGGCATCGAGTCGGTCGTTCTCGAGACGCGCACGCGCGAGGACATCGAGGCCACGATCCGCGCGGGCGTCCTGGAGCAGGGCACGGTCAACGTGCTGAACGAGTCGGGCGTGGGCGAGCGCATGATGCGCGAGGGATTCGTGCACCACGGCATCACCCTGCGCTTCGGCGGGCGCAGCAAGCGCATCGACCTCGCCGGCCTCACCAGCGGCCGCTCGATCATGGTGTACGCGCAGCACGAGGTGATCAAGGACCTGGTCACGGCGCGCCTCGACGCGGGCGCGCCGATCGAGTTCGGCGTGCGCGACGTCACGCTGCAGGACCTGGACAAGGAGGCGCCCAGGATCCGCTTCCGCGACGCGCGCGGCGAGCTGCGCGAGCTCAACTGCGACTTCGTCGCTGGCTGCGACGGCTTCCACGGCGTGTCGCGGCCCTCGATCCCGTCGCGGCGGCGCAGCGAGTTCGTGCGCACCTACCCGTTCGGCTGGCTCGGCGTGCTGGTCGAGGCCCCGCCCTCGACCGAGGAGCTGATCTACGCGCACCACGAGCGCGGCTTTGCGCTGGTCAGCACGCGCTCGCCGCAGATCCAGCGCCTGTACGTGCAGTGCGATCCCGAGGACCGGCTGGAGAACTGGCCCGACGAGCGCGTCTGGGAGGAGCTGCGCGCGCGGCTCGCGACCGACGACGGCTGGGTGCTCAAGGAAGGACCGATCTTCCAGAAAGGCATCGTCGCCATGCGCAGCTTCGTCGTGGAGCCGATGCAGTACGGGCGGCTGTACCTCGCGGGCGACGCCGCGCACATCGTGCCGCCCACGGGCGCGAAAGGCCTCAACCTCGCGGTGGCCGACGTGCGCGTGCTGTCGCGCGCCTTCGCCGCGCACTACCGCGAGGGCCGCGGCGACCTGCTGGCGCAGTACTCGAGCATGGCGCTGCGGCGGGTGTGGCGCGCCGAGCACTTCTCCTGGTGGATGACGTCCATGCTGCACCGCTTCCACGACGACACGCCGTTCCACCACCGGCTGCAGCTCGCCGAGCTCGATTACGTGACGAGCTCCAGGGCCAAGGCGACCACGCTCGCCGAGAACTACGTCGGCCTGCCGCTCGACTGAATGGCGCGCACCTTCGCCACCGAGCGCAAGATCCGCTTCTCGCACTGCGACCCGGCGGGCATCGTCTACTTCGTCAACTTCTTCGACATGGTGAACGGCATCGTCGAGGACTGGTTCGCGGGAGCCGTGGGCTTCGACTTCGAGGAGCTGCACATCCAGCGCCGCGTGGGCTTTCCCATCGTCAACACCGGCTGCGAGTTCTTCCGCCCGTGCCACCTCGGCGACCGGCTCGAGCTCGAGCTGCAGATCGCCCGGCTCGGCAACAGCTCGATCGAGTTCGCCGTCACCGGCCGGGTGGGCGGCGACGAGAAGTTCCGCGCGCGCCACAAGGTGGCGCTGATGTCGCTCGACTCGCAGCGCGCCATGCCGATCCCGCAGGACATGCGCGAGAAGATGCGGCCCTACGTGAAGGAGGCAGCATGAACAAGACGCTCAATCCGGCGCACATCGCGCCGCCGTACAAGAACCGCTACTCGCACGCCATCGAGGTGTCTGCCGGCTCGCGCATGCTGTTCATCTCGGGCACCGTCGGCGTGCGGCCCGACGGTTCGGTGCCGGCTGAGTTCGCAGCCCAGGTGGACACGGTGATGCAGAACCTGACCGAGATCCTCAGGGCGGGCGGGATGGACTGGGGCGACGTGGTGAAATTCCAGGGCTTCCTCACGCCGCAGGGCGATATCCCGGCCTTCGCCGAGGTGCGGCAGAAGTACTTCGCCGCGCAGAAGCCCGCCATGACGGTCGTGTGGGTAGCGGGCCTGGCCGACCCGCGCTGGATGGTGGAAGTGGACCTGGTGGCTGCGAAATAGGCGGCGCGCGGCGAAACCAAGCGCGCCGGGCGCGGTCTGACGGCGTGAAAGGACGAAGCATGAAATCGACGATCCGCCGCCGGCTGCTCGCCGCCGGTGCCGCCCTGCCGTTCGCGCGCGGCGCGCTGGCGGGCGATCTGCCGCTCACGCCGGCGTGCGGCGCGCAGGCGCCGCGCACGCCGAGCCAGACCGAAGGGCCGTACTACACGCCCGACACGCCGCTGCGCAGCTCGCTGGTCGAGCCGGGCAGCAAGGCCGAGCGGCTCGTGCTCGCCGGCCGCGTGGTCTCGCCGCAGTGCCGGCCGGTGCCCAAGGCACTGCTCGACTTCTGGCACTGCGACGAGCACGGCGAGTACGACAACGCGGGCTATCGCTACCGTGGCCATCAGTTCGCGGACGCGGACGGGCGCTTCCGGCTGGAGACCATCTTTCCTGCACTTTATCCCGGCAGGGCGCGCCACATCCACGTCAAGGTGCAGGCGCCGGGCCGGCGCGTCCTCACGACGCAGCTCTATTTTCCCGGCGACGCGCGCGACGGGCTGTGGCGCAGCGAGCTGGTGGTGGCAATGGAGCGCCGCGACGGCGCCCGCGTGGCCGCTTTCCAGTTCATCGTCGACGCCTGAAGTGACATAATCGCGCCCCATGACCTACGTCGTCACCGAAGACTGCATCAAGTGCAAGCACATGGACTGCGTCGAAGTCTGTCCGGTGGACTGCTTCTACGAAGGCGAGAACATGCTCGTCATCCATCCGGACGAGTGCATCGACTGCGGCGTGTGCGAGCCGGAATGCCCGCCCAAGGCGATCGTGCCGGATTCCGACGCCAAGGCGGCGAAGTGGCTGCCGCTGAACACCGAGTACGCCGTGAAGTGGCCCAACATCACGCGCAAGGGCACCCCGCCGCCCGACGCGGACGCGTGGAAGGAGGTTCCGGGCAAGTTCGAGAAATACTTCTCCCCGAACCCCGGCAAGGGCGAGTAGCCGGCAAACGTGCGCCGCGCGTGGATGAATTGCCCATTCGGGGTGTTTGCCTGCGAGTGAACTGTCTTGCGGTGACCGGGTCGAAGGCCGAGGAGGTCCTATGCAGGCGCGTTGGAGTCTGGTGTCGTCGCTGCTCGTGGCGGCAGGCATGTCCGCAGGTGCGGCCGTCGCCGCCGACCTGGAGCCCGGCAGGTCGACGGCACAGGAAGTGATCGCCGAGATGGGCAAGCCCGCGATGGAAGTGAAGCGCCCTAACGGCGAGCAGCTCCTCTACTTCACGAAGTATCCGTTTGGTCGCACGGTTCAGGTCGCCACCATCGGTGCGGACGGCAAGCTGCGCGGCATCGAGGAGCGGCTCACCAAGCAGAACATCTACAGCATCAAGCAGGGCATGCGGGAGCAGGAGGTGCGGGAGCTGCTTGGACCGCCGCGCCAGATTACGCCGAACAAGAGGACCAAGACCACCGAATGGGAGTATCCGTGGCTGGAGGCGGCCAAGGAGAAACGCATCTTCTGGGTGTCCTTTTCCGCCGAGGGCGTGGTCGTCAAGGTCTTAGAGATGCACGACGAAGAAGCCGAGCCGACGTCGGACTGATGACATGACGCGCTGGACGATCCTGCTGGCGGCAATGCTCCTCGCCGGCTGCGCCTCGACCGACGGGCGCACGCTGCAGCCCGGCAAGTCGACCGCCAGGGAAGTGAGCGCCTTGATGGGCGCGCCGGGCATGGAGCGCAAGCGGCCGAACGGCGACACGCTGCTCTACTTCCCGCGCCATCCCTGGGGCCGCAAGACCTACGTCGCCACCGTCGGCGCGGACGGGGTGCTGCGCGGCATCGAGCAGCGCCTCACGTCGGAGAACATCTACGGCATCCGCGAGGGCATGCGCAAGGACGAGGTCGAGGACCTGCTCGGCCCGCCGCGCGAGATCACGCGCTTGCCGCGGCAGAAGCGCGACGTCTGGGAATACCCGTGGCTGCACGCCAACCGCGAGAAGCGCGTGCTGTGGGTGCAGTTCTCCGACGACGGCGTGGTGCGCGAGACGATCGAGCGCCACGACTACGTGGACGAGCCCGAGGGCGCCAAGAACTAAGCTGTGGCAAGGCGCCGCAGCTCGGTCTTCAGCACTTTGCCGTAGTTGTTCTTCGGCAGGCTGTCGACGAAGCGGTAGTCGCGCGGCCGCTTGAAGCGCGCGATGTGCGCGAGGCACAGTTCGTCCAGATCCTGCGGCGTCACCGCGCCGCGGCGCACGACGAAGGCCACCACCTCCTCGCCCCACTCCGCATGCGGGCGGCCGATCACCGAGCATTCGGCGACGGCGGGATGGCGCAGCAGCACCTCCTCGATCTCGCGCGGGTAGATGTTCGAGCCGCCGGAGATGATCATGTCCTTCGAGCGGTCGCGGATCGTCAGGTAGCCCGCCGCGTCGAGGCTGCCGAGGTCTCCCGTATGCAGCCAGCCGCCGCGCAGCGCCTGTGCCGTGGCCTCCGCATTGCGCCAGTAACCGGCCATCACGCAGTCCGAGCGCGTGAGGATCTCGCCCACCTCCCCGGGAGGGAGATCGCGATCCTCGTCGTCCACCACGCGCACCTCGACGCCGGTGCGCGCATAGCCGCAGGTTTCGAGGTGCGTGCGCGCCGCATGCTCCGGCTGCGGCAGACCGGTGATGGTCATCGGGCTCTCGCCCTGGCCGAAGAGCTGGTAGAGGCGCGGCCCGAACAGGTCGATGGCGCGCCCGGCGTCGGCGACGTACATGGGCGCCCCGCCGTAGGTGATGGTCTTCAGATTGCGCAGGTCCGCGTCTCCCGCTGCCGGGCTGGCGAGCAGGCGCACGATCATCGTGGGCGCGGCGAAGAACGACACACCGCCGTGCGCCGTAATGAGCGCAAGGATCTCCTCCGGCTCGAAGCCGCCGCTTTCCGGGATGACGTTCAACGCGCCGGCGGCGACGTGCGGCACGCCGTACAGGCCCGAGCCGTGCGACATGGGGGCCGCGTGCAGGATGCTGTCGCCGGGCGCGAGCCGGTCGATGTCTGCGTAATAGGCCTGCGTCGCGAACAGCAGGTTGCGGTGGGTGAGCATCGCGCCCTTGGGCACGCCCGTCGTGCCGCTCGTGTAGAAGAGCCAGGCGAGGTCGTCGGGGGCGACGTCGGCGACGGGCAACGGCGCGTCCGCCGCCAGCCGGCGCCAATCCGGCGAGCCGAGGGACAGCGCGCCGGGGATCGCGGGCGCGAGGTCAGGGGTGACGAAGGCGAGCCGCGCGCCGGAGTTCTCCAGGATGTAAGCGAACTCGCGCGCGTGCAGCTTGGCGTTGATCGGCACGGCGGCCAGGCCTGCATGCCAGCAGGCGAACAGCAGCTCGTAGTACTCGGGGCAGTTCTTCATCGCCAGCGCCACCCGGTCGCCGGGCGCGAGGCCGCGCGCGCGCAGGCCGCCGGCAAGCCGCGCGACGCGCGCCGCGAACTGCGCGTAGCTCGCCACCGTGCGCGTCCCCACCGCAAGCGCGGGCGCCTGCGGCAAGCGCCGCGCGGCCGAGTGCAGCAGCTGCGCGAGGTTCATGAGATGCCGAAGAATGTCCTGGCGTTACGCGTGGTCACCTCGGCGAGCGCCGCGGGATCGTCGCCGCGCGCGCGCGCCACGGCGCGCAGGATGTGCGGCAGGAACGCGGGCTCGTTGCGCCGCGCCCTGGGTTGCGGGTGCAGGTCGCGCGGCGTCAGGTAGGGCGCGTCGGTCTCGACGAGCAGGCGGTCGGCGGGGATCTGCTGCACGAGCGCGAGCAGATGCGCGCCGCGCCGCTCGTCGCAGATCCAGCCGGTAATGCCGATGTACAGGCCCAGCTCGAGGTAGGCGCGCAGCTCGGCCGCCTCGCCGGTGAAGCAGTGCGCGACCGCCCTGCCGACGCGGTGCGCGCGCAGCATCTCCGCGAAGCGCGGGTGGGCATCGCGCGAATGGAGGAACAGCGGCTTGCCGAGCTCGGCGGCGAGCTCGATCTGCGCCAAGAACCACTGCTCCTGGTCGGGATGCGGGGAGTAGTTGCGGTTGAAGTCCAGGCCGCATTCGCCCACGGCGACAACCCTCGGATGGCGAGCGATGTCGCGCAGAGCGGGAATGGTTTGCGCATCGCAATCGCGCGCATGGTGCGGATGCACGCCCGCGGTGGCGTACAGGCCGTGCGCCTCGGCGATCTCGACCGCGCGCCGGCTTTCCGCGACCGATGTCCCAGTCACCACGATCGTGCCGACGCCGTGCGCGCGCGCGCGCGCGACGACGGCGTCCAGATCGTCGCGGAAGGACGCATGCCCGAGGTTCGCGCCGATGTCCGCCAGCTGCATCTACAGCTTCTTCAGCCGGTAGAGCAGCTCGAGCGCGTCGCGCGGCGAGAGCTCGTCGGGATTGACCTGCGCCAGCGCGTCGCGCAGGGGATCGGCCGCCAACTCGGGCTCGGCCGGCGCCGGCCGCGCGAACAGGTCCGCCTGGCCGCCGCCCGCGCGGCTCGCATCCTCCAGCTGCTGCAGGATGCGCCGCGCGCGCTGGATCACCGCCTTCGGCACGCCGGCGAGCTGCGCCACCTGCAGGCCGTAGCTCTGCGAGGCGGGGCCTTCCTCGACGGCGTGCAGGAAGACGATCGAGTCCTTGTGCTCGACGGCGTCGAGGTGCACGTTGGCCGCCTCCTTGTACTCCAGGGCAATGCGCGTCATCTCGAAGTAGTGCGTGGCGAACAGCGTGAGCGCCTTGTTCCTCTCCAGCAGCTGGCGCGCGATCGCCCAGGCGAGCGCCAGGCCGTCGAAGGTCGAGGTGCCGCGCCCGACCTCGTCCATCAGCACGAGGCTGTGCGCGGTGGCGTTGTGCAGGATATTCGCGCTTTCGGTCATCTCCACCATGAAGGTGGAGCGCCCTCCCGCCAGGTCGTCGGCTGCGCCGATGCGCGTGAAGATCTGGTCGAGGGGCCCGAGCCGCGCCGCTGCCGCCGGCACGAAGCTGCCGGTGTGCGCCATCAGCGCGATCAGCGCCACCTGGCGCATGTAGGTCGACTTGCCGCCCATGTTCGGGCCGGTGATCAGTAGCAGCTGGCGCGCGGGCGAAACGCGCACGTCGTTGGCGATGAAGCGCTCGACCTGGCCTTCCACCACCGGATGGCGCCCGGCCTCGATCTCGATGCCGGCGTCGTCCGTGAATTCGGGCCGGCAGTAGCCGTGCTCGCCGGCGACCGCGGCGAATGCGGCGAGCACGTCGAGCTGCGCGACCGCGCGCGCGATGCGCTGCAGCCCGGAAAGGTGCGCGCCGAGCTTCGCCAGCAGCTCGTCGTACAGCGTCTTCTCCAGGGCGAGCGCACGGTCGCGCGCCGAGAGCGCCTTGTCCTCGAAGGCCTTGAGCTCGGGCGTGATGTAGCGCTCGGCGTTCTTCAGCGTCTGCCGGCGGCGGTAGTCCGCGGGGACCTTTTCGGTGTGCGCGTTCGTCACCTCGAGGTAGTAGCCGTGCACCTGGTTATAGGCGACGCGCAGATTGGGGATGCCGGTGCGCGCGCGCTCGCGCGCTTCCAGCTCCACCAGGAACTGCCCGGCGCCGGACTGCAGCTGGCGCAGCTCGTCCAGCTCCGGCGCGTAGCCGTCGGCAATCACGCCGCCGTCGCGCAGCAGCGCCGAGGGCTCCGGCGCGATCGCCGCGCCGAGCAGCGCGAGGCAGTCTCTTGGCGTGTCGAGATCCGCGCGCAGCGTCGCGAGGAGCTCGCCGCCCTCGGGGATGGCCCGTTGCACGCCAGGCAACAGGCCGAGGCTGTCGCGCAGCCCGGAAAGATCACGCGGTCGCGCGCTGCGCAGCGCGATGCGCGCGGCGATGCGCTCGACGTCCGCGATGCGCCGCAGGGTCGCGTGGACCGCTTCGCCCTTGTCCAGCAGCCCCTGCACCGCCTCGTGGCGCTTCGCGACCAGCGCGCGGTCGCGCAAGGGGTGGTGAAGCCAGTGCCGCAACAGGCGGCTGCCCATGCCGCTTGCGCAGCGATCGAGCCGGGAGAAGAGCGTCGGCGCAGGCTCGCCGCGCAGCGTCTCGGTGAGCTCGAGATTGCGCCGCGTGGCGGCGTCGAGCCGCAGGAACTCGTTCGAGCGCTCCGCCGTGACCGCGCCGACGTGCGCGAGCGCCTGCCCCTGGGTCTTCTTCGCGTAGTCGAGCAGCGCGCCGCAGGCGCCGACGGCGAGGCTCATGTCCTGCACGCCGAAGCCGGCGAGGCTCGTCGCGCCGAGCTGCTCGAGCAGGCGCTTCCTGCCCGAGTCCTCGTCGAATTGCCAGGCGGCCAGCCGCGTCACGAAGTAGCCGGGGAGGTCCACGCCCTCGGCGGCGAGAATCTCCGCCGGCTCGATGCGCCGCAGCTCGCTGTCGAGCGCCTGCGGCGCCACCTCCGCCACGCGCAGCGTGCCGCTCGCCAGCGACAGCCACGCAAGGCCGACGGCGGACTTGTCCGCCGCGAGGGCGAGCAGGATGTTGTCGGCCTTGTCCTGCAGCAGCTCGGAATCGGTGAGCGTGCCCGGCGTGACGATGCGCGTGACCTGCCGCTCTACGGGGCCCTTGCTGTGGCGACGTCTCCCACCTGCTCGCAGATCGCCACCGGCTCGCCGAGCCTGACGAGCTTGGCAAGGTACTGCTCGACCGAGTGCACCGGCACGCCCGCCATCGTTACCGGCGCGCCCGCCGACTGGCCGCGGGCGGTCAGCGTCAGGTCGAGCAGGCGCGCGGCGCGCTCGGCATCGCCGTAGAACAGCTCGTAGAAGTCTCCCATCCGGTAAAAGAGCAGGATGTCCGGGTGCTGCGCCTTGATGCGCAGGTACTGCTGCATCATCGGCGTGTGCTCGGCGCGGCTCTCCATGGGCTGGCCAAAATCGTATCATCCGCAATCCAGCCGTTGCTTTGCGCGAGGCAGGCTGGTAGAACGATTCTCCACCTAGAAGGAGATCCCGCAATGACACCCTCGGCCGTACGCATTCTCATGCTGGTGGCGGGAGTGTTCCTGTGCGAGTCGGCGCTCGCGCAGAACGCCTATCGCGACAAGCGCTGGGAGTTCACCCTGCAGATGCTCGGGCTCGAAGGCAAGGACTACGCCTTCGAAGGCGGCTCCAGCGCGAGCACCAAGAACTCGGTTGGTTTCGGCTTCGCCGCCTCCTACAACGTCAATCCGCACGTGAACCTCGGCGGCGAGATCTACTGGGCGAACGTGGACTACGACGCCACGATCCGATCCGACGCCATTTCCTCGTATTCCAGCCGCGGCAGCATGGACATCTGGTCGTTCATGCTGAACGCCACCTGGAACATCCTGGCCGGCCCGGTGACACCCTATCTGCAGGGCGGCATCGGCTCCACGACGGTGGACAGCAACATCGCGACCGGCCCGCCGGTAAATGGCTGCTGGTACTACCCCTACTACGGCTACGTCTGCAGCTCATACGTTCCGACCGCGACCTCGACTTCGTTCGCCTACAACGCGGGCGGCGGCATCCGCTGGGACTTCAATCGCGAAGCGTTCATGAAATTCGGCGTGCATCGCCAGTGGGTGGACTTCGACGGCGCGACGTCGAGCTATTCGGGGCTGAACGTCTGGCGCCTGGAAATCGGCTTCAAGAACTAGGCGCGGGCGCGATGCAGTCGCAGGCGGTCCTCTGGAACGCCGACGAGCGCGGCGTGGCGACGGTCACGCTTAACCGCCCGGAGGTGAACAATGCCTACGACGACGCGCTCATCCAGGGGCTGCACGACGCGATGGACGAGCTCAGCGCGCGCCGCGGGCTGCGCGCGGTGCTGCTGTGCGGCGCCGGCAAGCACTTCCAGGCCGGCGCGGATCTCAAGTGGATCACGAGGGTCGCGTCGCAGCCGGCCACGGAGAACGAGCGCGTTTCGCGCGCGACCGCCATGGCGGTGCACCGCCTGAATACGCTGCCGGTACCGACCGTGGCGCTGGTGCAGGGAGGCTGCTTCGGCGGCGGCACCGGCATCGTCGCGGCCTGTGACGTGGTGATCGCCGCGGACAACGCCATGTTCTCGATCGCGGAAACGCGCTGGGGGCTGATGGCGGGCATCATCCAGCCGCAGCTCGCGGATGCGATCGGCGTGCGCCAGGTGCGCCGCTACGCGCTCACCGGCGAGCGCTTTGGCGCCGACGAGGCGCGGCGCATCGGCCTCGTGCACGAGGTGGTCGCCCTCGGTGAGCTGCCGGCGGCGGGCGAGCGCATGCTCGGGCAGCTCCTGCAGAACGCGCCGGAGGCGAACGCGCAGACCAAGGCCGTGGCGCTGGAATTCGCCTGGGGCAGGGTGGAGGAAGCGGTGCTCGCCCGCCTGGCTGCGCAGCACGCGGCCAAGCGCCGCAGCGCCGAGGCGGGCGAGGGGCTGGCGTCGTTCGTGGAGAAGCGCCCGGCGCGCTGGGGCGCGGACTAGTCGCGCGTTCGATCATCCGCCAGGATTGGAGGACCACCATGGGATACATCGACACCCAACTGTTCATCGACGGCAAGTGGCAGCAGCCTGCCGAAGGCAAGACGCTGCCGGTGGTCAACCCCGCGACCGGAAAAGAGATCGGACGCGTCGCGCACGCCGGCCGGCCCGACCTCGACCGCGCGCTCGAGGCGGCCAAGAAGGGCTTCGAGGTCTGGCGCGACATGGTGCCCGCCGAGCGTGGCAAGATCATGCGCAAGGCCGCCGCCCTGGTGCGCGAGCGCGCCGGCGACATCGCGACGCTCCTGACCCAGGAGCAGGGCAAGCCGCTCGCAGAAGCGAAGACCGAGACCCTGGCGGCCTGCGACATCATCGACTGGTTCGCCGACGAGGGCTTGCGTGTCTACGGGCGCATCGTGCCCTCGCGCGTGAACGTCTCGATCCGCCAGATGGTGATCAAGGATCCCGTCGGTCCGGTCGCCGCCTTTACGCCGTGGAACTTCCCGATCAACCAGATCGTGCGCAAGATCGGCGCCGGGCTCGCCGCCGGGTGCTCGATGCTGGTCAAGGCGCCGGAAGAGACGCCCGCAGCCCCCGCGGCGCTGATCAAGGCCTTTGCCGACGCCGGCATCCCGGCGGGCGTGCTGCAGCTTGTGTACGGCACGCCGGCGGAGATCTCCAACTACCTGATCCCGCACCCGGTGATTCGCAAGATCACGTTTACCGGCTCCATCCCGGTGGGCAAGCAGCTCGCGGCGCTCGCCGGGCAGCACATGAAGCGCGTCACCATGGAGCTGGGCGGCCACGCACCGGTGATCGTATGCGAGGACGCGGACATCGCGCTCGCCGTCAAGGCGGCGGGGGCGGCGAAGTTCCGCAACGCGGGGCAGGTGTGCATCTCGCCCACGCGCTTCCTCGTGCACAAGTCGATCGCCGGCGACTTCGCCCGGGCGCTGGCCGATCACGCCAAGGCGCTGAAGGTCGGCGACGGCCTCGCCGAAGGCACGCAGATGGGCCCGCTCGCCAACCCGCGCCGCGTGGACGCGATGACCGCGTTCACCGAGGACGCGGTGAAAAAGGGCGCGAAGCTGCTCACCGGCGGGCAGCGGATCGGCAAGGAGGGCAACTTCTGGGAGCCGACGATTCTCGCCGACGTGCCGAAGGAGGCGAAGGTGTTCAACGACGAGCCGTTCGGTCCGATGGCCGCGATCCGGCCGTTCGAGACGCTCGAGGAGGCGATCGCCGAGGCGAACCGGCTGCCCTACGGCCTCGCCGGGTATGCGTTCACGAAGTCTCTCAAGAATTCCGACCTGCTCGCGCGCCGGCTGGAGGTGGGCATGCTGTGGATGAACATGCCCGCGCTGCCTTCGGCCGAGATGCCCTTCGGCGGGGTCAAGGACTCGGGCTACGGCTCGGAGGGCGGGCCCGAGGCGATGGAGGCGTACCTCAACTCGCGCGCGGTGGCGATTCAGAACGCCTGAAGGAGCGCGAGCCCTGCGCCTGCGCCGCAGCGTCCTGTTCTTTCCCGCGCTCGCCACCGAGCGCTGGAGCGAGGCGCTCGCCTCAGGCGCCGACATGGTGGTGTTCGACCTCGAGGACGGCACCTTGCCCGCGCGCCGCGCCGAGGCGCGCGCGGCGCTTCTGCCTTGCTACGCGCGGCCGCGCGACACGGCAGGGCCGCTGCGTCTCTTGCGGGTCAACCACCCGCACACCGAGGACGGCCTGCGCGACCTGCTCGCCGTCCTGGAGTGCGCTGCGCCGCCCGACGGCCTCATCCTGCCGAAAATCGAGCACGACGAAGAGGTGCGTGCAGTGGCGAACCTGCTTGCGCCGCGCCATCCGGCGCTCGAGTTGATCGTGCTGATCGAGAGCCCGCGCGGCGTGCGCAACGCGGCGAGGATTGCGGCCGCCACGCGCGGCCGGCCCGGGCCGCAAGTCACGTGCCTCTTTCTCGGCACGGCGGACTTCAGCGCCTCGATCGGCTCGGACCTGGGCTGGGAGGCGCTCGCGCACGCACGCGCGCAGGTGGTGCTCGCGGCGCGCGAGGCCGGCGTCGACGCCATGGATGGAGTGTGGTTTGATCCCGCGGACACCACGGGCCTCGCGGACGAGGCGCGCCGCGTGGCGGCGATGGGCTTCACCGGGAAGGCGTCCTACGACGCGGCGCAGCTGCCGCTCATCCATGCCGCATTCGCGCCCACGGACGCCGAAGCCGACTGGGCCGGACGCGTGCTCGCGGCCGCCGCGGCCGATCCGCTCGGCACCGCACGCCTCGACGGCAAGTTGGTGAACGAGTCGATCGCGCGGCGCGCGCGCGGCGTGCTCGCCCGGCGTCAGGCGGCGACGGAGTCCGCGGGCAGGCGGTAGGGCGCGAGCGGCGTGCCGCGCACCGTGGTGCGGATGAAACGCCGCGCCTGGTCGAGCGGATAGTCGATGCGGCCCGAGTGCATCAGCGTGCCGCGGTTGTCCCACATCAGCGTGTCGCCGACCGACCAGACGTGCTCCCAGCGGTAGGCGAGCGACTCCATCTCGTCGGCCAGCCGCTCGATGATCGCGTCGCTCTCGTCCTCCGGGACGCCGAGGATGCGCTGCGTGGTGTAGGGGTTCACGTAGATGCCGGGCTCGCCGGTGGCCGGGTGGCGCACGATCACCGGGTGCACGGCGGCGGTCTCGGTCTTCGCCGCGCCCTTCAGGGCCTCGGCCGCCTTGGCGGCGAGCGCGTTGCGCTTCGCCTGCCCGTAGACGAACTCGGCCTGCAGGCCGTCGAGGCGCTGCTTCAGGTGCTCGGGCAGAGCGCGATAGGCGGCTGCGGTGTTGGAGAAGCAGGTGTTGCCGCCGCAGTCCGGGATCTCGATCGAGTGCAGCAGCGTGGCCTTGGCCGGCGCGCGTTCGAACGACAGGTCCGAGTGCCAGCCGTCGCGCGTGTTGGGCGCGGCGCCGCGTGCTGCGCCCACCTCGTCGAACGTGCCATCGGCCTTGCGATTGGTCATCCGCACCACCTCGGGCACCTCGGGATGCTGGTAGGCGACCTGCACGTGCACCTGCAGCTCGCCGAAGTGCGCGGAGAACGCGGCCAGCTGGCGCGCCGTCATCGGCTGGCGGCGGAAGACAAGCACCTTGTGGCGGTCGAAGGCGGCCTCGATCGCGGCGGCGTCGCCGGGCGCGAGCTGCTGCGTGACGTCGATGCCGTGCACCTCGGCACCGCAGACGTCGCTCAGGGGTTCGATGCGAAGGGCCATCGTGCTCTCCGGTGTAGCGCGCCATGCCGCGCACCGGGACTATAGGGCGCGTGCGGCCCGGGCGGGATGCCTGTTTCGCTCCTCAGGGCAGCGGGATGAACTCCTCGTGATCGCGATCGGGCAGCTTGAAGCGCCCGGCGCGCCAGTCGGCCTTAGCCTGCTCGATGCGCTCCTTCGACGAAGAGACGAAGTTCCACTCGATGTGGCGCTCGCCGACAGGCTCGCCGCCGAGGAGCATGAGGCGCGCGGGCGTCCTTGCTTCGAGCGCCGCTGGCGCGCCTTTGCGGAACAGGACCAGTTGTCCGGCGGCGAAGCGCTGCGCGCCCACCTCGATCTCGCCGTCGATGACGTACACCGCGCGCTCGGCGTAGGCGTCGGGCAGCTGCTCGTGCGCGCCGGCGTCCAAGACGCAATCGACGTAGAACAGCGGCGAGTGCGTGCGCACCGGGGAGTGCGCGCCGTAGGCCTCGCCCGCGATCATACGGCGCCGCACGCCCTTGTCCTGCACTTCGGGCAGGTCCGCGACCGCGTGGTGCGAGAACGCGGGATCGATTTCCTCGTCCTCGCGCGGCAGCGCCACCCAGGCCTGCAGGCCATCCATCGGCCCGCCCTCGCGCCGCGCGCGCTCGAAGCGCTCCGAGTGCGTGATGCCGCGCCCCGCGGTCATCCAGTTCACCTCGCCCGGACGGATCGCCTGCTCCGAGCCGACGCTGTCGCGATGCATGATCTCGCCGGCGAACAGGTAGGTCAGCGTGGACAGGCCGATGTGCGGATGCGGACGCACGTCCGTCGAGCGCGGCAGCCCGGCCGCGAACGTGGCGGGGCCCATGCGGTCCAGGAAGATGAAGGGGCCCACCATGCGGCGCGCCGCGGCGGGCAGCAGCCGCGCGACCTCGAATCCGCCCAGGTCGCGGCGGCGTGGGTCGATGACCAGATCGATCATCGGCGCAGCTTACCTCGGGCCCCAGCCGTACTGCAGGCCGGTGAACAGCACCGTGTCCTTCTTCTCCACGCCCGGCGGCGGGTTGCTCTGGTAGCGGTACGAGTACTTGACCGTCAGGTTCCAGCGGGCGATGACCGGGGCGAGGAACCCCGCGTCGAACACCAGGCGATACTCGCCGGAGTCGGTCAGGTTCGGATAGAACGCCAGGCGCTGGCGGAACGACGTTTCCTGCGCGAACTTGTGCGTGGTCTCCTCCCCGAGCAGTCCCTCGTGGAAGCTGCGCGACGTGTTGTCGTACAGCGACTCGTGGTTGTACGAGTAGCCGGCGAACACGTCGAACGCGAAGGTCTCCGCGCTGCGCAGGTGCAGGCCGGCGCCCAGCGAGGGCGAATTGCGCCACTTCAGATCCGCCAGCTTGTCCTTCTCCAGGTCGTAGCCGAGGAATGCATAAGTGATCTCCGACAGGTCGCGGTCATAGCGCGCGCGGGCGCGAAGTATCGACGCGGTCAGCTCGCTGACGCCGTTCTCCTCGCGCTCGCCGTAGAGGCTCAGCAGCTGGGCGGTCATCTTGTTGACGTCGGTGTGGCGCACGGCGTCGGCGTTCAGTGCCGCGTTGAAGGCGGTAGTGTTGCCGGTGGTGTTGGAGATGCCTACGCCGAGCGACCCGCGCCAGGCGCCGTCGGGCGGCGGCACGGCCTGTGCGAGGACGCTCGTGCCGAGCGCGAGTGCGAGGCACGCGACGGGGATCGCGGAAAGGCGCAACGTTCTTCTCCCTTTGAAGGCTCCCAGTCAAGGCTGACCGCATGCGCCGGCGGAAGGTTCCCCGGCGTTTTCGCGCGCGGGGCTTGTGCGCGCCCGCGCGCCCGGTGTAACTAGTCGCACATGCACGATACGGTGCGCACGCAGATCCCGGAGCGGCTCGACCGTCTGCCGTGGTGCCGCTTCCACTGGCTGGTGGTGCTCGCGCTCGGCGTGACCTGGATCCTCGACGGGCTGGAAGTGACGTTCAAGGGCGCGGTGAGCGGCGTGCTGCAGCTGCCGGAAACGATGGGGTTCTCGCCGGTGGAGATCGGGCTGCTCGGCTCCGGATACCTGGCGGGCGCGGTGGCGGGCGCGCTGGTATTCGGACGGCTCACCGATCGCTACGGGCGCAAGCGGTTGTTCTTCGTGACGCTCGCCGTGTACCTCGCCGGCGTGGGACTGAGCGCCTTCTCCTGGGACTTCTGGAGCTTTCTTGCTTTCCGCTTCGTCACCGGCTGCGGCATCGGCGGCGAGTACGCGGCGATCAATTCGGCGATCGACGAGCTGATCCCCGCGCGCCACCGCGGGCGCGTCGGACTGATGATCAACGGCAGCTTCTGGCTCGGCGCGGCGCTCGGTTCGGGCGCGACCGTGCTGCTCCTCGATCCGGCGCGCTTCGCACCGGACCTCGGCTGGCGCCTGGGCTTCGGTATCGGCGCCGCCCTCGGCCTCACGGTCCTGTTCTTCCGGCGCTTCCTGCCGGAGAGCCCGCGCTGGCTGCTCACGCACGGCCGGGCCGAGGAGGCGGAGCGCATCGTCGCCGGCATCGAGCGCGGTCTGGGCCGGGTCCTGCCGCCGCCCACGGGTCCGGCGATTGCTTTTCGTCCGCGCAGCGGATTCGGCCTGGCGCACGTCGCGCACGTGATGCTGGCGCGCTACCGCTCGCGCTCCGCGCTGTGCGTCATGCTGATGATGTCGCAGGCGTTCCTGTACAACGCCATCTTCTTCACCTACGCGCTGGTGCTCACGCGCTTCTACGGCGTGCCGGCGGGCGAGACCGGGCTGTACCTGCTGCCGTTCGCCATCGGCAACTTTCTCGGCCCCGTGGTGCTGGGGCACTGGTTCGACACGGTCGGCCGGCGGCCGATGATCGCGCTCACCTACGGGACGTCGGCCGCGCTGCTCGCCATCACCGGGTGGCTGTTCCACGAGGGCTTGCTGACGGCGGGCGGACAGACCGCGCTGTGGAGCGTGATCTTCTTCTTCGCCTCGGCCGCGGCGAGCTCGGCGTATCTCACGGCCAGCGAGGTGTTCCCGCTGGAGATCCGCGCGCTCGCCATCGCCATCTTCTTCGCGGTAGGCACCGGCACCGGCGGTGTGCTGGCACCCTGGCTGTTCGGCGCCCTCATCGGCACCGGCTCGCGCGGCGCGCTGTTCGCAGGCTATCTGGTCGGCGCCGGACTCATGCTGCTGGCCGTGGGGGCGGTGCTCGCCTACGGCGTGCGCGCGGAGCGCAAGCCCTTGGAGGAGGTGGCGCCGCCGCTCACTTCAGCGCACTGAGCAACTCCTGCAGCACCTTCGGCGACGCCGCGACGATGTCGCCGCTAGCGAGAAAGTCCGGCTTGCCCTCGAGGTCGCACGTCAGGCCGCCCGCCTCCTGGATGAGCAGGGCCCCGGCGGCCATGTCCCAGGGCGAGAGCCCCATCTCCCAGAAGGCGTCCAGGCGCCCCGCGGCGACGTAGGCGAGATCGAGCGCGGCCGAGCCCGCGCGCCGCACGCCCGAGCAGGTGCCCATCAGGTTGCGCAGTTGCCGCAGGTAGAGGTCCAGGCGCCCGAGCTCCTTGAACGGAAACCCCGTGCCGACCAGCGCGTCCTTCAGGTGCGCGCACTTCGAGGCACGCATGCGCCGGTCGTCGAGGAAGGCGCCCCGGCCGCGCGACGCGGTGAACAGCTCGTTCTTGCCCGGGTCGTACACCACGGCCTGCGTGAGCACGTCCTTGTGCTGCAAGGCGATCGACACGCAATACTGCGGAAAGCCGTGGATGTAGTTGGTCGTGCCGTCGAGCGGGTCGATCACCCAGCGGTACTCGGGACGCGCGCCCGCGCTCGCGCCGGACTCTTCGGCGAGAAACCCGTGGTCCGGGTAGGCGCGCCGGATCACGTCGATGACGGCCTGCTCCGCGGCCCGATCGACCTGCGTGACGAAGTCGTTGCGGTTCTTGGCGTGTACCTCGAGCCCGCCTTCCAGCGTGGCGCGATTGATGATCGATCCGGCGCGGCGCGCGGCCTTCACCGCGATGTTCAGCATGGGGTGCATGAGGCATTCTAAACTGCGCGCATGGCGGCGATCCGCATCGTGCTGTGCAGGCCGAGCCACCCCGGCAACATCGGCGCGGCGGCACGCGCCATGAAGACCATGGGACTGAGCGACCTGCGCCTGGTGGCGCCGGAGCGCTTTCCCGCGCCGCAAGCCGAGTGGATGGCGACCCATGCCGCCGATGTGCTCGCGTCGGCGAGAGTGCATGGCACGCTGCAGGAGGCGATCGCCGATTGCGTGGCCGCGTTCGCGCTGTCGGCGCGCCCGCGCGAGTGGTCGCCCCAGGTGCTCCCGGTGCGCGAGGCGGCAGTGCGCGCTGCGGCGCTCGCAGCGCCCGTGGCCTTCGTTTTCGGCAGCGAAAGCGCCGGCCTGACCAACGAAGAGCTGTTCGCCTGCCAGTCCCTGGTGCACATTCCGGCGGAGCCCGGGGCCAGCTCCCTCAACCTCGCGCAGGCGGTCCAGGTCGTCGCCTACGAGCTGCGCATGGCCCGGGACGCGTCGGTGCCGGCGATGCGCGCCGAAATGCTCGCGACCGTGCAGGATATCGAGGGGCTGTACGGCCACCTGGAAGAGGCCGCCAGGTCCAGTGGCTTCCTCGTGCCGGGTTCCAGGCTGCGCGAGCGCTGGCGACGGCTTTTCTCGCGGGTGCCCGCGCTCGAGCGCGAAGAGGTCAACATCCTGCGCGGGCTGCTCAAGGCCCTGCTGAAAAAATAGTTGATCGATTTGATCGGATACCCTAAAGTCTCTGCATGTTCAAGCAACTACGCGAAGACATCGCGAGTATCTTTGCCCGCGATCCTGCGGCCCGCACGACCTTCGAGGTGCTCACGTGCTATCCGGGGCTGCACGCGGTCTACATCCACAAGCTTGCTCGCTGGTTCTGGACGCACGGCCTGCGCTGGCTCGGACGCTTCACCTCCAACGCCGGCCGGTGGCTGACAGGCATCGAGATCCACCCGGGGGCGATTATCGGGCGGCGCGTATTCATCGACCACGGCATGGGCGTGGTGATCGGCGAGACCGCCGAGATTGGCGACGATTGCACGATCTACCAGGGCGTCACCTTGGGCGGGACGACCTTGTATCGCGGCACCAAGCGTCACCCGACGCTGGGCGCCGGCGTGGTCGTCGGCGCGGGGGCCAAGGTGCTCGGCGGATTCACGGTGGGCGCCGGCGCCAAGGTGGGCTCCAACGCGGTGGTGGTGAAGGAGGTGCCTGCGGGCGCCACGGTGGTCGGCATTCCGGGGCGCGTCGTGGAGGAAGCACCGCAGAAGGAAGCGCATTTCGCTGCCTATGCGGTCGAGCAGGGGCAGGACGATCCGTACGCCCAGGAACTGCGGCGGCTTGCCGATCATTCGGCGGAACTCGAGCTGGCGCTCGCCAAGCTCAGAGAGAAGCTTGCAGACCTAGAAAAAGAGGATAGGAAAGAGCAGCTTAGAGCGGTCAAGTAGTGGTTGACTGATTCAGTCGGGATTGGCTATACTTGAGCGCGTTTATCGGGTATTAGAGGAATCCATGAGACTCACGACGAAGGGACGGTTCGCAGTCACCGCGATGGTCGATCTGGCCATGCGGCAGAACCGGGGGCCGGTGACGCTCGCCGCGATCAGCGAGCGCCAGCACATTTCGCTTTCCTACCTGGAGCAGCTGTTCGGCAAGCTGCGCCGGCACCGGCTGGTGTCCAGCGTGCGCGGCCCGGGCGGCGGCTACAACCTGGCGCAGCCGCCGGCGAGCGTGTCGGTCGCCGACATCGTCACGGCGGTGGACGAGCCGCTCGATGCCACGCAGTGCGGCGGCAAGGAGAATTGCCTCGACGACCGGCGCTGCATGACGCACGACCTGTGGGCGACGCTCAACAAGAAGATGTACGAGTACCTGTCGTCGGTGAGCCTCGCCGACCTCGTCGAGCACCAGAACGGCAAGCACGTCGCCGTTCTGCACGACCACCGCCGCAACGAGGAAAAGGAGAAGGTGGCCGCGTGAAGCTGCCGATCTACCTCGATTACTCCGCCACTACGCCGGTCGACCCGCGCGTGGCGCAGAAGATGATCCCCTACCTCACGGAGCACTTCGGCAACCCGGCGAGCCGCTCGCACGCCTTCGGCTGGAAAGCCGAGGAAGCGGTCGAGGAGGCGCGCGCGCACGTCGCCGCGCTGATCGGCGCGGATCCCAAGGAGATCGTCTGGACCTCCGGCGCCACCGAGGGCAA
>Ga0224510_10000497_pt1 | contig 30121 bp, 22 predicted proteins | sample SF_May12_sed_USG_FD_170161 | JGI IMG/M metagenome (GOLD analysis project Ga0224510, IMG submission 170161) | Sediment microbial communities from San Francisco Bay, California, United States - SF_May12_sed_USGS_4_1 | ecosystem: Environmental > Aquatic > Marine > Sediment | place: USA: California... | reverse complement strand
GCCTGGTCCGAGCTGACTCGACCCGGATTGGTCCGTGAAGTGTGCAGGACGGTTCCGCCCGTGCGGTCGATCGTGCGCACGAAGGCTGGGTCGAGCTTCAGCACCTGCGCGGCCGACGCAGGGTCGTTGGCGTCGTACTGGAGGAGGCCTGCCCATCCGCGACGGATGCCGACGACCTCGTGGCCGGCCGCGGTGACCCGGTTGACGAATGCCTTGATGCACGGGTTCAGCCCCGGAACATCGCCACCACCCGTGAGAACTCCGAGGCGCATCGTCTGGTCAGACTAGCCCGCCTACCACTGACGCGAGCCGGAGTGGCGGGAACTCAGCGCTCCGAATCCTGCGGATTCCGAGCGACCAATGCTCGCCAGGTTGCTGCGGGCTACGATCGGACCAGCCGGAGTGGCGGAACTGGCAGACGCGCGGGACTCAAAATCCCGTGTCCTTCGGGACGTGTGGGTTCGACCCCCACCTCCGGCATCGTGCGCCTCTCGGTTGCGCTTTTCAGCCTGAGGGAAGATACTTGCGCGACGCCGCCGGCAGGGCCGGCGCGGAATCGGTCATCCCACGTGAGGAGGAAGAAGTTGACTGCAAGGAAGAGCGTGCTAGCCGTCCTCGGGTTGCTCGTGGCCGCGCTTGCGCTTGTCGCCACCGGCTGCGGCGGCGGAGATGACAGCAAGACCCTGAAGATCGTCTCCGACCTGCCGCTGCAGGGCTCGAACCTCGTGCAGTCGGGGCAGATGGTCGAGGCGATCGAGTACGTGATGGAGCTCGCCGACAACAAAGCCGGCGACTACACGGTCGAGTACGAGTCGTTCGACGACGCAATTGCCTCCACGGGTAACTGGGACGAGGCGACCTGCGCATCGAACGCGCGCTCGTACGCGGACGACGATTCGATTGTCATCAACATCGGCACGTACAACTCCGGTTGTGCCGCGATCGAGATCCCGATCCTCAACGAGGCGGGACTCGCGATGGTCAGCCCGGCGAACACGTATCCGGGCCTGACGGTGTCCGGCTCCGGAACGGAGGCGGGAGAGCCCGACAAGTACTACCCGTCGGGCGAGCGCAACTACCTACGTGTCGTCGCGCACGACCTGTTCCAGGGCTCGGCCGACGCCAACTTCATGAAGAACGACCTCGGCGTCAAGAGCGTCTTCATCCTCGACGACAAGGAGCTCTACGGCAAGGGCGTCGCAGATGCGTTCGAGGGCTCGGCCAAGGAGATCGGGCTGGGGATCGCAGGCCACGAGGGCTGGGACAAGGACGCTCCGAACTACACGGCCCTGATGACGAAGATCAAGGCAACCGGCGCGGACGCGATCTTCATCGGTGGCGTCTCGCCGAACAACGGCGGACAGCTCGTCAAGGACAAGGTGTCCGTCCTCGGGGACAACGAGACGGTGAAGCTGGTGGTCTCCGACGGCTTCGTCCTCGACTCGCTGTTCAAGGATGCGGGCGCGGAGAACGTCAACGGCGCCTATGGCAGCGCACCGACGCTGCCGGCGAGCCAGATCACCGGAGCCGGAGCGGAGTTCCTGAAGGGGTTCCAGGAGAAGATCGGAGTCGACGAGGACATCCAGGTCTACACGCTCTATGCGGCGACTGCCGCCCAGGTTGCCCTCGACGCGATTGCCCGCTCGGACGGAACACGGGCGGACATCATCGCGCAGTTGTTCGCGACGAACCTCACCGACGCCGCTACTGGGTCGATGTCCTTCGACGCGAACGGAGATCCGGCCGCCGGGACGGAGCAGCTGTTCCTAGCGGACGGTCCGAAGGGAACGTGGGTCTGGAATAAGGCCCTCGAGTCGACGAGCTAGTAGGACAGGATGTGTGAGAGGGTCGGCTCGACCGACCCTCTCACCTGTTCTATGGAGATAAGTGACAGAGACGTCGGTCCCCTCACCCGTCGTAGTTCACCGGCGCCCGGCCGTCTCTGACCGCCTGCGCTGGATCTTCGGCGCGCTCATCCTCCTCGGGCTCGGCTACTGGCTAATCTCGGCGGCCGTCGACGAGCCCGAGCGCTTCGCCCAGGTCACGGTAATCGGGCTGTCGAATGGGATGATCTACGCCCTCGTGGCGCTCGGCTACACGCTCGTCTACGGGATCATCGAGCTGATCAACTTCGCCCACGGCGACATCTTCATGCTCGGAACCTTGCAGACTCAGTCGATCTTTGCCGACGGGTCTCTTCAGATTCCGCTCCTGTTCTTCGTGATCTCGGTTCCCCTCGGCACAGCGGCGACCGTCAGCTCCTCGGGACTGGAGAAGACCTACGCGATCGCGATGGCCCTCACCGTCTCGGTCGTGTTCTGTCTGGCGATCAACGCGGCGATCGAGCGGATCGGCTACAAGCCGCTCCGCGGCCAACCGCGGCTCGCGCCGCTGATCACCGCCATCGGCTTCTCCTTCATCCTGCAGGGGATCGGTCTCTCGTGGAAGGGCGAGGGGCGCATCGCTATACCACAGCTCATTCCCGATACCGTGCTCATCGGGGAGGGCGGCACCCTGCTCGACTTCGGGAGCTTTCCTTACTACACGGTGCGCGACCTGATGGTGCTTCTGATCACCGCTCCCGTGCTGATCGCTCTCACGTTGCTGATACAGAGGTCTAAGCCCGGGAAGGCGATGCGCGCCACGGCGCAGGACCGGGACGCTGCAGCCATGATGGGGATCAGCGTCGACCGGACGATCTCGTTCACCTTCGCGCTCGGCGGCGCGATCGCGGGCGCCGGCGGCGTCGTCTACGCGCTGTACGTGGGGACGACGTACTTCCAGCTCGGCTTCCGGCTCGGCCTGATCGCCTTCACGTCGGCCGTCCTCGGTGGCATCGGCAACCTGTCGGGAGCCGTCCTCGGCGGCGTGCTCATCGGACTCGTCGCGGCCTACAACGACGGCTTCGGCGATGCTCGCTGGACCTACACGGTCATCTTCACGATCCTGATCCTCATCCTCGTCTTCCGCCCGTCGGGCCTCCTCGGCGAGCGCACTCCGGAAGGCCAGTGACGAGCACAGAGGCCACCGGAGCCCGCGCGCGGGTCGGGGGGGTTCTCGCCAGCTGGGAGCGATGGCTTCCGTGGCTACTGCTTGCCATCGCCCTGACGTACCCCTTCTGGTACGACGTTTGGCCGTTCACGATCCTGACGCTCGACGCTCTGGGGCTCGAGCTCGACGTCGTGATCTTCATGGTCGTCTACGTGATGCTCGCCCTCGGACTGAACGTCGTCGTCGGCTTCGCCGGCCTGCTCGATCTCGGATACGTCGCGTTCTTCGCGCTCGGCGCCTATTCGGTCGGCTGGTTCGCCTCCGACAAGTTCTCGGGCACCGAGTTCCACCTGCTGTCGAACGCGGCCGAGGGGGCCGCTGGGATCCACCTCAACCTGTGGCTCGTCCTGCTCCTGGGAGGTGTGATCACTGCAATCGCCGGCGTGATCATCGGCTGGCCGACGCTTCGCCTCCGGGGGGACTACCTGGCGATCGTGACACTCGGTTTCGGCGAGATCATCCCGGACGTCTTCCGCAACGCCGACAAGCTCCCGGTGCCCGGGGGAGTCCAGGCTGGGCCTCCGTTCATCGACTTCACGAACGTCAATCTCACGAACGGTGTCCGTGGAGTCCGGAGTCTCGACCGGCCGGGCTTCGGCGACAAGCTCGACTCGCTCACTGCGGGCGCCCTCCCCGAGCGCTTCTCCGGCATCGAGCTCAAGCCGTGGTACTTCACGATCGTGTTCATGGTGCTGATTGCGGTGTTCGTGATCCGCCGCCTCGAGCGGTCGAAGATGGGACGGGCGTGGGTCGCCGTGCGAGAGGACGAGATCGCGGCGTCGGCGATGGGCGTCCCGCTCATGCGCACGAAGCTCTGGGCCTACGGCATCGGGGCGATCTTCGGCGGGATCGTCGGCGCGTACTACGGCTCGTTCATCGGCTCCGTCTTCCCGACGAGCTTCTCGTTCGCCATCTCGATCCTCGTTCTCGTCATGGTCGTCGTGGGCGGAATGGGGAACATCTACGGCGTCATGCTCGGTGCGCTCGTGCTCGAGTACCTCAACTTCAAAGGCCTCCAGAAGATCGGCGACGGCATCAACAACGCCATCGATCTCGTCGGGATCGATCAGACCGTAGACATCCCGCGGTACAAGACGCTCATCTTCGGGCTGCTGCTCGTGACCATGATGCTATTGCGGCCCGAGGGCATGATCCCGAGCGCCCGGCGAAAGGCGGAGCTGCACGAGGAGGAAGATCTAATCGAACCGGACGTGTACGACGACCTCTACGACGTACGACGCGAGGGCGCATGACGGACGGGGCATCGAACCTGCTCGACGCGCAGAGCGTGCGCAAGGAATTCGGCGGACTCGTGGCCGTGAACGACGTCGACTTCTCGATCCCCGCTGGGTCGATCGTCAGCCTGATTGGCCCCAACGGAGCGGGCAAGACGACCTTCTTCAACATTCTCACCGGCGTGTACAAGCCCACCGCCGGCGAGATCTCGTTCCATGGCATCCCCATCACAGGGCTCCCTCCGCACAAGGTGACGAAGCTGGGAATGGCCCGGACGTTCCAGAACATCCGTCTCTTCCACAACATGACCGCGGTCGAGAACGTGCAGGTTGCGATGCACAGCCGTTTGCAGGGCGGCGTCCTGGCGTCGATCCTGCGCACGCCCCGAGTCAAGCGCGAGGAAGAAGAAGCCGAGGCGCGGGCGCGCGAACTGCTCGTGTTCTCCGGTCTCGAGGCCAGCCAGTTCGACGAGTACGGAAAGAACCTGCCGTACGGTGATCAGCGCCGGCTGGAGGTCGCCCGCGCGCTTGCGAGCGAGCCGGTGCTCCTCCTGCTCGACGAGCCTACCGCGGGCATGAATCCGCAGGAAACGGCGGACTTCATCGAGTTCGTGCGACGTCTCCGCGACGAGCGCAATCTGACCGTCCTTCTCATCGAGCACGACATGAAGGTCGTCATGGGCGTCTCGGATCGCGTGAGCGTCCTCGACTACGGTGAGAAGATCAGCGAGGGAACGCCTGCCGAGGTGCAGAGCGATCCCCGCGTCATCGAGGCATACCTCGGGAAGGCGGCCACGGCGTGAGCGAACAAGCCGCTACCGGCGGCTCGAATCTACTCCTCGAGCTCGACGACATCCACACCTACTACGGCTCGATCCACGCTCTGAAGGGCATCTCGCTCAACGTAGGTGAGGGCGAGATCGTGACACTCATCGGCGCCAACGGCGCCGGGAAGTCGACGACGCTCCGCTCCGTCAACGGCCTCAACCACCCACGCAGGGGGACGATCAGGTTCCGCGGCGAGGACATCACGACGAAGCCTGCACACGAGATCGTGAAGATGGGAGTCTCGCAGTCGCCGGAGGGAAGACACGTCTTTCCGCGCATGTCCGTGCACGAGAACCTGGAGATGGGGGCGTACCATCGGGACAAGCGCAAGCCCGAGTACAAAGAGGACCTCGAGCGCGTCTTCACCCTGTTCCCGAGGCTCAAGGAGCGCGAGTCCCAGAAGGCGGGCACGCTCTCGGGCGGGGAGCAGCAGATGCTCGCAATGGGTCGAGCACTGATGGCACGGCCCTCCCTGCTCCTCCTCGACGAACCGTCGATGGGCCTCGCTCCGATCTTCGTCGAGCGGATCTTCGAGATCGTCGTGGAGATCAATCGGCAGGGGACGCCTGTGCTCCTCGTCGAGCAGAACGCGCTCATGGCACTCGACGTCGCAACACGTGGCTACGTCATGGAGACAGGCCACATAGCGCTCGAAGGGCCGGCAGGCGAGCTCAAGACGAATGAGCAGGTCCGCAAGACCTACCTCGGCGAAGACTGAGCTGACCTCTGCGCAAGACCCGAATCCGCTGGCGCGGATTCCGGTCGCGCCACATCCCTGAAGACGCCCGCTTTCGCGGTCGCGATGCTGATGTCGCCATCAACCAACGAGAAGGGGGGCGTACGGCGGGGCGAGCAGGATCCCGACCCGAGCCTTGCCCTCCGCAACTCCGTGCGCCATCTCGAGCGCGCTCGAGATCGAATGACTCGGAACGAAACCGAGGGCCCGCGCGGCGATCGCGTCGCGAGAGCCGGCAACGATCACCCGGCCGACCCGAGAGAGCACGGGAGCGCAGCCGGCCCAGTCGGCATAAGGCAGGAGCGGGTGGCAGGCCTTGCCTGCCCGGTACGCGGAGAGCGCCTTCGCATCTCCTGCGGCTCCGGCCTCCGAGGCAGCGAGCGCGGCGGTATCGAGAGCCACCCGGAGGGCGTTGAACATCGCGGCATACGGCGCCTGTGTGCCGGGGGCAAACCCGCGCGTCAGCGGATCGCACAGGATCACGGTTCCACCCCGCCGAATCGGAGGCTCGCCGCGATGGAGGCGCAAGGCCAGTCCGAGGACGACCGCGGCGGTGGTGATCGGGTTCGCGGGCTCGCGCGGGATATGCGGGCCAATCCACGGCGCACCGACGAGCAGTGCGTCGACAGGCTCGTCGATGCGTGCGCCGCGCAGCTCGACACCGCGCACGAGCGCCTCGGCGTGTGCGATCGACGGACGACCCGCGAACGCCGCTGTCGCGGCGAGGCGGTGGTCTCGGGTCGCGAGAATGTCGCGCCGTACGAACGCAGGCAGGCGCGAGAACACCCCGCGAAGTGGTGAGTGCGCCACGCGGTCCGCTGCGAGCACCTCATGCGGATAGCCACTCAGAGCGCCTGTGAGGCGAGGAAGATCGAGCACCAGCGAGACCCCGATCAGCGCAGTTCGCTGTGCGAGCGCGGTCTCGACCTCGAGGCCGCGGATCCAACTCTCGCTTCCCGCCACCTCGAGAAGTGAGCTGCCGGCAGTCGCGGCGCGAACCGTGGCGGCGTCGCAACAGGCGATGAGTGCGCTGGGGCCGCCGTGCAGAACCGTCTCGGCCGCACTGACGACGACGACGAGATCGGTTTCGACGAGCGCGGGGTGAATCCGAGCGGAGTCGGAGATCGGGATGAGCCCGTCGTCAGCCACGTCGTGCACCAGGACGCTCCCACGAAACGCGCGCGCCTCAGCTGGCGGCAGCAGGCGTTCCAGCTCACGCTGGCCCAACCGTTGACCCAGGCCGCCCGCGACGAGGATCGTCTGTCGTTCATTCCGCGTGCCGCAGAGCTCGAGTGCCCGCATCGTTGCCGCGAGCGCTTCCCGGCGAGGATCTCGCTGCGCGCCGGGAACGGGCAAGGCCGGCGGCTCGACGACGATCGTCGCCCGACCTCCGCGCACGGCGATCGACTCGAGAGAAGGGCCGGAAAGAGGGAATCGCAGGGCGTCGCGAACCGCAGCGCCCGTATCGACGATCCGCGCCGGCGGAGGCGGCGGACGAATGATCACGTCTTCGTCGTCGACGGGAACGACGACGACGCGCGAGCCCGAGAGAAGCGGTACGCGACGCATAGGCGTACTCTTGCGCAAGACCGGAATCCGCATGCACGGATCCCGGTCGCGCGAACATCCCTGAAGGCGTCCGCTTTGCGGCCGCGATGCTTGCTCTGCGTCAAGCCTCCGCCCCGTACAGTTGCGGGGTGAGTCCCAAGACCCTGACGGGAGAGGAGCTCGAGCTGGACGACTCGCCGGTCAAGGACGCCGAGCTCTTCCTCGTCGACGGCAACAACCTCGCCTACCGCGCGTTCTTCGCCCTCCCCGAGGAGCTGCAGACGACAGACGGGCAGCCGACGAACGCGCTGCTCGGGTTCACAAACATGCTGTTCAAGCTTCTTTCCGACTACCAGCCGCGCGGCGTCGCCGTCGCCTGGGACACAAAGCCCGTGCACCGCAAGGAGATCGATGCGGAGTACAAGGCCGACCGCCGTCCCATGCCCGACCTCTTGCGCGAGCAGTTCCCGCACTTTCGGCCGATCGTCGAGGCGTTTGGGTACCGGAATCTCGAGTTCGAAGGTTGGGAGGCCGACGACGTCATCGCGACGCTCGCGACGCGGGCCGACGAGGCCGCTATCAAGACGTGCGTCGTCTCGACCGATCGCGACGCATTCCAGCTCGTATCCGAGAACGTCTGCCTGATGATGACTCCGCGGGGCGTGGCGGACGTCCAGGTGTACACGCCCGAGCGCGTCGAGCTGCGCTATGGAGTTCGCCCCGACCAGGTTCCCGACTTCATCGGGCTCAAGGGCGATACGAGCGACAACATCCCGGGCATCCCTGGCATCGGAGACAAGACGGCGGGACAGCTGATCGCGCAGTACGGCTCGCTCGAGGGAGTGCTCGAGCACGCCTTCGAGCTGTCTCCGGCGCGCTCGAAGGCAGTCGCCGAGAACGCCGACCAGGCGCGGGATTCGAAACTCCTTGCGACGATGAGGCGCGACCTCTCACTTGGCGTCGACGCCGGCGATCTCGTGTCACAACCGCCCGACCGCTCGCGCCTCAAGGAGATCTTCAGGCGGTTCGAGTTCCGCTCGCTTCTCGGCAGAGTCGACACGCTCGACGAGGCACTCCCCGCTGCGGAGCGACCGAGAGCCGAGGCGCAGGCCGTTCGGTGGCGCAAGGGCCAGCTCACCGAACTGCGCGGGCGCGTCGGCGTCGCAGCGGACGCCGACCGCGTCGCCGTCGCCACCGAGAGCGGCGAGGTGATCGTCACGGTATCCCCAGGTGACAAGGTGTCACAAAGCGGCGAATCCGCACGAAATGGGGCTTCTCGCTCGAGGTACAAGGTGTTACAAGCTCCTGACCTCGCGGTCGTCGCCCACGATTCGAAGCCGTTGAGGCTCGGTGTGCCCGCAGCCGACGACACGATGATCGCGGCCTACCTGATCGACCCCGGGCGGGCCGAGTACCTGCTCGACGACCTGATGGCCGAATACGGAATCGAGCTCGAGCCCGATCCGCCCGCAGAGGAGGAGACCGCGTCTCTCGTCCGTCATGCCGAGGCGACTCGCCGACTCGCCGAGCCGCTCGCCGCGAAGGTCGTCGAGCGCGGCTCCGAGCGCCTGTATCGGGAGATCGAGCTGCCTTTGACGGTCGTTCTGGGCGCGATGGAGGACGCGGGAGTCCGCATCGACACCTACCGCATGGGCGAGATCACCGCGCGACTGAACGACCGGATCGAGGAGCTCGAGGCCCGCGCCTACGACCTCGTGGGCGAGGAGTTCGTGCTCGGCTCGCCACAGCAGCTCGGGCGGATCCTCTTCGAGAAGCTCGAGCTCACGCCCGGACGCAAGGGGAAGACCGGCTACTCGACCGACAGCAAGGTGCTGCGCGCGATCCGCGCCGATCACGAGATCGTTCCGGTGATCGAGGAATGGCGCGAGCTGACGAAGCTCGTCAACACGTACCTAGGCCCTCTCCCGACGCTGATCGGCGAGGACCTGCGCCTCCACACCACCGTCAACCAGACTGTGGCGGCGACCGGCCGCCTCTCGACCTCGAATCCGAACCTGCAGGCGATCCCGATTCGGACGGAGCTCGGCCGCGAGATTCGTTCGGCCTTCGTCGCCGAGCCAGGGCGCCGTCTGCTCTCCGCCGACTACTCGCAGATCGAGCTGCGGATCCTCGCGCACGTCTCCGGTGAGCCGCGGCTGCGGGAGGCGTTCCAGCGCGGGGAGGACATTCACACTGCCACCGCAGCCGAGGTGCTCGGCAAGGATCCGGCGACCCTCACGAAGGACGAGCGCAACGTCGCCAAGATGATCAACTTCGGGATCGTCTACGGGATCTCGGCCTTCGGTCTCTCCGAAAACCTCGACATTCCGAAGGAGCAGGCCCAAACGTACATCGACACGTATCTCGCTCGCTTCCCGTTGGTACAGGCGTTCATCGCGCGCACGATTGCGCAGGCCGGCGAGGACGGGTACGCGACGAGCCTGCTCGGGCGACGCCGCCCCGTTCCCGAGCTGCGCGCCTCGAACCGCCAGACGCGCGGGTTCGGGGAGCGCATCGCCGTCAACTTCGTCATGCAGGGCTCGAACGCCGACATCATCAAGGTTGCGATGGTGGCGATCCACGATCGCCTGCGCGAGGAGGGGAGAGGAGCGCGACTGGTGCTCCAGGTGCACGACGAGCTGCTGCTCGAGGTGCCCGAGACAGAGGTCTCGGCAATCCGCGACCTGGTTCGGGAAGAGATGGTGGGCGCCTATCCGCTCGACCCGGCGCTTGCGGTCGACATCGGTGTCGGAGACGACTGGGCCGAGGCGAAGCGCTAGCACGGCCGGGCACGGTAGAAGAGGCTGGATTTCGCAGGAACCTGGCTATACTCCGCGCTCCGATGGCCAATAACATCGCCGAGAAGCCTGGAGTAACCGGCGACGGAGTCTGGATAACAGGCCCGGACGGGGACCTCATCCCCGACTACGAGTCCTCGTTCCCCGAGATCAACGAGGGCGAGGTCGTCCACGGCACGGTCGTTCGGGTCGACAAGGACGAGGTGCTCGTCGACATCGGCTACAAGTCCGAAGGGGTCATCCCGGTCGCCGAGCTGACGATCCGCCGCTCGGTCAACCCGGCTGACGAGGTTTCCCTCGGCGAGGAGATCGACGCGCTCGTCCTGACGAAGGAAGACGCGGACGGGCGGCTCATCCTCTCGAAGAAGCGCGCTCGCTTCGAGCTTGCGTGGAAGCGCATCGAGGCCGCCGCAGAGTCGGGCGAGCCGGTCATCGGCAAGACGATCGAGGTCGTCAAGGGCGGTCTCATCCTCGACCTCGGGGTGCGCGGCTTCCTGCCCGCCTCGCTCGTGGATATCCGCCGCGTCCAGGATCTCGACGAGTTTCTCGGCACCGAGCTGCGCTGCAAGGTCATCGAGCTCAATCGCTCGCGCAACAACGTCGTCCTCTCGCGCCGCGCCGTGCTCGAGGACGAGCGCAAGGAGATGCGCCAGGCGATCCTCGACCGACTCAACCCGGGAGACGTGATCGAAGGGCAGATCTCCAACATCGTCGACTTTGGCGCGTTCGTAGATCTCGACGGAATGGACGGCCTGATCCACATCTCCGAGCTCTCGTGGAGCCATGTGAACCATCCGTCCGAGGTGCTCGACATCGGGCAGACCGTCAACGTGAAGGTGCTCGACATCGACCGCGACCGCCAGCGGATCTCACTCGGCTTGAAGCAGACGCAGGCCGATCCCTGGCAGCAGGTGCTCGACTCGTATCGCGAGGACGACGTCGTCGAGGGCCGCGTGGCGAAGGTCGTCACGTTCGGGGCTTTCGTCGAGATCCTGCCCGGCGTCGAAGGACTCGTGCACATCTCCGAGCTCGCAGCGCACCATGTCGAGAATCCGCGCGAGGTCGTGGCGCAGGGCCAGGCGGTCAACGTTCGCATCCTCGAGATCGACGGCGAGCGCAGGCGGCTTTCCCTCTCGCTGAAGCGCGTCGAGGAGGGCGAGCAGCCCGTCCCGCGCGCGGATGGGGCGGAGTCGGTGCACATGACGCCCAACCTGATCCTGTCCGAGGAGGCGTTTCCGCCCGACGGGGCTTCTCCTGAGTTCGCCGAAGACTCTGTAGCCGAAGGCGAGATAAGCGACGCGGAGGAGGCTGAGCCCGCGCCTGAGACCGAGCTGATAGCCGAGGCCGAGGTCGTATCCGAGGCGGCAGCCGAGGTCGAACTGATGGGTGAGCCCGCGCCTGAGACCGAGCTGATGCCGGAAGCCGAGGTCGAGCTGGTGGCCGAAGTGGACGCCAAGGCTGAGCTCGAGGATGGCGACGCAGAGTTGTCGGAGGAGGCGGCCACCGAGGTCGTCTCCGAGCAAGCCGAGTCCGACTAGAACCTCGCCTTGAGCCGTCCCCTCGCGGTTGCGATCACCGGTGGGATAGGCGCCGGGAAGTCGACGACACTCGAGTGCTTTCGCCGTCACGGCGCGGCGACCGTTTCGAGCGACGAGATCGTCCATCACCTGCTCGCGACGGATCCGGATGTGAAGCGCGCGCTCGTCGAGCGGCTGGGCGAGGAAGTCCTTGGCGCAGACGATGCGCCAGATCGAGAGCGGATCGCAGTACGCGTCTTCAAGGATCCAGAGGCGCTCGACTTCCTCGAGAAGCTGCTGCACCCGCTCGTGTCCCGTGAGTACATGGCGTGGCGCGAGCAGCTCGGCACGCTCCCTGATCCGCCCGCTGTCTGCGTCACGGAGGTCCCGCTTCTCTTCGAGGTGGGCGCTGACGAGCGGTTCGACAAGGTCGTTGTCATCACTGCGCCGACGAAGCTGCGAGAAGCGCGGCGCGGTGGCCGTAAGGACGACCGGGAATCGCGGCTCATCCCGGACCGCGAGAAGGTGACGCGGGCCGACTTCTCGTACGTGAATACCGGAACACCAGACGAGCTGGACGCCTGGGTCGCTGGGGTCATGACTACCCTGGCCGGGGCAGGTCCAGCTCCCAAGACCTCCAGATTGCCACGTGACGCTTTGTCACCAGGCCGTCGCTCGAGCACGTGAAGATTCTCGTCTTCTCTTCCGTCGTCATCCTGGCTCTGGCTGGGGCACTGGCATGGGTCCACGAGTCCGAGCCCGACTGGTACCTGCGGACCCGTTACCCGCTCGAGTACGACCACATCGTCCGGGGCCACGCGAAGAACCACGATCTCGACCCCGCACTTCTTGCTGCGGTGATCTATGCGGAGAGCCGGTTCGATCCGAACGCGCGCTCCGAAGCCGGCGCCCTCGGCCTGATGCAGCTCCTTCCTGAGACGGCGAAGGGCATTGCGCTCCGGACCGGAGGGAATCGCTTCGTCTTGGCCGATCTCCGCGACCCTGAGATCAACGTCCGTTACGGGTCGTGGTACCTCGACAACTTGCTCGACCGCTATTCCGATACGGAGCTGGCGCTTGCCGCGTACCACGCCGGCCAGGGCAATGTCGATCGCTGGCGGCGTGAAGGCCTCGGCATTGCGTTTCCCGAGACTCGGTCGTACGTCGACGAGGTCACGCGCCTTAGGCGGTTGTACGCGAAGGCGTACCCGGCCGAGCTCGGCCTCCGATAGCGTCGCCGAGGAGCGCGAGGACGAGCTCGACGGGAGGGAGCTCCTCGCCCGATGCGCGCTGCAGCGCGAGGCCGTTGAGGACGAGGTTGACGAAGAGCCCGACCTGCTTGGGCTCGAGGTCGTCGCGGAACTCGCCCGTACGCTGCGCTTCCTCGATCCGCGCGCGGTTGGCTGGGGCGGCCTCTTTCTGGCGCACCGCGATTCGCAACCGGAAGTCGTCGTCGTTTCGCACGCGCCGGAACAGCTCGAGGTAGACCGAGAGCCACGCCGGATCGAGCTCCATGACCTCCCGGACGACCGCCTCGAGGCCTTCGCTCACCCAGATGTCGGACATGCGCGCGCTGTCGCGCACTGCGAGCTCGACGAACAGCGCTTCCTTCGACGGGAAGTAGTTGAAGATCGCGCCGCGGGAGAGACCGGTTGCCTTCTCCAGGCGCACCACCGTTGCGCCCTCGTAGCCGTGCTCGGCGAAGCAGCGGCGAGCGCCCGCAAGGATTTGCTCGCGGCGCTCGGTTCTGCGTTCTGCGGAGATCTTCGGCATCTGACGACGTCGTACTTTACAAAACCGTACAGACGTTTTATATTACTCCCGCGATGGAGCAAGCAGAGTTGATGCCCGTCAAGAAGAGCGCCATCAGTGCGCTCATCCTGGCCGAGACGATCTCCGTTCTTGGCACTCGCATGACGTACCTGGCATTGCCATGGTTCGTCCTCGTCACGACGGGGTCGCCCGGGAAGATGTCGCTTGTACTCGCAGCCGAGATCCTTCCCATGGCGATCCTCGGCATCCCGAGCGGCACGGTCGTCCAGAAGCTCGGCTCGCGAACGACGATGCTCGTCGCCGATTTCGCCCGCGCACCGATTCTCGCCTCGGTCCCCCTCCTGTACTCGGCGGGAGTGCTGAGCTTCGGGCTCCTGCTCGGGATCGTCGCGCTCCTCGGCAGCTTCATGCCCCCGTACTTCGCGTCGCAACGGACGATTCTCCCGGAGATCGTCGGCGAGGACGAGACGCGCATGTCGCAGGCGAACAGCTCGATCGAAGGCGGCACGGCGTTCGCTGCGCTCATCGGGCCGGCCCTCGCGGGTGCCCTCATCCCGTTCATCGGCGCACCTAACGTCCTCTACGTCGACGCGGCGACGTACCTCATCGCGTTCGTGCTGATCCTGGCCTTCGTGCCGCGGCGGAAGCCCGTGACCGCGGCGGTGCAGCATGGCGTCCTGGCAGGTCTTCGCTTCCTCCTCCAAGACAAGCTGCTCGCGCCGATGGCGGCGATCGTGGTCGTCTTCGGGTTCCTCGGTGCGGGCATGTCCGCCGGGCTCCCGGTATACGCGTTCGACGAGTTCGACGGGAGCTCATGGATCGCCGGTCTCTTCTACGCGGCCCTGGGCGCGGGTGCGCTCGTCGGAAGCGTCTTCGCCGTCGTGGTGGTGAAAAGGGTCGCTCCGCTCCACCTGGCAGCGTTCGGGATCCTGGCGTTCTCGATCCCGCTCTGGGTGCTGCCGTTCCTACCGCCGTGGCCCGTGGTCTTCGTCGCGCTGTTCATCGCCACGTTCTTCACGCCGCTCGTGAACGGTCCGATCATCGCGGTGCTCACTGCTCGAACGCCGGAGTACCTCCGCGCAAAGGTGATGACCGCCGTCATCTCGGTGAACACCCTCGCGGCGCCCCTCGGCTTTCTTCTCGCCGGGCAGGTGCTCGAAAACTGGGGCGTAGTGCCACTCTTTGGCGCGGTTGCGCTCGGCATCACCTGCATGGCGATCGTGTTCGCCGCGTTCGTCTGGCGGCAGGGCGACGTCGTCGCTGCTGTCGAGCTGGCAACACCCTGAATCGCGCCGAACGGCGGCTACGCTGCGCCCGTGCGCGAATTCCACGCCTCCGACCTCTACGCTCCCCTGGGCGACCAGCCGCGCGCGATCGAGGAGATCGCGACTTCCGTCGCCGAAGGCAACCGCTTCCAGACGATTCTGGGCGCGACCGGAACCGGGAAGACGGCGACGATGGCGTGGACGATCGAGCGCCTCCAGCGGCCGGCGCTCGTCATCGCGCACAACAAGACGCTGGCCGCGCAGCTCTGCAACGAGTTCCGCGAGTTCTTTCCGGAGAATGCGGTCGAGTACTTCGTTTCGTACTACGACTACTTCCAGCCCGAGGCGTACATCCCGCAGGCCGACCTCTACATCGAGAAGGACTCGTCCCAGAACGACGACATCGCGCGACTGCGGCTCTCCGCCACCTCCTCGCTTCTCACTCGCCGTGACGTCGTGGTGGTGGCCTCGGTCTCGTGCATCTACGGGCTCGGGTCACCCGACGAGTGGCGCGAGCGGGTTCTCATGCTCGAAGTGGGGGAGGAGCACGATCGCGACGAGGTTCTCCGCAAGCTGATCGAGAGCCAGTACGTCCGCAACGACACGGTTCTCGGGCGCGGGCGCTTCCGGGTGAAGGGCGACCTCGTCGAGATCCAGCCAGCGAATGTCGAGACCGCGTATCGCGTCTCGTTCTTCGGCGACACGGTCGAGCAGATGACGCACTTCGACCCGCTGACCGGAGAGGTGTACGCGCGGCTGGACAACCTCGTCATCTGGCCGGCGACGGAATACGTGACCTCGAAACCGACGATCGAGCGCGCTGTCGACGAGCTCCGCGCTGAGCTCGACCAGCAGGTGGCGAAGTTCGAGACGGAGGGCCGGATGCTCGAGGCGCACCGCATCCGCCAGCGCACGGAGTACGACCTCGAGATGATGAAGGAGCTCGGCTTCTGCTCGGGCATCGAGAACTACTCGCGCGCTCTCGAGGGGCGCCCGGTCGGCTCTCACCCTTTCACGCTGATCGACTACTTCCCCGATGACTTCGTCTGCTTCGTCGACGAATCGCACCAGACCGTTCCCCAGCTCGGCGGCATGTACGAGGGCGATCGCTCGCGCAAGCAGACACTGATCGACTTCGGCTTCCGGCTGCCCTCCGCGCTCGACAACCGGCCGCTCCGCTTCGACGAGTTCCTGGGGAAGGTGAACCAGCTCGTCTTCGTCTCAGCTACGCCCGGCCCGTTCGAGCTCACGCGCTCGAAGGTGATCGCGGAGCAGCTGATTCGCCCGACCGGCGTCGTCGATCCCGAGATGGAGCTGCGCCCCACCAAGAATCAGATCGACGACCTCCTGAACGAGATCCGGCATCGCGAGGAGGTGGGGGAGCGCACCCTCATCACGACGCTGACGAAGAAGATGGCCGAGGATCTCACCGACTACCTCCTCGAAGCGGGCGTCCGTGCGCGCTATCTGCACTCGGAGATCGACACCCTCGACCGGATCGCGATCATCCGCGAGCTCCGGCTCGGCGACTACGACGTCCTCGTCGGAGTCAATCTCCTGCGGGAAGGGCTCGACCTCCCCGAGGTCTCGCTTGTCGCCGTCCTCGACGCCGACAAGGAAGGCTTCCTGCGCGGGAAGACGGCTCTCATCCAGACGACCGGCCGCGCGGCCAGGAACACCGCGGGCAAGGTGATTCTCTACGCCGACAAGCGCACCGAGGCGATCATCGGTGCGATGGACGAGACGAGCCGTCGCCGCGCGTATCAGGTCGCGTACAACGAGGAACACGGGATCACGCCCGAGTCGATCGTCAAGGGTGTCTCCGATATCGCGGACCTCCTCTCCCTCGAGTCGCCGCACGTCCCCTCATCACGCCGCCGGCGCGGCAAGGCCGAGGTCGAGGGGCTGTCGCCCGACGAGCTCGAGAAGCTCGTCATCACGCTCGAGGAGGAGATGCACCTCGCCGCCGAGGAGCTTCGCTTCGAGTATGCCGCCAAGCTCCGCGACGAGATCAAGGAGCTGCGGCGCGAGCTGAACGCGCTCGCGACTACCGCTGGATAGAAGCGGGCCGCGTGCGCGGCTACCCTGGCCCGGGTGGGGACGCTTGCACTCGCCTTCGGGGTTCTCGCAGTTGCAGGCGCCGGGCTTCTGTTTTCAGCCTGCCTGAGGCTGCGGTCCGCGATCGGGTTCCTCCTCGCCGCCTATCTTCTCGCCTCGGCCGAGATCGTCTCTGTCTCCCTCCTGCTCTCGACCGGTCGCTGGCTGACCAGGGACGCACTGCTCGGTGTCATCGGCGTCGTCTTCGGGGTCGCCGTGGTCGTCTGGGCGACGCTCGGTCGACCACGCCCGCCGCTCACGGGTGCCTCCATTCGCTCCTTGAGGCTCACGCTCCGAGACCCGATCCTTGTCCTGCTGGCCGGGTTGACGGTGGTGTCGCAGCTGTATCTCCTCGCCGTCTCCCTCACCGTGCCCCAGAGCGTGACCGACACCATGCTCTACCACCTCCCGCGCAGCGCGCTCTGGAAGCAGCAACACGCCGTCTCGTATGTCGCGAACGTGAAAGAGGCGGCAGTCAACGTGTTTCCGCCCAACGCGGAGATCGAGACGGCGGCCACGATGGTCCTCAGCGGCGGCGACCGCTTTGTCGGCCTGGTTCAGCTGGTCGCGGTGGCCTTCGCCTGCATCGCGATCGTCGGGGTCGCCCGTCGTCTCGGCTTCGACCGCCAAGCCGCTGTCTTCGCCGCGCTCGCCTTCTCGACGTTCACCGTGGTGATGCTGCAGACGCCGACTGCGTTGAACGACCTCGTCGTCGCGTCGTTTCTGATCGCCTGCGCGTACTTCGCGCTCGGGGCGGCCCGCATCGACCTCGCGCTGAGCGCTCTGGCGCTCGCTCTTGCGCTCGGCACGAAGCTCACCACGGTCTTCGCGCTGCCCGCGCTCGCGCTCGTCGTGTTCGGGAGTCAGCCACGTCGCCGCTGGCTCGCGGTCGCGCTCTACGGGGCAGCCGGTATCGCTTTGGGCTCGATCTGGCTCCTGGTGAACGTCGTCGAGACCGGGAGGCTCGATGGGGGTGTCCCGATCGCGCCCGAAAACCAGGAGCTGGCCTATCGCATCCTGCGGTCGGTCGCGGACCTCCTGGAGATGTCCGACGCGGAGGGGAATGGACTTCTCGTGTCGCCGCTCTGGGGTGTCGCAGCGCTCTTGCTTGCGCTTGTCGGAGCGGCGGCTCTCTGTTTGCGCAAGCGGTGGCGGGCCGGCGCTCTCGTGGGCCTCGCAGGCGTGTTCGCCTTCGTTTCGCTTCCGCTTCTCGTCACGTGGACGCAGGTCGCGGCGCAGGTGGCCAGGCATGCTCGGGTCGCGATCGGGTTCGGTGGGGCCGTGTCAGGGCCGAGGCTTCCCGAAGGCTTCTACGAGTCTCCGATGCATTCGTCGTACGGCCTCGCGTTCGTCCTTTTGTTCCTCGGCTCGGGCACGATCGTCGCGGCGGATATCGCCCGGCGGCGGTCGTCCTTCGCTGTGCTCGCCGCGCTGATCGGTGTGCCCTTGACCCTTCTGATCACAGCGATCGCGATCGGGTTCGACCCACAGCACTTGAGATACCTGGCGTTCCCGGTGGCGCTCGCAGCATCGGTTTTCGGGATCGTCCTGCGCGTACGGGCGCTGGCATGGATGGCAGGAGGGCTCGCTGCCGTGACGGTTCTGGTTTCGCTCGCGTACTTCGTGCCGCGCCCTGGCGGGCTCACGCTCTTCGCCGCCAACCGCGGGGTCGACCACACGGCTCGCTGGTTCGTCCAGGGCCAGAGCGGGAAAGGCGACCCGGACGCGTTCCGCTTTCTCGAGGAGAAGGTTCCTGCCGACGTGACTGTCGCGGTTGCGGCCGAACGTAATACGTATCTCTATCCGCTCTGGGATTCGGGCCTTCGTCGTTCCGTCGTCTTCGTTCCCGCGAGTGACCGCGTGTCGGAGGGCGTCGATTGGCTCGTCGTCGGCCCGTCGAGGGTCATGGACGACGCGAAGCTCGACCGTGCAGGTTGGCGGCTCGAGATTGCCTCCGAAGGTGGTTGGCGCATCTTTGGCCGCTAGGCTCCCAGCGATGTGCCGGAACATCAGAACGCTTCATAACTTCGAGCCTTCGGCGACCGACGAGGAGATCCACGCGGCTGCGCTGCAGTACGTGCGCAAGGTGAGCGGGACGCAGAAGCCGTCGAAGGCGAACGAAGCCGCGTTCGCCCGCGCCGTCGATGAGGTCGCCCACCTGACGGGCCATCTGCTCGCCGAGCTGGTGACGACCGCAGCGCCCCGCGATCGAGAGGTCGAGGCCGAGCGGGCGCGCGAGCGCGCGGCGAAGCGGTTCGGCCGAGCCGCCTAGGTACTTCTGGCTCTGCCGGAAGCCGGGTGTGAGGCCCGCGGGCGACCGACCCGATTGAGGTCACCGGTGCGCCCCACGAGTGCTGCCGCCAGTGGCGAATCGGTACGGAGGCCGAACGGTCGGTTCTAGACCAGCGCCGATGTTTCGAGCTTGTCGCGCAGATACCGCAGGTACGGCTCGGGGTCGATGGGACCACCCACGACCCGCTCGATCGTCTCGGCAGGGGTGAACTTCCGGCCCAGCGCATAGATGTTCTCGCGCAACCACATGTGCAGCTGGTGGAAGTCGCCGCGCTCGATTTGCTCGTCGACGTCCGGGATCGCGGCGCGGGCCTTCTCCCAGATCTGAACGGAGAGGACTGTGCCGAGCAGGTAGGTCGGGAAGTACCCGAAGCTCCCTCCAGACCAATGGGCGTCCTGGAGAACGCCGAGCTGGTCGTTGGGGACGGGGATCCCCAGGAGCTCCTCGAATCGTGCGTTCCACGCGTCGGGGAGGTCCTCGACGGCGAGCTCGCCGGAGATGAGCCTCTGCTCGAGGTCGAAGCGCAGGATCACGTGGAGCCCGTAGCTTGTCTCGTCGGCATCCACGCGGATGAACGAACGGCGCGTTCGGTTGACGGCGCGGTGGAGGCTCTCGAGCGGTACTCCGCCGAGCTTCTCCGGGAAGGTCTCTTGCAGGCGTGGGTGGAACCAACGCCAGAAGGGAAGCGAGCGCCCGACGACGTTCTCCCAAAGCCGGCTTTGCGACTCGTGGAGCGCCGCCGAGCAGCCCGAGCAGAGCGGTGTTCGCTCAAAGGATGGGTTCACGCCCCATTCGTAGAGACCGTGCCCGCACTCGTGCATCGCGGTGAAGAGCGAGATGAGGTCATCCTCGCGGTACCGCGTCGTCAGACGGATGTCGCCGAGGCCGAAGGTCACCTCGAACGGATGCACCGTTGTGTCCAGGCGGAACTGATCCCAGGTTGCGCCGAAGCGCCCGATCAGCTCGCGCGAGAGCGCCTCCTGGCTCGCGATCGGGAACGGCCCGCTCATGAAGTCGTCCTTCTCGTCCGTCGCGTGCGCTTCGACGAGCGACACCAGCTCGGGCTCGAGAACGGCGAACACGGCACGGATCTCATCGGTCTTCATCCCGGGCTCGAAGTCGTCGAGGAGAACGTCGTACGGATCGTCGTACGGTGCGAAGCACTCGACATAGCGGAGCCGAAGATCCAGCATTCGCTCCAACCAAGGTCGAAAGGAGGCGAAGTCGGAGTTCTCGCGTGCCCTCACCCACGCGTCGTACGACTGGGCTTGGGCCAGTGCGAACTCCGTGGCCAGCTCGGTCGGGACGCGGCGTGCCTTGCTCCAGTCTCGCTGCGCAACACGTATCAGACAGGCGTCTTCGGAGTCGGGCGGGAGAGACGCTGCGTATGGCTCGAGCTTCTCGAAAAGCTCTCCGAAGCTCTCGTCGATCTCGTACTCGTGCGTGATCTCATGCAGCGTTGCGAGCTGGGCGGCGCGCGTGGGGCCTCCCCCTGGAGGCATGAAGACGGTCATGTCCCAGACGAGGACGCCCTCGGCGCGTCGCAGATCGGTGAGCTTCCCGAGGCGCTCCTTCAGCTCCGTAAAGGCCTGTTCCATGGCGCCGACTCTACCCGCGGCGGAACGAGCGGCGCCCAACCTCAGCGAACGACCTTCCGCCCCACGCGTACGTGAGGATCGTGAGCGTTTGTGGGTCGCTCTCGTACACGTTGAGCCCTTGCGCCTCGCCCGAGCGATGGGGTCGAGGTCGGCCGAAGCCGGGTGCCGTGGCGAGCACGAGCGAGCCAGTTCGCCGGCCTGCGGCAGCCTGGAACTCTCGGACCTCGGTGACTGACGCTTGGTGGACGTGGCCACCGACGACGAGCTCGGCGCCTGCGTCGGCGAGCGCAGCCAGAACCTGGCTGCGCCGACGCAACGGACGCTTTCGCGCGGCGCGCCAAGGAGGTGCAGCGAGATGATGGTGGAGAGCCACGATCCGGAGAGCCGAGTCTTGTGCCTCACGCACGCGCGCGACGGCTTGATGCACAGCTGCGTCTTCGACGGCGCCTCCCTGCTGACGCCACGGGCGCACGGAGTTGAGCCCGACGACGACGAGTCCGTCTGACGCGTAGATCTGCTCGACGGGGCCGAAGATGCTCTCCCACTCTGCGAAGGTTCGCGTGAAGCGGGCCGGGAAGGTGTACGGGATGTCGTGGTTCCCCGGAACCACGAGGTGCCTCGCGTCGAGGCTTTCGAGGATCTCGCGCGCCCGTTCGAGCTCCACACGGCGTCCACGGTGGGCGAGATCGCCGGTGGCGAGCACGAGGTCTGGCTGAAGCTTCGACACCAACTGTCCTAGTGCCGCGCTCGGCTCGTGCGCGTCTCGTCGGCCGATATGCAGGTCGGAGACGTGGAGGACGCGTGCGGTCACCGCCGGGGCAGGCTATACACTCGCGTCGTGGCGGATGAGTCGCCAGAGCTGTTCGACGACATCTATCTCGGTCTTCGAGCCGGCGGAGCTGCACGCAAACAGCGCCGCGGAGAACCGCTCTCGGTCGAGGAAGAAGAGGCGATCGGCCGGTGGCAGCGTCTGTCGCTCTGGCGGAAGTTCATCGCGATCGGGGCGTTCGCGCTCGGCACGTTCGGCCTCGGGTTCACAGTTGGCGGGCTCATCTTCGGCCGCTGGCGCACCGCGCGACGGTAGATCGGTCGCCAAACCGCCCGCAGCGGTTCTGCGAAGGACCTGCTGGACAACGAGCGGAGGAGGGACGATGACGAGGACACTCGGCGCCGGGGGGGCGGCCGCTTGCGCGAGCGCGTTACTACTTACAGGCATCGCGCTCGGCGCGGCGCAGAGAGACACGTACAACCTGACGGCGAACCTGCGAGCACGGTCCGAAGTCCCCAAGCCGAAGGGCGTTCCGGCCCGAGCGGTCGGGCTCTTCACGGGGAAGGCGGTCGAGGTCGCGAACGACCAGGCGAAGCTCACGTGGCGGCTGAAGTTCTCGAAGCTCTCGGGCCGTGCGGCCGCGGCGCACATCCATGTCGGCAGGCCGGGCAAGGCCGGAGGAGTCCTGGTAGCCGTCTGCGCTCCGTGCAGGAACGAACAGCGGGGCGCGGCCACCATCACGCACGCTCAGCTTCGGACGATCAGGGCGGGTGAAACGTACGTGAACGTGCACACCGCCAAGAACGCGGCGGGTGAGATTCGCGGGCAGCTGAAGGCGTCGGAGGCGGCTTCCAGCTCCAACGCGCCGAGCCCCATGCCAGGCCCCACACCCGAGCCGCCCCCGTACCCGGGGGGGTAACCGTCCCCGCTTGGCGCCGTCTTCACCGCCGCAGCCCGCCAGGGCTGCGGCGGTGAATCCCAGGGCGGCGCACGAAGAGGCGCACGCCCCTGCTTGGTACCTCAGGCGAACGTGGCGATCGCCGCGGTGTACGAACCCATCTGATGCTCGAGACGCGCGCCCATGGCCGCGCCCACGACGCCAAGACGGTCGACGATGAGTCCGGCGCGGACGAGTATGTCCTGGAAGTCCTCGTCGACCCGGAGCGCCGCGAGCTTTTCCGCATCCCCGCGCACGAAGATGAACCCGTCGAGATCGCCACCGTGCGGCTCCAGCAAGACCGGCTCGAAGCTCTCGATGGTGCCATCGCTCTGAAGGCCCGCGAAGTACTCCAGCGTCGCGCTGAAGTTCTCGACGGCCTCCACCTCACGGCCACGAACGACCTCACCCCAGCCGATGAAAAGACCGGCGTCTGCCATTTCCCACCTCCTCGATAGCTGACCGATTGAGCATTGCAAATCGTGCTTCGTCCTGCGCTATCGAACGTCTGTTCGACTCGATAGAATGTCGCGCCTATGGCGAAGGTCGACGAGCTCGTCGTCCACGGGGCGCGAGAGCACAACCTGAAGAACGTCACGGTTCACATTCCGCGGAATGCGCTCGTATGCGTGACCGGCCTCTCGGGCTCAGGGAAGTCGTCGCTCGCCTTCGACACGATCTATGCAGAGGGGCAGCGTCGGTACGTCGAATCGCTCTCCGCGTACGCGCGTCAGTTCCTGCAGATGATGGAAAAGCCGGACGTGGACTCGATCGACGGCCTCTCACCGGCGATCTCGATCGACCAGAAGACCACCTCGCGAAACCCGCGCTCGACAGTCGGAACCGTCACCGAGATCTACGACTACCTGCGCTTGCTCTATGCGCGGATCGGGCGGCCACATTGCCCGGTCTGCGGTCGCCCGATCGCTGGGCAGTCGCTCGATCAGATCGTCGAGCAGGTGCTCCGCCTCCCGGAAGGGACGAAGTTCACGGTCAACGCACCGGTCGTGCGTGATCGCAAGGGCGAGCACAAGGACGTTCTCGAGGAGTTGCGGCGCGACGGATTTACGCGCGTGAAGGTGGACGGCGAGCAGCAATTGCTCGAGGAGGAGATCTCACTCGACAAGAAGTTCAAGCACACGATCGAGGTCGTTGTCGACCGGCTGGTGATGAAGGCGGATCTCCGCCAGCGGCTCACTCAGTCGATAGAGACGGCGACATCGCTCGCTGTCGGCCTCGTCGTCATCGACGTGGTGGACGGCGAGGAGCTGACGTTCTCCGAGAATCTCGCGTGCCCCGAGCACGGCGTCTCCCTCCCGGAGCTCGAGCCGCGTGTCTTCTCTTTCAACTCGCCGCACGGCGCCTGTCCGCGGTGCACGGGGCTCGGCTCCCAGCTCGAGATCGATCCCGACCTCCTCGTCCCGGACACGTCGATCTCGATCAACGAGGGCGCGCTCGTCCCGTGGACGATTGGGAGCCAGAACTTCTACGACTCCGTCATCGAGGCGATTGCCGAGCGCTATGAGATCTCGCTCGACACGCCGTGGCGCGATCTCGCATCCGAGCAGCAGGACCGCTTCCTCCACGGAACCGGCGGCGATCGGATCTTCGTCGTCTACCGGAACCGAATGGGGCGCAAGCGCCAGTACACCATGGCGTTCGAGGGGCTCGTGAACAACCTCCAGCGCCGCTACAAGGAGACGGACTCGTCGCAGCAGCGCGACCGAATCGAGGAGTACATGAGCTTCCGGCCTTGCCCCGATTGCGGTGGCGCGCGGCTCAAACCCGAGGTGCTGGCCGTGAAGATCGGCGGGGACTCGATCCACGCATTCACGCGGATGTCGGTGACTGCAGCCCTCCGCTTCGTCGACGAGCTCGAGCTGACGAAGACCGAAGAGCTCATCGGTCGGCGCATCCTCAAGGAAGTACGCGAGCGGCTGACGTTCCTCGAGAACGTCGGCGTCGGCTACCTCCAGCTCGACCGTGCGGCAAAGACGCTATCGGGCGGCGAGGCGCAGCGACTCAGGCTGGCGACGCAGATCGGCTCGCAGCTCGTCGGCGTCCTCTACATCCTCGACGAACCGTCCATCGGCCTTCACCAGCGTGACAACGGCAGGCTCATTCATACGCTCGAGAAACTCCGCGACGTCGGTAACACCGTGCTCGTGGTCGAGCACGACGAGCAGATGATGCGCGCCGCCGACTGGGTCGTCGACCTCGGGCCCGGCGCCGGTGAGCACGGGGGTGAGATCGTCGGCGAGGGTACGGCCGAGACGATCGCCTCCACGCCTGGTTCCGTCACCGGTCAGTTCCTACGCGGCGAGCGAAAGATCCTCGTGCCGCCAAGGCGTGGTGAGGACGAGCGCGGCTGGTTCTCGATTCGTGGCGCATCGATGCACAACCTCAAGGGGATCGACGTCGACTTCCCGGTGGGGAGATTCGTCGCCGTGACCGGTGTGTCCGGCTCGGGCAAGTCCACGCTGGTGAACGAGATCCTCTACAAGGCCCTCGCGAACCTGCTCAACAAGATGCGGACGAAGCCCGGCGACCACGAGTCGGTCGACGGGATCGACGTCTTCGACAAGGTCATCGACATCGACCAGACTCCGATTGGGCGGACGCCACGCTCGAACCCGGCGACGTACACCGATCTGTTCACGCACGTACGCGAGCTCTACTCGCTCACGCCGGAGGCCAAGATCCGCGGCTACAAGCCGGGGCGATTCTCGTTCAACGTCCGCGGGGGTCGGTGTGAGGCCTGCAAGGGGGACGGGACGATCAAGATCGAGATGCACTTCCTGCCGGACGTCTACGTTCCGTGCGACACCTGCCACGGCCACCGCTACAACCGCGAGACGCTCGAGGTGCGGTTCAAGGGGAAGTCGATCTCGGATGTACTCGAGATGTCGGTCGAGGAGGCGCTCGAGTTCTTCGCCAAGATCCCGAAGATCCGCCGCCGTCTGCAGACCCTCCACGACGTGGGCCTCGACTACATCAAGCTCGGTCAACCCGCGACGACGCTCTCGGGCGGAGAGGCGCAGCGCGTGAAGCTCGCCGCGGAGCTTTCGAAGGTCGCGACCGGAAAGACGCTCTACATCCTCGACGAGCCGACCACCGGTCTCCATTTCGCCGACATAGAGAAGCTGCTCGAGGTGCTGCAGCGGCTCGTCGACAACGGCAACACCGTGCTCGTGATCGAGCACAACCTCGATGTCATCAAGCAGGCGGATTGGATCGTCGACCTCGGGCCCGAGGGCGGGGACGAGGGGGGTGAGGTGATCGCGACCGGGACGCCGGAAGACGTCGCCGAGGTTGAGGAATCCTCGACGGGGCAGTTCCTTCGCAGGGTGCTCGCCGAGCCGGCGGCCGCAGCGGCCTAGCTCACGGCGACTGCCGGAAGGCCCGCCGCGAGCGCGTCCGCGCGCTCGAGCCAGGGGGTCGCCCGAAGTCGCTCGAACGTCTCTTGCGCTTCTGTCAGAAGCGGCTCAGCCTCCTCGCCACGGTTCTGTGAGGCGAGCCACTCCGCGTACTCGAGCTGTGTGCAGGCAGCGTAGAAGGGAATCCCGTACTCACGAAAGGTCGCGGCGCCAGACTTGAAGCTCGCCTCGACGCGTGAGATGTCGCCCTGGGAAGCCGCGACGAGTGCTCGATACCGGGAGGTCTGCGCCTGAACGAGTGGACCGCTATCACCGGGCGAGAGCGCCTCCGCCTTTGCCACGGCCTCGGCCGCACGATCGTTCTGCCCGATCGCCAGTGCGGCCTCAGCGATGGCGAAGTGCACCCACGCGGTTTCTGGGTCTCCCTCGAAGTCGGCTTCGCCGCGCGCGGCGAGGGCCAAAGCTTCCTCGTTTCGTCCCTCGGCCATGAGTGCGCTGAATCGCGTTGACACGTAGATGGCGCGATCCTGAATTGACGCGGACGACTCGAGAGCGGCGCTGTTTTCGAGCGCGCTGCTCGCCGACGCCGGATCGCCTCTGTGGCGTGCGATCTCGGCGAGCGTCGCGGAAAGGCCGAGCGCACGTGCCTCCATGCCGGGAGGGATCTCGTCGCCGATCTTCACGGCCTCGTCCCAGCGCCCGGTGAGGTCATACGTATCGACGAGGTTGCCGAGGCTGAACCACTCGCGGCCTCGGTCGCCGATTCTGCGCGAGAGCTCCACGGCTTTCAGAGTCAGCTCTCCCGCTTCGACGAGGCTTCCCGTGTGGGACAGAATCACGCTAAGGTTCGTGTAGCCGCGATTCGACGCGAACGGCAGGTCGTTCTCGAGTGCGAGTTCGAGGGCGCGACCTATGAGCGCCCGGGCCGTCTCCCAGTGCCCTTTGCGCATCGCGATGAGACCAGCGTTGTTGAGTGCGTGCGAGAGCACCTCGAGGAGGCTCAGGCGCTCCGCCACGGCGAGAGCGCGCCCGTTTCGCTGCTCGGCAAGCTCGTTGTTCCCAGCGAAGTAGTGAGCCCGCGCGAGCTGACTGAGGAAGAAGGCAAGGTCCTCGTCTGGCTCCTCGTCCTCGAGGATCGCGTACGCGCGCTCCATGCGCTCGATCGCCTCGGCGAGTTTTCCTGTGCTGAACTCCTCCTGGGCGAGGTCGGCTGACGCTCTCGCGGCGGCGTGTTTGTCGCCGGCCTCGTCGAAGAGGGCGATCGCTCTCAGGAGCTGGTCTTTCGCGGCGTCACTCTCGCCAGACGCTCGACGCGCATTTCCCGCCTTCGCGAGGAGGCGCGCTTCCTCGAGCGGCCCGTCGGCGAGCTCAGCCGCGCGAGCGAACGAGGTCGCAGCCTCCGCGCTCGCGCCCAGGGATGCCGCGCGCTCGCCTGCGCGGGATAGTGTCTCGCGCACCTTGGTGCGAAGTGCCTGCGCGCCCTCGGCGTCGGGCTCGAGGTCGAGCGCAGTGAGGTAATGCGACGCCACGACCTCGACAACCTCCTGCTCCCGGCCGCCCCACGAGGTTTCGAAGAACTCGCCCGCGGCGAGATGGCGCGCCTTTCGGTCGCGGCGAGCGAGCGTCTCGTAGGCGACGCGACGGACGAGGTCCTGGAGGAAGCCGTACTGCCCGCGCTCGGCCGAGCGCGGGTCGTTCTCGAGGAACAGAATCTCCTTGCGCACGAGCCCCTCGAGCGTGGGCTCGATCTCGCCCGCCGTCTGACCCGAGACCGCTGCGAGGGCCTCCAATACGAAGGTCTTGCCGAGGACGGACGCGTCCTGAACGACGCGGCGCTCGTCGGAGGTGAGGGCGTCGAGGCGGGCAGCGACGAGAGCGTGCAGCGTCTCCGGCACCGCGAGCGACTCGATGTCGCCGGTGAGCTTGTAGTTGCCGTTCGAGCGCTCGAGCTGCCCGCGGTTGAGCAGCATGCGCACGGTCTCGACCGCGTAGAGCGGGATGCCTTCGGCGCGAGTCCGGATCGAATCGCGGAGCTCCTGGGGAAGGCCCGGGACGAGACCTTCGAGCAATGCGTCCATCGCCTCGTCGGACAGCGGCTCGAGCGGGAGCCCGGTGAATCCGCCGCGGGTCGCCGATCCGAAACCCGGTCGGCGCTCGCCGAGCTCGGGCCGTGCGAGCCCGACCACGAAGATCGGCTTCGATCGCGCCCACTCGACCAGGTACTCGACGAAGTCGAGGAGGCCGGCGTCGGCCCAGTGCAGGTCCTCGAAGACGAGCACGGTCGGCGCCTCGTCCGCGAGCAGCTCGAAGAAGAGCCGCCAGGCAGCGAAGAGATCTTCACGCTCGAAGGTCGCATCTGCGAGTCCGAGCAGGTGTGCGAGCCGGGGCTCGATCCATGAGCGATCCTCCGGATCCGGGACATGGGCGGCCACTGTGGCCGAGAGCTTCCCGGCCGCGGTCTCCGCGTCCTCGTTCTCGAGGATCTCGGCGCGCCCGCGCACCATCTCGGCCAGCGCCCAGTACGCGACGCCCTCGCCGTAGGACGGGCAGCGTCCCTTGTGCCAAAGGACGGTAAGGCTGAGCCCGTCGACGTACTTCTCGAACTCCCACGAGAGCCGCGACTTGCCGATCCCGCCGATTCCGGTGACGAGGACGAGATGCGCCCGGCTCTCCTCCGCGCTCGCTTGGAAGAGATCCTTGACGACCCGGAGCTCGCGCTCGCGTCCGACGAACGGCGCTTCGAGCCCGGCCGAGCGGCCCTCGCCGCCGCGGTTGGCCACGACGCGGAGCGCCCGAAAGAGCCGCATCGGCTCGGCCTTTCCCTTCATCTCGTGCTCGCCCGTGTCCTCGTACGCGATCGCCGCCTCGCTCGCGCCGCGCGTTGTCTCGCCGACGAGAACGGTGCCCGGCTCGGCTGCCGACTGAACGCGCGAGGCCGTATTGACGAGGTCGCCGGCGACCATTCCCTGCGCTTGGGCTCCGATCGTCACAGCGGCCTCGCCGGTGAGAACTCCTGCCCGCGCCTTGAGATCCGGGTGGAGCTCGGGCACGCTCGCGACGAGATCGAGAGCGGCGCGAACTGCACGCTCGGCGTCGTCCTCGGTCGCGGTCGGGGTTCCCCAGACGGCCATGACCGCATCGCCGATGAACTTCTCGACGACCCCGCCGTAGCGCTCGATCACACCGCGTGCCGTCTCGAAGTACTGAGAGAGGAGCTCGCGCGTGTCCTCGGAGTCGCGGCCTTCGGAGGCCGTGGTGAACCCGACGAGGTCGAGGAAGAGAAGCGAGACGAGGCGGCGCTCGGCGGCGGGAGTCGAGGTCTGGGGAGGTGCCGACACCGGCGCAGCGGTCGAGGGCGCGAGCGCCGTGCCGCACTCGCCGCAGAACCTCTGGCCGGGGAGGTTCGAGGCGCCGCATGATCCACACACAGCCTGCAGTGGCGCTCCGCATTCGCCGCAGAACTTCTGACCCTCGGCGTTGACGTGGCCGCAGGACGCGCAGGTCACGCTGGCACCTCCGTGCGCGTAGGCGCGACGGCGTCGAGTCGTTCGAGCCACGGGGCCGCCTTCAGGCCCTCGAAGATCTCGCGCGCCTTGTCGAGCGACGACTCGTCGCTCGACAGCTCGCCGTGTTCGAGCAGGGTGACGGCGAGCCAGAAGGGGAGACTGAGCTCGCGAAAGCGTTCGACCGCGGCCTCGTACCCGGCCGGATTACTTTCCAGGCGCGCCCTAAAGCGCTTTGCCTGCGCGTCGAGGAATGGCGGTCGGGTCCCGCTTGGAACGCTTTCGACCAGCGCGAGCAGTTCCTCGACTTTCGCCGTCTCGCCCAGCGCCAGCGCTGCCTCGGCAGCTTCGACGAAACCCCGCTTCGCGCTCTGATGGGAAAGCGTGCCGATCGATTGAATTGCATCGATCGCCGCCTCGCCGTCCGCGAGGGCCTCGCTGAATCGCCCGGCCGCTCGGTGCAGAGTCGCACGAACTCCGAGGTAGGCCGCGCGCTCCTGGAGGTCGCTGGAGGCCTCGAGCCGGGAGAACAACGAGAGCATTCGGTACGCATCGTCGAGCTGGTCGCGCTGGACGTGGATCTCGACCGTCACTTCGAGCATGCTGAGGACGGTACCCCCCGCGTCGATTTGTTCCTCCGTGAACTCCGTGCTCGCCGCGAGCGCCTCGTCCCAGCGGCCGAGCATGAGGAGGGGGTAGGTCCTCTCGGACAGCACCGCCCACTCGGTCGGTCGGTCTCCGAGCTTCCGCGCGAGGGCAAGGCCTTCATCGAGGTAGCCGAGCGCCGCCCCGTACT
>Ga0224510_10000494_pt1 | contig 30224 bp, 25 predicted proteins | sample SF_May12_sed_USG_FD_170161 | JGI IMG/M metagenome (GOLD analysis project Ga0224510, IMG submission 170161) | Sediment microbial communities from San Francisco Bay, California, United States - SF_May12_sed_USGS_4_1 | ecosystem: Environmental > Aquatic > Marine > Sediment | place: USA: California... | reverse complement strand
CGCCCCGCCGTTTAAGGGGAGAGCGCCGACGACCTCACCATAGATCTTGCGAAACAGGTAGAGAACCCCGGCCACGATCAAGAGGGTGATCCAGGCGTACTGGCCGGCGGCAACAATCGCCAGAGCGGAAACGTAGAGCACCGACGAGGAGATATCGTTGCCGCAGATAGCGGTGGCCGGAAGTTCCGAGAGCTTCGCGCGTTTGGTTAGGATGCTTTGTTGGTTCATTGGTTTTCCGTTGTTTTTTTTATGTTCTTCCGCTCTCGCTTGAGCGGGGACCTCACGCAAAGGGTATTGCTCCGCATGTTTTTATGGCCGGAAATGCATCGTTCGGGGTTGTTCTTTCCGTCAATGCTTGCTCATTGGCTGGCCTGAAACTTCCGCATGAAGCGGCGGTCGATGTAATCCTTGAGCCAGAAGGCAATCCTGCCGCCGAAGATCAGCCCCCGTTTTCGTAAGATGCCGGTGTCGTCCCCCAGATTGTAGATGAGGAGATAATCGCCGCCGGGCTCGAATTTCTCAAGGGGCATGCCCTCCAGACTCGCCAGGAGATTGTGCAGGAGCACCGGGTTTTGTCGGACCGCATAGACCCCGACCTTGTCCAAGGGCTGGGGCTTAAAGTGGATGCAGTCGCCGCCGCCGAAGATCTCCGGGTATTCCGGGCATTGCAGGTACTCGTTCACCAAGAGGCCGCCGTCCGGGCCGGTTGCCAGTCCTGAGTCGGCAAATAGCGGCGAGGGTCTGATGCCCAAGGCGAGAAAGATCAGGTCCGCCCCATGGGTGGAGCCGGAATCGAGGACGATCGTGCCGTCTTTGATTTCCCGCACCCGGGCGGGAGAGATTATTTCGATACCGCGGCGGGTAAGCGAACGCTGCGCCCGGCTCCGGATGGGCTCTGGCTGCTTGGGCATAAGCGTGGAGCCGGCAAAAACCGTGATCTGCGGTGGGGCGACCTTGGCATCGTGGAGCAGGCGCCAGACGTTGCCTGCCACCTCCACCGCCGATGGGCCGCCGCCGATGATAGCGACGTGGATTCGCTTTTGCCCTGCCAGGGTAAGAAGGTGCGCCTGGGCCTCCATCAGCCTTTCGATGGGCTTGACCGAAAAGAGCTCCTGGGCCGTTTCCATCCCTGGCAGGGTCTGCGGCACGGAGCTGCCGGCGTTGCAGGAGAGAACGTCATAGGGGAGAGCCGTGCCGTCGGCAAGATGCACGATCTTGGCCCGGGCATCGATGCGGACCGCCTTGCCGAGCACAAAGGTTGCGCCTTGTTTTTCCACCACCCGTTGGGTGTCAAAACGGGTCTCTTCCGGATGGTAGACTTTGGCCAGCATCCCCGGCCCCATGCCGGAATAGTAATGGTGGGGCGAAGGGCCGATCACCGTTGCGTTATAGCCCTTGGCGAGAAAAAGATGCAGGTTGGCCAGGGTCGTCATATGGGCGTGGCCGCCGCCGATCAGGACAAGTTGTTTCTTCATGAATATTTTTTCTCATGTGTGACACGGAAAAACCAGGGGAAAACGACGGGGATTTTCCTTATTTTTAAAGAGCGTAGATTTACTCAGCTCGCTTTTTTGACAAATTGGGTCAGGATAATAATCCGCTGGCCGTTTACCCTCGCCTCGATATGCTCGGGGTTATCCGCCACCAGGGAGATTCCGCGTACCACGGTGCCGCGCTTGGCCGTGAAATTTGCCCCTTTCACATCCAAATCCTTGATCAGCGTCACCGAGTCCCCTGCGGTGAGGGTTGCGCCGTTGCTGTCGAGATGTTTGGCTGTGGGTTCATGGTCTTGCCCTTCGTCTGTTGCCTGGGCCCAGGCCAGGGTCTTTTCATCCAGATAGAGCATATCGAGCAACCCCTGTGCCCATCCTTCGCTGCTTAACCGCCTGAGCATCCGCCAGGCCATCACCTGCACAGCGGGCACCTGGCTCCACATGCTTTCGTTCAGGCAACGCCAGTGATGGGGGGCAACTTTTTCCGGAGCTTCAATCTGTGAGCAGCAGGCTGCACAGAGAAGCACGCATTGATCCGCACTGGTGTTTGACTTGGGCGGGACTTCATACACGCCCAAGTCTTCTGTCGCGCTACATAATTCACATTTGGATTCGCTGCGGGCATGTAAGGCTTTTTCAAAATTCATTCGGATCTCGTTCCTCTTGGGTGCATTCACATGGCCTGTGTGGATGGTGCAATGTTTTCAGATTTCACGGCATTTCACCCCTGGCCATTCTGCCGCCAACGTCCGCCCTTGCCGCCGTTCCTGGGCTGGATCTCCGCCTTGGTTTTAAGGTACATTACCGCATTGTAACCCAGCAGCCCTTCTACTGCAGCATCGAATTCCTTACAGGGCCGTACGGTAAAATCCGAGGGCGGCTCGATATCCACCTCGCCCCGTCCGGCAAATTGCATGGTCAGGGAAACCGGGCAGGTGCCGTGGAACTCGCGCACCTTGTTTTTCAGGCTTTCCAGCTTCTGTCTGCTCACTTGGTCGGATTTGAGCAGGATGCGGGCTCCGTTGGTGTATTTGCTGCGGGCCTCGCGCAGGCTGTCCACCGATTCGGCAATGATCTTGGCGCCCTGTTCTTCCTTTTTCACCGTGCCCAGAACGATGAGCGGCTCATCACCGGTGAGGAGATGTCCGCATTTGGCAAAGGCGTCGGGGAAAACCACTACCTCGGCGGCTCCGGCCCGGTCTTCCAAGACAATGAAGGCCATGCGGTCGCCTTTTTTGCTGCGGTGGTCCTTGTATTCCCGTACCAATCCGCCCACCCGTACCGGCTGGTTGTCGCCCCACTCGCTAAGGCCGGTAAGGTCGGTGTCGGCCACGGCCATGATCTCCTGGTGAAAATTGTCCAGGGGGTGGCCGGTGAGGTAGAAGCCCACAGTCTCTTTTTCAAAGGCGAGACGTTCTTTTTCGGTCCATTCCGAGATGTCCGGCAGGTCGATGGTGCTGGCCTTGCTCCCTTGTGTTTCCGGCATGGCCGAAAATAGCGAAATCTGGCCGCTTAACCGATCCCGTTGCGCGGATTGCGCTTGTTCCAGTGCGGTATCCAGGATGGCGAAGAGTTGGGATCGTTTGGCCCCCAAGGAATCAAAGGCCCCGGCCTTGATCAGGCTTTCGATGACCCGCCGGTTCACCTTGCGGGAATCGACCCGGTCGCAGAAATCCTCCAGCCCAGCATAGGGGCCGTCGGTTGCCCGCACTTCCATGATCGAGTCCAGGGCCGCGCCGCCCACGTTCTTGACTGCTGCCAGGCCGAAACGGATTCGGTCGTTGACCACGGCAAAGTCCTTGTCCGATTCGTTGATGTCCGGGGGCAACACCTCGATTTCGTGATCCCGGCATTCGGTGATATAGCGCACCACCTTGTCGGTATTGCCCACGTCGCAGGAGAGCAGGGCGGCCATGAACTGGGCCGGGTAATGGGCCTTGAGCCAGGCGGTTTGATAGGCGATCAGGGCATAGGCCGCGCTGTGGCTCTTGTTGAAGCCGTAGCCGGCGAATTTGGCCATCAGGTCGAATACAAACTCGGCCTTGTCTGCCGGGATGTTGTTCTTCTTGGCCCCGGCCATGAATTTTTCCTTTTCCGCAGCCATGACCTCTTCTTTTTTCTTGCCCATGGCGCGGCGCAGGTTGTCGGCATCGCCCAGCGAGTATCCGGCCAGGACGTTGGCGATCTTCATCACCTGTTCCTGGTAGACGATAACCCCGTAAGTTTCTTTGAGGATGGGTTCAAGCTGGGGAAGCGGGTAGATCGCCTGCATTCTGCCGTGCTTGGTATCGACGAACTGATCGACCATGCCGGACTCCAGCGGCCCGGGGCGGTAGAGGGCCACCAGGGCGATGAGGTCGGAAAAGACCTCTGGTTTCATCTTCATGAGCAGGCCGCGCATGCCGGAACTTTCCAGCTGGAAAACCCCCAAAGCATCGCCCTGGGTCAGCAGGTCGTAAGTCTTGGTGTCGTCCAGGGGGATACGGTTGATGTCGGGCTTATGGCCGATATCCGCGGCAATCAGCTTGAGGGCCCGGTCGATGACGGTGAGGGTCTTGAGGCCGAGAAAGTCGAACTTGATCAAGCCGGTCATCTCGGTGTGGATCATGTCGTACTGGGTGAGGACCTCGCCTTTGGGGCCCTTGCAGACCGGCAGGTATTCCACCATGGGCCTCGGCGAGATGACGACACCTGCGGCATGGATGGAGGTGTGGCGGTTGAGGCCCTCCAGGGTCTGGGCGATGCGCAGGAGTTCCTCCACCTGCGGGTCGCGTTTCATCAATTCCTGAAGGCGGGGTTCGGCCTCGATGGCCTTTTTGATCGTGATCTTGAGCTCTTCCGGGATAAGCTTGGCGATGCGGTCCACATCGCCGTAGGCCACGCCCAAGGCTCGGCCCACGTCGCGGATAACGGCGCGGGCCTTCATGGAGCCGTAGGTGACGATCTGGGCGACATGCGCCTCGCCGCCGTAACGTTGCTGCACGTATTCGATGACCTCGCCGCGGCGCTCCTGGCAGAAATCCACGTCAAAGTCGGGCATGGATTTGCGCTCGATGTTCAAAAAACGCTCGAAGATCAACCCGTAGGGGATGGGGTCGATGTCGGTGATCCGCAGGGAATACGCAGCAAGACTGCCGGCGCCGGAGCCGCGGCCCGGACCCACCGGAATTTCATGGTCCTTGGCCCAGTTGATGAAATCGGCCACGATGAGAAAATAGCCGGGAAAGCCCATCTTGATGATGACGTCGATTTCGTGGGTCAATCTGTCCCGGTAGGTTTTTTCCAGTTCCGGGGTGAGCTGACCAACCTCCCGCATGTCGTTCAGCCGTTCTTCCAGCCCGGCAAGAGCGGCTTTTTCGAACAGGGAGTCAAGAGTCTCGCCCTCGGGCACCGGGAAGATCGGGAAGTGGGACTCGCCAAAGGTAAGCTCGACATTGCAGCGCTCGGCCAGACGGACGGTTTCGGCGATTGCCTCCGGCGAATGGGCAAAGGCTCTTTTCATCTCATCCGGCGATTTGAAAAAGAGCTCGTCGGTGGAAAAGCGGAAGCGGCTGGCATCATGCATGGTTTTGCCGGTCTGGATGCAGAGCAACACCTCATGGGCCTGGGCCTCTTGCCGGTTGAGGTAGTGGCAGTCGTTGGTGGCGACCAGCGGGATACCCATCTCCTTTGAGAGCTCCTTGAGCCCCTGGTTGACTACAGTCTGCTCCGGGATATTGTTTTCCTGCATCTCCAGATAAAGACGGTCGCCGAACAGGGCCATGAGCTGACGCGCCTCTTCCCGGGCGCCTTCCATGTCGCCGGCGGTGATGCGCATGGGGATGCCGCCGTGCAGGCAGGCGGTGAGGGCGATGAGCCCCTCGGCATGGGCGGCCAGCACCTCCATGTCGATACGCGGCTTGTAGTGGAACCCTTCCAGCTGGGCCAGGCTGGCCAATTTGAGCAGGTTCTGGTAGCCGGTGTTGTTCATGGCCAGGAGAACGAGGTGGAAGGCGGCCTTGCCCGCGCTTTTCGCGGATTTGTCGAAGCGGTGGCTGGGGGAAACATAGAACTCGCAGCCGATGATGGGCTTGATTCCGGCCTTTTTGGCCTGGACGTAGAATTCCAGGGCGCCGAACATGGAGCCGTGATCGGTGATGGCCACGGAGTCCATCCCGTATTCCTTGCACTTGGCCAGGAGATCACGGACCCGGATGGCGCCGTCGAGCAGGCTGTACTGGGTGTGGACATGGAGGTGGACGAAATTGGCTGGCAGGGTTTCCGACATGGGTCATTCCAAATAATTTAAAAGATTACAGCAGGGTCGCGAAGATGCAAAGACAACGCGGATAGTGATACAAGAAGAGCTGCGTTTTGTGCCTTCGCGGTGATACCGTTCCGTGGTTATTCCACGGCAAAAAGCTGCATCCGGTCCAAGGCGGCCAGACTTTCCCACAGATCATCCTCGGTGTGGGGTTCCAGGGTGACGAGGGGCTGTAACCGTTGCTCCTTGAGATAGCGGAACAGGCCGGGAAAATCAAAGCTCCCTCGGCCCGGGGCAAGGTGCGCGTCCCGGTCGCCGTGGTTGTCGTGCAGATGGAGTTGGCCGAGCCAAGGAGTCATGGCGGGAAGCCAATCCTGCCAGCTGTTCTTGGCAAAGGAGGCGACATGGCCAACGTCGAGGCAGAACCCGGCAAGGGGCGAGTTGAGGGCGGTGAGCATTTTTTGGTGCTGCTCCGGTCCTGTTTCGTAGGTGTTTTCCAGCATCAGCGGGACCTGGTGCGCGGCGGCTTTTTCCAGCAGCTCCCGCCAGGTGGCCTGGGAAGTGTTGAACCAGGCAGATTGCTTGTAGCCGTGCTTGTTTTCTTCGTAGTTCAGATGGCAGACCACCGAGACCGGATGAAATACCTCGATAAGGTTAAAGGCCTTGCCCAGCTTGTTGCGGCTGGCCGCCAGGATATTTTCGTCCAGCCCTCCCGGAGCGAGATCGAAAAACGGGGCGTGCAGGGAGCAACGTAAACCGGCATCGGCGAGGGCCTTGGCAACTTCCCGGTATTCGGCGTCGGTGGCGGTGTATAGTGTGTCGCCTTCCAGGCCGATTTCCGGCTGGATCCGGTGGGCGAGAACAAGATCCATTTCCTGCTGGAGCCGACGAAACGGGAAATTGATAAAACAGCGCGAGGTGATGTGTTGGTACTTCATTTTTTCACTCGTCGGCGTGAATCAATCTTCACTAAGGGAACCAAAATTGTGGATAGCCTCAAAATAGTAAGCGTTCTTTGGTGCGGCAGATGTGCGCAATAATCCTCTTCGTTCTTCCAGTCAAGCTGGATAAGAGCCCATATGTCCGGTCACCGGGCCGGGGATCTGGACAGAGAGTGCCCGAGCCGACGACAAAGCAGAGGCTGGACGGCTGGACGGTTACCGGTCATCCAGTTTTTTGGCCTCGTCGATGAGCATGATGGGGATGTCCTCACGGATTTCATAAAGCAGCTTGCAACCATGGCAGACAAGGCCGTCTTTTTTTTCGGTGAGCGTAACCTCCCCTTTGCATTTGGGGCAGGCAAGAATATCAAGCAGTTCCCGGCTGATCATGGTGCGGCTCCGTTTGGTGGTAATTGGCGGCAGATGGGGTTGTTCTTGGCGGCACGCAACACAGGCGTAGGCACTATCAAAGTCGTTGTTCAAGATAAGCAGTGCTGACGGCGTTGAAATGCCGTGCCCGGCACAAGGGGCGGTCGCTCTTCGTTCATCCATGGAGCGAACGGCACCAAGCCTTCCATGGCCGTCGAGACGGAAGGGTCAATACCACAATTGTTATTCTGTTCCCGGCTCCTAAAAACTTTCTATTTATTGCAAAATGCGCTAAGATAGCGGACTAATTTCAGGTGGCCGAAGCATATTGGTCAGATTATTTTGAGAAGATAAAATGCCCCGCCAAGAAAAGCAAGCCTTTCCGTTGGGGTGGCGATCGGCCGTCTGTCGGGCGGCGTTTCTTTTGGGAGAAGAGCGAAAGTGAAAGGAATAATACTGGCAGGTGGTTCCGGTACGCGATTGTACCCATTGACCCGTTCGGTGAGCAAGCAGCTGCTGCCGGTTTACGACAAGCCCATGATTTATTACCCGCTGTCAACCCTTATGCTGGCGGGGATTCGGGAGATTCTTCTCATTACCACCCCGGAGGATCAGGGGCAGTTTATGGAGTTGTTGGGCGATGGCAGTCAGTGGGGCATCAGCCTGGAATATGCGGTGCAACCCAGGCCGGAGGGCATTGCCCAGGCGTTTGTGATCGGGGAAAAATTCATCGGCAACGAGCCGGTCTGTCTCATTCTCGGTGATAATATTTTCTACGGTCATGGCTTGGCCAAGACCATTCAGGAGAAAGGAGCAAATCCCAACGGCGGGATGGTTTTCGGCTATTACGTGCGTGACCCTGAACGTTATGGGGTGATTTCTTTTGCCCCGGACCGGACCGTGCTTGATATCGAGGAAAAACCGGCTAAGCCGAAATCCCATTACGCTGTGACCGGCCTCTATTTCTATGACAGCCAAGTGGTCGAGATTGCCAAAAAGCTCAAACCTTCTGCTCGCGGGGAGCTTGAGATAACCGATGTCAATAAGGCCTATCTTGCCAAGGGGCAGCTGCAGGTTGAACTCTTGGGGCGTGGCACTGCCTGGCTTGACACCGGTACCCACAATTCTCTGCTGGATGCGGCCAACTTCATCAAGGTCGTGGAAGACCGGCAGGGCTTGAAAATCGCCTGTCTCGAGGAGATCGCCTTTCGGATGGGCTATGTCGACGGCGCGCAATTGGCGCGGCTGGCTGCCCCCTTGAAGAAGAACGGTTATGGACAGTACCTGCTGCAAATTCTCGATGAGGAGCAAGGATGATGAGGTTTCTGTCCACGGAGATTCCCGAGGTACTGCTTGTCGAGCCCCAGGTCTTTGGGGATAGCCGTGGTTTTTTCATGGAGACTTGGCATGCCGCAAAATTTGCCGCGGCGGGGCTTGATCTTAATTTTGTCCAAGATAACCACAGCAAGTCGGTGCAGGGAACCCTGCGAGGGTTGCATTACCAGATCAGAAAGCCCCAGGGGAAGCTGGTTCGGGTGATCAGCGGCGAGGTGTTTGACGTGGCCGTTGACTTACGGAAAAGCTCCCCCACCTTTGGCAGATGGGTCGGGGAGATTCTCTCCGCGGAAAACAAGAATATGCTTTGGGTTCCGCCGGGTTTTGCTCATGGCTTTTACGTGCTGAGTCCCGAAGCCGAGTTTGTATATAAGTGCACGGAGTTGTATGCGCCGGAGCATGAGTGCTGTATCCGTTGGGATGACCCTGAGTTGGGTATAGCCTGGCCGTTGTCGGCTGAGGCGCCTCTGCTCTCGGCCAAGGATTTGGCAGGGGTTTCGCTGACCGAGGCGGAGTTGTACCCGTGAGGGTTTTACTCGTCGGCGCCAATGGTCAGCTGGGCCGGGAATTGCAGCATTGCAAGCCGACCGGCACGGAGTTGTTGGCTTTGGGTTCCCAGGAGCTTGATCTTCGTGATCCAGGTGATGTGATTGCCAAGGTGAGTACCTTTCGGCCCCGGGTGATTATCAATGGTGCCGCCTATACTGCGGTGGACCGGGCGGAAAGTGACCCGGATACAGCTTTTGCCGTCAATGCCCAGGGAGCGGCAAGCCTTGCTCAGGCGGCCTGCACGGTGGGGGCGTATTGTCTTCAGGTATCCACGGATTTTGTCTTTGATGGAGCACAATCCCGCCCTTACCTGATCTCGGATCGGACTAACCCTCTGGGGGTTTACGGGGCCAGCAAGCTGGCCGGTGAGCAACTGGTCCTTGCAGCCTATCCCGAGGGGGTGGCCATTGTCCGCACCGCCTGGCTCTATTCCGCTTTTGGCAATAATTTTGTTACCACCATGCTGCGGCTCATGGTCGAAAGAGAAAATATAGGGGTGGTGGCGGACCAGATCGGTACCCCGACCTGGGGTCGGGGTCTGGCCGAGGCTCTCTGGCAGATGTGCCGGGTACAGCCGAAGGGCATCCATCACTGGACCGATGCCGGGGTTGCTAGCTGGTATGATTTTGCCGTGGCCATTCAGGAAGAGGGGTTTGGCTGTGGGTTGCTTGATCGGGAGATTCCCATCCGCCCCATCAATACCGTTGATTATCCGACCCCGGCCAAGCGGCCGAGTTATAGCGTGTTGGATAAAACCGAGACTTGGGCGGCTTTGGGGATACAGCCCACGCACTGGCGACAGGCATTGCGGCAGATGTTGCTTGAATACAAGGAGAATCGTGGTGCATAAATTACTGGTTACCGGCGGGGCCGGTTTCATCGGAGCCAATTTTGTCCATTACTGGCTGACCCAGCATCCGCAGGATCGTCTGGTGGTACTCGATGCCTTGACTTATGCCGGAAATATGACCAGTCTGGCCGGTTGTCTGGAGCAGGAAAATTTCCGGTTTGTCCACGGCGATATCGGGGACCAGAGCCTGGTTGAAACGCTGTTGCTTGAAGATGGTCTCGATACCGTGGTCAACTTTGCCGCCGAATCCCATGTGGACCGCTCTATCCACGGTCCTGATCCGTTCGTGACCACCAACGTGGTCGGCACCCACAGTCTGCTCAAGGCGGCGAAAAAGGTCTGGCTGGACGGGACGTTGGCCGGGCGGCCGCACCGGTTCCACCATGTTTCCACCGATGAGGTCTATGGTTCTCTCGCTCCCGAAGAATCTCCCTTTACGGAAACAACCCCCTATGCCCCTAACTCGCCCTATTCGGCGAGCAAGGCGGCCTCCGACCACCTGGTGCGAGCGTATCATCATACTTACGGGCTTGAGGTTACCACCAGCAACTGTTCGAACAACTACGGCCCCTATCAATTTCCGGAAAAGTTGATCCCGCTCATCATCCTTAATATCCTGGAGGCGAAGCAGTTGCCCATTTACGGCGATGGCCTGAATATCCGTGACTGGCTCTATGTGGATGATCATTGCCGGGGCATCGATCTGGTCTTGCAAAAGGGCAGGGCCGGAGAGGTTTACAATATCGGGGGCAACAACGAATGGCGGAATATCGAGATTGTCCAGCTGGTCTGTACCCTGGTTGACGAAAAACTTGCCGCCTCCGATACCCTGCGGCAGCGCTTTCCGCGCTCTCCTGTCTGTCTGGGTCACAAGGCGGAATCCCTTATCACTTATGTCAAGGACAGGCCTGGCCATGATCGGCGCTATGCCATCAATGCCGAGAAAAGCCGCAATGAGCTGGGCTATGCGCCCTTGGAATCCTTTGAAACCGGGATCCGAAAGACCATTGATTGGTATCTGCTCAATGAGGCATGGTGGCGGGGCGTGATGAACGGCAGCTATCGGGATTGGCTGGAAAAGCAGTATGCACACTGAGAAGCTGCCGCTCTCGGTGGCCATCATCACCAAAAACGAGGAGGATCGACTCTCTGAGTGTCTGGACGGCGTTTCTTTTGCTGCGGAGGTTGTGGTGGTGGATTCGGGCAGCACGGACAAGACCGTGGAGATTGCCCGTGCATTTGGTGCAGTGGTATATGAGGAGCCATGGCAGGGGTTTGGCCGTCAGAAGCAGCTGGCCATTGACCGTTGTAGCCACGACTGGGTACTGGTCCTGGATGCCGATGAGCGTATTGAAGCAGAGGCCCGGCAGGAGATCGGGGAGGCATTGGCCACGGGTTCAAGCGTAGCCTATAGTTTCCCCCGTAAGAACTACTTCTGTGGCTGCTGGCTGAAGCATGCCGGTTGGTGGCCGGACCGGGTTGTCCGTCTGTTTCGAAAGGATTCCGCCAGGATGTCAGAGCGGGCGGTGCATGAGTCTCTTGAGGTGCATGGCCCGGTGGGAGCCCTGCGCCATCCCCTGATCCATTATGCCAACAAAAGTTTGGAGCAGACACTGAGTAAGGTGAATCTGTATTCTTCCGCCGGTGCGGAGGAGCTGTTTTCCCAAGGGAAAACAGCCTCGGCGGCCAAGGCTTTTCTGCGGGCCGGCTGGTCTTTTTTTTATAACTACATCCTCCGGGGCGGTTTCCTTGACAAAGGCGATGGCTTCATCATGGCTGTTTCCGATTTTATGAACGTATTTTTCAAGTATGCCAAGTTGCGTGAGCTGCGGAAGCAAAAAGAAAAAGACACCTCGTCCTGATCCGGGTTCCGTGAATATTCTTATTGTTAAAACCAGCGCCATCGGCGATGTGATCCATACCCTTCCCGCACTGAATGCCCTGCGCCGCAAATACCCGGATGCCCGGATCGACTGGCTGGTGGAAGAAGCGGCGGCCGATCTGGTTATCGGCCATGCGGCTCTTGATACCGTGCTGGTCTCAAGGCGCAAGGCCTGGATTCGTGACTTGAAACATGGCAGGGTGGTGGCCGCTTGGCGGGGCTTTGCCGACTTTGTTAAAAGATTGCGGGGTACGGAGTACGATCTGCTCATCGATTTTCAAGGGCTGTTGAAAAGCGGGATTTTTGTGGGGTTGGCCCGCGCTACAAGAAAGGTCGGTTTCGGCAAGGGCATGGAACATGCCGAAGGCAGTTACCTCTTTCTCAACGAACCTGTTCCGCCGGTGAATATGGATCAGCATGCGGCCATACGCGAATTGCTGTTGCTCAAGGCGATCGGGGTTGATAGCGAGGATGTGGTTTTTGATCTGCCGGTCGGCGAGGAACAGCGGGAAAGGGTCGGGCGCCTGCTCGCGGAAGCGGGGATCGATCCGGCTAAGCCTCTGGTGGCCATTAATCCCATGACCACCTGGGAAACCAAGCACTGGCGCAATGAGCGGTTTGCCCGGGTTGCGGACCTGTTGCTCGCCAAGGGGGTGGCGGTTGTTTTCAGCGGCGGACCGCAGGACGTGCTGGGTATAGAAGGTATTCTTGCCGCCATGACAGGAAAAGCCGCCAGTCTGGCGGGAAAGACAACCCTGAAAGAGTTGGCCGCGTTGTATGAAAGGGTGGGCGTGCTCGTTACCACCGACACCGGCCCCATGCATCTTGCCGCGGCAGCGGGCACGCCGGTGGTCGCCCTGTTCGGGCCGACGGCGCCCTGGCGGACCGGGCCGTTCGGCTCGCTCCACAGGATCCTGCGGGCGGACATTGCCTGTAGCCCTTGTCTGAAAAGACATTGTGAACGCACGCATGAGTGCATGGAGCAAATCACCGTGGATCAGGTTGTGCGGGCCGCGCAAGCCGTATTAGCGAGCAGGAGCTGATCGTATGGATATCTCCATTGTAATCGTGAACTGGAATACCAGGGAGTTACTGCTGGATTGTCTGGCCTCGGTGTATGCCACGCTCAAGGATTTGAGTTTTGAGGTGTTCCTGGTGGACAACGCTTCAAGCGACGGCAGCGTCGAGGCGGTGCGGGCGCATTATCCGCAGGTCAGGGTTATCCGGAATGAGCGGAATCTCGGCTTTGCCGCAGCCAACAACATGGCCTTGCGGGTTATGCAGGGGAAGTATGCGTTGTTGCTGAATACTGACGCAGTATTAACTGAAGGGGCGGTGAAAAGGCTTGTCGCCTTTATGGGGGAGAATCAGCAGGTCGGCATGGCCTGCGGGCAGTTGTTGAACGCCGATGGGAGCAAGCAAAATTCCATTGCTAATTTCCCTACCCTGTTGAACTTGCTCGTCAATGAAACACTGCTTCGCATCCTGATGCCGAAAAGGTTTCCCAGCAAGCGGCGTGACTATGCGGCGCCGATCCAAGTGGAGTCGTGCATTGGAGCCTGTCTCATGGTGCGCAAGGCGGCACTCGACATGGTCGGCTTGCTGGATGAGCGTTACTTTTTTTTCATGGAGGAAACCGATTGGGCGCTGAGTATGCACCAGGCGGGTTGGCAATCTTGGTTCGTTCCGGACGCCCATATCTACCATCTGCAAGGCAAGAGCGCCGGAGATAATGTTGAGGCCCGGAAGATGTTTTATCGGTCGCGGTATCAATATTTCCGCAAGTGGCATGGCGATCTGGTTTACCTTTTCGGGCTGATGGTGCTGGTGCGACTGTTGGTGAATGTGGTGCTGAATAGTGCAGGAGTCCTTCTCACACTTGGGGCAGATCAGGGTTGCCGTCGACGTTTGCGCCGCTATGCTATTTTGTTTGGCTGGCATTTTAGGGGGTGTAGTTAAGGATGGAGGATTCCATGGCTCTGCATCCACGGCGGATGAAAGGGGGAGGTGCGCTTCCTTTCGAGCGAACGAGGACGCTCTTGTTGATTCAGCTCGGGGACATTGGCGATGTGGTCTATTCGTTCCCTTGTGCACGTGCCCTCAAGGAAATCATGCCGGAGGTCAAGCTGATTTTTGCGGTACAGCAGAAGGCCGCCGGTTTGGTGGAGGGGTGTCGGTGGGCGGACGGAGTTATCCCTGTTGGCGTGAAGCAGCGGGGGGTATGGAAAACGTTGATCCATCAGTGGAGATTCTGGCGGGATGTCCGGCGTTATCATTTTGATCTGGCCATTGACTTGCGTACTGGAACTCGCGGGGCGATTCTTGCTTTTTTGTCTGGTGCCAGCTTTCGTCTCGCTCCGTATGCCTTGGATGGCACGTTGTGGCGCAATAGATTATTTAGCCATTTGGTCATGCCAAGCGGGAAGAAACATCAGTTTATAGTAGAGCATTATCTGGAAATTATGATGCCGTATGGCATCGATACGGAGAAGCTGTTCCCGGAAATCAGTGTTTCTTCTGATCGGCTTGCCGAGGCAGATAGGCTTTTGGCTAGTTGCGGTTTGGCGAGGAGGGATAAGGTGGTTGCCGTCCAACCTTTTTCACTCTGGGGTTATAAGGAGTGGCAAAAAGAAAAAATGGCCGCTTTGATTCGGCAGGTGCATGAAGATCATGGCTTGCCGGTACTTATCATCGGTGGACCCGATGAGCGGGCAAGGGCTGAAGAGCTTGCCGCCCTTGCTGGTGATGGCGTTATTAATCTTGCCGGGCAGACTTCTATAGCGCTGCTTCCCGCAGTGTTGAGGGAGTGCTGCCTTTTTATTGGCGTGGATAGCGCTGGATTACATATAGCCGCAGCCGTGGGCGTGCCGACCATTGGACTCTATGGGCCATCAGGTTTTGCGACTTGGGCGCCGAAGGGAGAGGGGCATGTCGTTGTCCACAAGAAAATCCCTTGTGTCCCCTGTCGTCAAAAAGGGTGTGGAGGTAGTCTGAAGAGCCGTTGCATGGACGAGTTAGGTGTCGACGAGGTGTACTCGGCGGTGCAGAACCAGTTGGTTTCGTTGAAATAAAGGAATTGAGCATGCAACAATCTGCCGCTCCCCTTCGAATTGGGGGAATCTCTCTCGCTCAGCCTCAAAAATGGGAACGGATACTTTGGGCAAGAGTCGTACCTTTTTTCGTCTTGCTCTACATCGCCCTTAATCCCTTTCCGCATACCACCACAATCCGTGAGGTCAGCTATTATACGGCGGTTGCCTTGTTGCTCGTCTATTTCTTGCGGTATCGTGACTGGAGCGCATTTACCACTCCATTTGCCCTGCCGGTCGTGCTTTTTACGGGGTGGGCATGTGTGGGTTTATTTTGGGCGTTGGATTTTGGCGCAAGCCTTCATGATATCCGCACTCATCTCTTGAAATACATCCTGCTGTTTTTATTGGTGACGGTATTTTTTAATTCACGGGCAAAGATTCGTCTGTTGTTTTGGGTCATTATCGTCTCGGTGCTGATTTCCGGATTTAACGACATGTATTTTTTTTATGTAGTGAACAAGAATACGTTTTTGACTCGGATGTGTATTGCCAATCATCAGCTTCCCGTTGGTCCCCTTGGGTTCATGGCCTTGTTTGCCGCAATGCTTGCGGTTTATCTCCTGCGGATCGGGGAGAGCCCTTTGGGTAAATATGCATTATCCTCGTGTCTTGTGGGGTTGTTGCTGATTCTTTTTGTGACCCAGATGCGCTCGCTCATGGTTGCCCTGCCGTTCGTTGCGGTTGCGCTCTTCTGGGATAATAAAAAAATACTGGTGGCGGTGATGCTGACGGTGGTTTTGTCTTTCTTCGGTTTTTTCACGAAGTTGCGAAGCCTGGATAATGTCGGATCCTATACCGACAGGTTGACTATTAACTATATGTCTTTGTTGATGATTAAAGAGCACCCGATAATAGGAATGGGTTTCAGTATGGAAACCCCTGGGGATTCTCGTTTTGTTGATCATGAAAAACTCAGGGGGCAGGTTCCCATTGCAATCAAAAATGATGTGGTTGAATATACCAGCCCCCATAACATGTGGATCGGGCTTGCCATACAAACAGGTGTGATCGGCCTGCTCTTGTTTCTAGCTGTTTGGGCAACGGGAATAAGAATGTGCATAAAACTGATTAGGGATGCGGTTTCTCCGGAGAACAGGCTTCTCGGGCAACTGGTTTTGTCTGTCATTCTGTTGTTTTCGGTGTATGGGCTCTTCAACGTGGTGTTTATGCATTTTTTAGAGTTGCTCCTGTATCTTTCATTTGCGATTATTTCCGGCAATAGTACTCAACCCGGCAACAGTACGGGTTTGTTTTCCGCGAAGAATGTTCTCGATGTCTCGTAAAAAAAAAATAGCGGTCGTCGTTCCAAAATATGGCCTCGTTGGGGGAGGGGAAAGATTCGTCCAAGAATTAACCGAAAGGCTTGCACGGAATGTGACATATGATATCCATGTCCTTGCCAATAAATGGCAGGTTGGCTCTAGTCGGATAACCTTTCACCGGATACCGGTCATTACCTTTCCCAAGTGGCTTACCACTATCAGTTTTGCCTGGTTTGTCGAGCGGGAGCTTAAAAAAATCAAACCGGATATTGTCCATACCCATGATCGTATTTTTAGCGCCGATGTTGCGACGGTCCACAGTATCCCGCATCGAATATGGGTAAAAGAAATTCGTCGCAAAAGATTTCCAAGCCTTTTTGATGTGGCTACAAGCTGGGTTGAAAAAAGAATGTTTGAAAAAGGAGGCTGCAAGAAGGTGCTTCCCGTATCAAGTCTGGCTGAGGAAAAATTGTGTGCGCTTTATCCCGGCCTGCGTGAGAAAATAGAGGTCATGCCCCCTGGGATTGACTTGGCCCGGTTTGGTCACTCACGACTCGATTGGCGTTATGAATCACGTCGGGAATTTGGGATCGGTAGAGATGATCTGGTGGTCATTTTTGTCGGGATGAATTTTGAATTGAAAGGTCTGGAGCCGCTCATGCGGGCGGTGGCTCTTGCGCAAAATCAGTTGGCATCAAAGAGGATATCTCTGCTGGTTGTCGGCAAGGGCGATGCCAAAAGGTTTCAAGGGATGGCTCAAGATCTGGGTATTGGCGCGAACGTATATTTCGCAGGGATCAGGCGGGATATGGAGCGTGTTTATCCGGCTGGTGATATTTTTTGTCTACTGTCGCAGTTCGATACCTTTGGCATGGTAGTGAGTGAGGCCTTGGCAGCGGGACTTCCAGTTATTGTGAGCGATCAGGTTGGAGCAAAGGATCTTGTCGTTCAGGGAAAGAATGGCTTTGTCGTAAGGTGGGATGACCACATGGCGGTTTGCGATTTGCTTCTGCGGATGGGAAAAGAACAAGCTGTAACGGAAATGGCCAAGAATGCTCGACAGAGTGTGGTTGATTGTGATTGGGAGGTCGTGGTGAAAAAAGTTATAGGGATTTATGGTTCATCAGGCTTGTGCAAGCAAGAGAAGGACGTGGATCCTGGCTGAGAAATTTTGCTGGTGTGGCTTTCCCGTGAGGCCCGCTGTGTCAAAAGGAAGGCCGTCCTAGGTATAGGTTAGGAATTTTGTGTATTCTTTTACAAAAAAACGCTGTAATGGACGGTTGGTAATACCCATTCCATAGTAAATTTTAGCAATGAGAAATGAGTAAAAGAATTTCCAGTTTTCATCCGGGATTTTTTGGTAAGAAAAATTGTAGTAATTTGAATCGTAAGGGGATATCGGCCAATATCCGGGCAAGTTGGCTTCGTTTGTGTTGGTGCAGTCACAAGATATGCGTGGAAAGTTGAGCAACGATAAGATTTGGTTCACTAAATAAGCAAAAACTATACTTGTTGGGTGATTTTGAGTTAAAAATAGTTTTTCTTTGTGAATATGTTCGAGGATGAAGTCGGATATCTTGATGTCCGTGTTGGATTCATTGTGAATTAGTTGTTGTTTTGAATTTGAGAATCTTTTATCAAAGTCTAACTCTAGGGAAAGAGAGCAAAATTTTCGTATTAATGACTTGAATCCCTCCCCTTTGTTTATATCATCAAGTATTTCCTCTCCAGAGAGTATATTTGCTCCTTCTTCAAAAAATGGCCAAAGACCAGAAAAATAGATGTTTGGAAAGCTGATCAGTCGGCTTGAGCTATGAATAAACTTGCCAATATCTTTAAATTTCAAGTGACGATCATTGTTGAGTAGATCCTGATAGATTACAACTGAAGCGTTTTTCAGTAATTCTGAAGGTATTTTTTTTTCCTGCCATTCTGATTTGTAATTACATAGAAAAATAATATCATAGTAGTTTGCAAAGTGCGGAGATTTATTTAGAAAATGTTGTACGCCTAGTCCTTGTCCATTTGAGAAGATGATGCATAATTGTTTTTTCATGAGAAGAATTCAATTCTTTCTATCTGGTTAATATTGTAAGCACCTTTGGTGCAGGTGGGCTTTTTCTGGATAAAGTTAAACTTGCTTGTCTGCTATTGACAAATAAATTCAGAAAAATCGGAACAGGATATTTTCCATCAATGATGTAAGTGGAGGATGTTCTTGTTGAAGATGTATTTTGATAATGAGTTTTCGATAAAATTTTTCCCAGCCCGAATCGTTACGGCTAAATCTGTATCCGAATGCAGTGCTATCGTAAGGGGAAATCGGCCAGAGTCCGGGAAGTTGGGCGAAATTATCCGGAAAATTTTTGGGTAACGCAAGGGGACGGCTTCCTAAAAGATCGAGGATTTGATTTACGCAATATATGAATATTACGTTTGTGGGGTGATTTTGGGTATAAAAAAGCCTGGTCTCCTGTAGATTATCAATAATGAACTTTGATATTTTGATATCTGTTTCTTTTTCCTTTTCTTTTAGAATCTTTATGGTTTGTTCAAATCTGGAGGAAAAATTGAAATCCAGTTGAAGTTGCAAGAAGAGATTCAGTGATTTTCTGAGACTAATACCGTCGGCAAATAAAAGATCTACAGGCTCTCTGCCAATAATTTTTTCGCCCTCTTCGAAAAATGGCCACAGCGCGTTGTTGTAAATGTAAGGGAACGAAATTTTTATACATCCAGGGGGAAGGTAAGCAATTATGTTTTTTGTTCCATAGCAACCGTGTTTAGTGGAAACCGGTTGGTATATGAAGATGGAGGCTTGTGCCAAAAGGTCGTAAGGCAGGGGCTTGGCCTCCAGTATTGAGCCAAAATTACTGATGTGATGACAATGAAATTTTTCAGAGAAACTCGGATGATGTTCAAGAAATTTTTGAATGCCACCGCCTTGGCAATTGGCGTAAATAACGCATAATTCCTTCATTTTTAAAACAGTCCGTTCTTCGCGAAAATGGGAATATGTTTGCGATGAAAATATTCGATATTGACGCCATTCCGCCAGTCAACGCTGTTCTGCTCGCGTTGATGCCACGCATGTAGAATGCGGGCAGAAGTTATTGCCGAAACGCAGTAACTTCCCGCCATCACTAATCGTACCCCTAGATCCTCATCCTCGCCGCCCCAGCCGATAAAATTTTCATCATAGCCGTTGATATGTTCTATGTCTTCTCGATGAATGGAAAAGTGGCCGCCCAAGCTTTGTTTTCTTGGCGAGCACAGATGGAGACGCATGAGCCAAGTTCGGCGATTGAATTTTCTATGTTCGCGGAGTAGTTGTTCTTCAGGGAGTGAATTGTATAATTTGTTGAGAAGTTCGCCGGTAAACTCTTCTTTAAAGATGTCAGCGGTTTGTTTTTCGTCGAGATATTTACAGTTTCCCGCGACAAATCGTTTCTTTTCGGCGTGGTTGAGATGTGCTCTGACGGTGCCGGGAAGAATAAGGAAGTCGCAATCAAAAAAAATAAGGTAATCGCCCTTGGCGGTTCTGATTCCGTTGTTGCGGGCAGCGGCGACTCGAAATCCTTTCTTTTCCTGCCAGACATGGTGAATGGGAAAATCATAAGTTGCTATCAGTTTGTGCAGGGCCGTTACTGTGTCTGGAGATGAGCCGTCATCACTGATTACGATTTCGTCAAAATCATTTTGAGAGAATCGTAAAGAATCAAGGCAGTGCTTGAGATGGGTAAGGCGTTCGTAAAAACAGATAATTATACTGGTCATTCTCGTTAGTTACCGAAGGAGCTTGCTGATTTTATACGCAAGGCGGTGGCCACGGGCGCGTAAGCTTCTTTTGTATGGATTGATGGTGAAAGGAAGTTTTACGGTGTCGTGAGTTGGATGCGTATGTATCTGTTCGGCTAAAAAAGGGAAAAGTTGATATTTGTTGAGGACAAGATCCCTTGCCTGTTGAATGGCGGGGATTCGTTTTTCCCAATTTTCCGGCGTAGAGTTTTCTTTGATGATTCTCATTGCCTCACTTGGGTTATGAATGTCAATCGGGATATATGAATCCTTGGGAAAATATTTTTCAAGATTGGTGCAGCCAAAATAGAAAGGTACTGACCAACTCAAAAAACAATCGGCCAGTTTTTCCGTCCACATGTCGGGTCCGTTGTTGTTTTCAATCGCCAGGGAAAAAAAGTATGGGGCAAGCCCGTCCCATTTGTCTTCAATCGGGCAGACGGCGCGGCCGAAAAGATCAATGGAAAGGGAACTTTTTTTGACTGTCTCGAGAAAAATCAGGCGTTGCAGATGGCCGGGTAGATCCTTAGCGGCCCCAACAATCCAGGAAAGCGATTTTGTTTTTTTTGGCAGAGGGCAACTGATAAGCTCATCGTATGTTTTATTTACATGCCATGGAATTGCCGGAGGGGAAATGATATATTTTTTTTCTCCATTTGCGGGGGGGTGGTGGGTGAAAACTTTGGCAAATGGTTCATGTTTTTCGATTACCCAGTCGGTAAAACCCTTTTGATAGGGTTCTTGGATCAGCATCCATATATTTTTTTTGGGACACTGTCCCGAGGTTTGAATCTCCATTCGATTATTAAGCATCACCAGATAATCACATTCGGCCGCCGGTGTCAGTGTGAAGGTGATGTCGTCCCATATCCCTTTTTCTCCGGGAGTCTGGCGTAATAAGTTGGGCCAATCCCAATCTTTGACGATGCGTACGAGAGTCATAGCGTTTTACTTAGGGCAATTGAGGGTTATTACAGTTTGTTTTTGTTTCGACGGTAAAATTTTTCATTTGGATATTCCGTTGCGGAGGGAGCTTTGCAACGCACCGGGAAATCAAACATTCCCTGGATTCCATTAATATCCGGCTCGTATTTTTCTCTGAACATGAAGTCCCGATTGAAACGACTATATTTGCTGCCTGCCTGACTGGCTATATTTGGAATTTTATAGCCGGCAGTTTGTTGAGAAAGATTTTTAAAGCAATCGAGATCGGCGTTTTGTAATGGCTCACCAAATTTTTCCATATAACGCCAGACAAAATCGCCATCTTCTTCGCCTATTCCTAACAGGCGTTCGTCAAAATAACCGATAGTGTCAAGCTCGTCTCTTGCAATCAGAAAATGTGAAAAGGAATGCTTGACTGTGAATGAGCGCAGGCGATTTTTCTTTAAAAAATCACTAATTATTTGGACGAAATGTGGCGTGGTAACAGCGAGATCGTCGTTCAGCATGAGTATGTAGTCATGACTGGCATGGACGACAATAGTGTTCCATAGTTTGGCAACTCCTCTGAATTGTGGGAAAAATATTGGGAAAACTTTAGGCTGTGTCGCGAGAAATTGTAGAATTTTTTCCCGGTATTCTTCTGAGAAATCTAGATTGTGTTCGCCATTAATGGCAACAACGATTTCTATTTCAGGATCAAAGTTGCGAAGTTGCGATAAAAGCGGGACAAAGTATTGCTCGAATCGGTGGCCAAAGGTGGTTATGCCGATGCTGATATTATGGGTTTCTCTGCTCTGAGTCTTTGTGCATATAGAGGGAGGTGCGGAAATTGGGAAAAATTTATTCCAAAAGCGCTGTATTCGGTGGGTAAGAGAAAAATTGCGCTCTCGATGAAGATGGAACAGCGTGTCGTATGGGGAGTTTGTAAAGGGCGTAGGGGAATATGTCAATCCCGTGGCCAGCTCTCCTTTGTTCCTGTATGGGGGTAATTTTAGGTGGTTGCCGAATTGTGAGGGGTCGCGGAACGTCTCTAGTCCATGGCGTACAGCAAGAAGGGAGAGCACTGACTGGTCATGCCTGTGGTCTTTAAACTCAGCATAATTGTCAAGGCCGCAGCAATTTTGGATGTCGGTGAGAATACGTTCATCGGTGCAGTAATTCAGCCATTCTTCGAGGAAGCCTAAGCTGCGGGGGGTTTTTTGATAGAGTTGAGGTGAGCCGGCGACTTGCTCGGCATTATGAAAGCGCGGTTCATCCGCATCCATGAGGACAAAACAATCGCGCTTTGTCCACATGATATTGGTATGTTTGCCATTGGGGATATGTACATTGAATAAGAGAATCCCCCCATGTTGCTGGCAAAGGTTAACCAATGGGTCAAGAGGGGCGATGATCTCCGCGCCGCTGTCACTGTATATGACGATATCGTCATCTTCGGCTGCCCGTAATGTCTCAAGAATAATAAAAGGTTTCCACAGCCAATATCCGGCGCCACGTTCCTGGTCAAGTATACTTCGGTGTTGTTTGTAAAATTCAGTTTTTGTGAGAAGGCTTTTGTTGTAGGAAATGCATTGATCAACGCCAAAGCGCAAGGCGGATTTGGCGAGTTTTTTTTGCGCCTTATAAAAATTTTGGGTGGCGAAATTGACGAGGTAAATTTTCATGATTGAATGGTTATGCGTTATTTAGGAGGCAAACTGCATATCGTGAAGCATCTTGTATGCACCTCCATGGATCATGAGGGACTCATGCGTCCCTTCTTCCGCGATCTTGCCTTCTTGAACTACGATAATTCGGTCGGCGTTTCTGATCGTAGAGAGACGGTGGGCAATGACAAAGGTGGTGCGGTTTTTCATCAGGTTTTCAAGTGCCCTCTGTACTTCGCGTTCCGATTCAGTATCCAGCGCCGAGGTCGCTTCGTCCAAAATGAGAATCGGTGCGTTTTTTAAGAGCGCCCGGGCGATGGAAAGTCGTTGTTGCTGTCCACCGGAGAGTCTTGCGCCTGATTCGCCCACAACCGTATTAAAGCCATCCGGCAGCTCCTTAATGAAATCATAGGCATGTGCTGCTTTTGCCGCAGTAATGACTTCTTCGTCACTACGAGTTGGATCGCCATAGGCGATATTGTTTCTTACGGTGTCGTTAAAGAGGATAGTCTGCTGTGAGACGATTGCCAACTGGGAGCGCAGGGATTTCATGGTAACGTCGCGCAAATCAGCACCATCGATCAGGATACTCCCCTTCGTTACATCAAAGAATCTTGGGATCAGGTTGACCAGGGTTGTTTTGCCGCCACCACTGGTGCCAACCAGCGCAATGATTTCGCCGTATTTTACATTGAGGTTGATATCTTTCAGAACTTCTGTTTTTCCATCATAACTGAAAGAGACATCGGTGAATATGATGTTATTTTGAAAAGGAGGCAGGTGGATTGCCTCGGGTTTGTCTTGGATGGTAGATTTGATGTCAAGGAGGGTGAAAATACGGGTTGCGGCTGCAAGTCCTTGCTGGAGAGCACTGTTGATATTGCTGACCCCTTTTATCGGATTGTAAATCATGATAATGGAGGTGAGGAAAGCAAAGAAGATGCCTGGGGTTGACTGGCCGATGATTACCTGATGGCCACCGTACCATATAATCGCAGTAATACCCAAGCCGCCCAGAAGTTCCATGATCGGTCCTTGCAGGCTGTTGTTTTTTATGTCTTTCACAATGATCTTGAAAAGATTATCCACTGTTTCGGAGAATCTTTTTATTTCATACTGTTCCATCCCGAAGGCTTTAACGATTTTGTGGCCGGTAATGGTTTCATGCAGGATGTTGGAAACCTGGGCAACTGTCTGTTGGTTTGTGGTACTTAATTTGCGAAATTTCCGGCCGAAATGTAAAACCGGGATAAAGGCAAGGGGCAGGAAAACAAGTGCGATGAAGGCAAGTTTCCAATTCAAGTAGACCACTACGCAGACAAGGCCGAAAACCTGGAAAAGATCCTTGAAGACACCGGCTAAAGCCCGTGAGACGGCCATTTGAATGAGTGTCGAATCGTTGATAACTCTGGAGATGAGTTCCCCTGTCGGGGTGTTGTGGAAAAAAGATATGGGCAGCGAATGGATATGGCTAAAGATTTTTTTACGCAGATCCCGAATAATACCCTGCCCAAGGGTGTCAAGAAGCGAGTTGGCGAAATAGTTGGAAATTCCTTTCAGCAAAAAAACCATGATCAAAACAAAAGGAAGAATGTTGAGCATTACGCGATTTTTGTTAACGAAAATTTCATCAAGAAGTGGCTTGATCATGTATGCTTGGGCAGAGCTTAACCCTGAAACCAGGATCATGCAGGTAATGGCGATACCGATTTTCCCCTTATGGGGCTTTAAGAAGGATAGGAGTCGGATGATGAGATTTTTATCTTGCATGAAATATTGCGATGTCCTTCAGTTGCAGTGCATTGCCGGTTGATCAAGCAGTTTGTTGTTGATGTTCGTTAAGGATTTCGTGGTGGGTGGATTCAAACCTCTCTCCACACGGGCTATTTGCGGAACTGTTTTTAACTTGTCATTGCTTAAGCCGGTTCTTTCTATCTTGTCGGCAAGTTCGCGGGGCAGAATGATGTCCTGCAATGAAGGTCGCCACGCAAATAGTATTTGTGATACGTTGAGAGTTGCAAGTGAGAGTCGATGGGGCCAGCCGCTCCTCCGGGGACGAGGATGTTCCGTTTTATTAAATGACGCAAGGCAGGCATGGAATTTTCAAGCGGAAAATGAGGCGTCGGAACCCTCTGTGTTGCGTCAGGGATGGACTGTATTGATTAATAAAGAAATAATTGCGATTTCTATATGATCCTCGACTGTTTGTCAAACAAATGTTGGTGGAGTGGTGGATGTCAAAGAGCTTTGACCAGCTCGGTGCTCAAATACCTTTCCCCTGTGTCGCAAAGCGGAAAGACGATTTGTTTGCCTCGGTTTTCCACTCTCCCGGCGATCTGCATGGCGGCCCAGGCGTTGGCACCCGAAGAAATCCCGCAGAGGATGCCTTCTTCCTTGGCTATTCTGCGAGCGGTTTCCATGGCCTGCTCGTTGCTCACCGTGATGATTTCGTCAATGATTTCTCGGTTGAGTATCTTGGGGACAAAGCCTGCGCCGATGCCCTGAATTTTGTGTGGGCCAGGTTTTCCCCCGGATAAAACAGGAGAATCGGCAGGCTCGACCGCCACCACATACAGTGATTGTTTTTTCTCCTTGATCGCTTCCGAGACCCCGGTAATGGTACCGCCGGTGCCCACTCCGGCTACAAAAATATCTATGCCTCCCTCCGTGTCTTCCCATATCTCCCGGGCAGTGGTTCGTCGATGGATTTCCGGGTTTGCCGGGTTGGTGAACTGGTTGGGCATGAAGCTGTCCGGGGTCTTGGCGAGAAGCTCTTCCGCCTTGGCTATTGCGCCTTTCATCCCTTCATTGCCCGGGGTAAGAACCAGCTCGGCGCCCAGGTGTTTGAGAAGAGTTCGTCGTTCCAGGCTCATGGTTTCCGGCATGGTCAGGACAAGGCGATATTTTTTCGAGGCGCAGACAAAGGCTAGGGCAATGCCTGTATTACCGCTGGTTGGCTCAATGATGGTGGTTGTCGGAGTAAGCAGCCCTCGTTCCTCGGCGGCGGTGATCATGGCCAGGCCGATGCGGTCCTTGACGCTTGCCAGTGGGTTTTGGAATTCCAGCTTGGCAAGCAGTGGGGCATATAGTCCAGCCCCGAGTCGAGACAGGCTGAGCATGGGAGTTTTGCCGATGATTGCGGTAACGTCAGAGAAAATTCGTGGCATGGGGAACGCCCTCCTGCGATGAATGGGAAAAGATTATTGGCCGTGTTGCGTTGTCGGGAAAGCCGGCGGCGGCTTGTATCCCTTCCGCTAGGTGCAAAATTAAAGAAAAGGGGCGAGCACTTCACACTCCCGGCAGATCTTCATTTTGTCCTTCCAGTTTTTTTGGGCCTTGCACTCGCAAATGGTGCCGTTGATGAACCAGCACAATTCCCCGGCCTGAAATTCCCAAGCCGGGCAATGCTCTCGCCTTTCCTGCGGACATTTTTTTATCTCCCAGCAGGGAGAGGGGCCACGGCCGTCTTTGTGCCGCTGGCGGGAGAGCAGGAAAAAAACCTGCCGTTCAACGTGGGGGGGGACGGAGCGCCAGCCCTGTTCATAGCCTTGGATAGCCTTGGTTGAGGAGCCCAGAAGTTCGGCAAGCTGTTTTTGGGTCTTGCCGAGTTTCTTGCGCGCCAACAAAAAATCCTGTTTGTCCATCGGTTGCTCCAAAGGAAAAGAACCAAGAAAGGGTGGGAAGAATTATGGTATTAGTACCACGGGGTGGTGGTGAATTGTCAAGGGGGAAAGCTCAACTCATTGCAGTTGCCGGGTTTGTCATCGCGCAGGCGTGTAAAGAATGCTGTTGTGCGAGAGCTGTTTCCGGGAGGGGCGTACGGCCTTTCCTTTTAGCTCAAACGAACCCAGTGGCCGGAAGGGTCTTTGGTTACGGTGATCTGGCTGGAGCGACCTTTTTTGATCTTTTCCAGTCCATCGCGCATGGTTTTCGAGTAATTTTCACAGGCGCTGATGCTTTTGTCCACCAGGGAAAGGGCATCCGCTTCGCCGATTTCGAGGATGCCGCCAAATTTGTAAATGAGGTCGGCAAGTTCAACTCTGGTTCCGTTAAAAAAATTGGAGGTCAGCTTGTTATTGAAAACAACAAGGTTTTGAAGAAAGAGAAAAGGGTCCTGGTTCTTCTCTGGTCGGGGAGGTTCTGTTGCCATGCAATCAACAATTCTTTTTGAAAAATTCCAGAAGGTGGCAATTTCCCTGCCGATTTGGCTGTAGGTCAGACCTTTGAGTGCGATGCGGTTTGAATGCTCCTCTGAGTATCCCTTCTGTATGTGCTGTTCAACGGCCTGATACTGAGCAGGCAGATAGATCAGGACAACAAATTTTCCCAGATTGTGCAGCAGGGTGCAGACGTATGCCTCTTCCGAAGAGAAGCGGGTTTTTTTCATTTCGCAGTAGATCTTGCTCTGGGTGGCGCTGATGAGAGACATGGTAAAGGCGCCGGCGATTTCATCTTTTTCGGTGCCGGTCCGAATGAATTCCTCAAACAGCGCCGTTGTGGCGGCGAGCTGGCGCAGGGTGTCAAAGCCGATTACGGTTATGGCCCGCGATATAGTGCTGACAGGGGTTCCCCGCGAATAGTAGGCGGAGTTCACCACCTGCAAAATCCTGTTGGTGAGAGAGTAATCCTTGAGAATTGTGTCGGCTACTTCCTGGGCGTTGGTGCGGTTGCTGGCCAGCAATGCGATGAGTTCAGTCACATGTTCTGACATTGCCGGCAGAGTGTTCATGTTGACCATGGAAAAGATTTCCAGCAGTCTTTGGCGGGTCTGATTATCGTGTGTCTCTGTCATGTGAATTCAGTGCTGGATTGAAGAGTAAGAGCTTTTTTCACCCGAAATATATCGTGTTCACCCTAAAATGTTTTTGGGGCTTTCGCAAGTGTATTGAGGATGATAGGCGTGCTTCGTGGTGAGGCAAACCGTACGTTTTATTGCTGGTTCGGCAAACGCCGATATTGAATGGCCTCGGCAAGGTGGCGTGACAGGATGCTCGGGCTTTCTTCCAGATCGGCAATGGTTCTGGCGATCTTGAGAATGCGGTGATACGCCCTGGCGGAAAGGCCCAGTCGGGTCGTGGCTTGAAGCAGCAGCTCCTGGCCGTGGGTGTCAAGGGAGCAATGGCGCTTGATATCCCTTGGACCCATCTGGCTGTTGAAGTACACCGCGGTTCTCTCGGCAAACCGTGCCTGTTGAATGGTATGGGCCTTGCTTACCCTGGTCTTGATTGCCGCCGAGGTCTCGCCTGCCTGCATGGTTGTAAGTTCATGCACTTTCACGGCAGGCACCTCAAGATGGATATCAATCCTGTCCAGCAGGGGGCCGGAGAGTTTGCTGCGGTACCGTTGGATTTGTTGGGGCGTGCAGAGGCAGTCCTTGTCCGAGCCCAGGAAGCTGCATGGGCAGGGGTGTGGGAAGCTTTTCAGGTTTTGCCAGATCATTGTATAGCGTTATCATCGAAGAAGAAATTTATGAAGCGAAAACGTTAGGTGAGCAGATCGACAAAGCTGTGAAAGATTCAGGGTGGGAATTTGAAGATGTTGCCAGCTTTATTGGTGTGTGGCCGATCACGCTAAGAAGGTGGAGGCAGGGGACGCACTATCCGACAAATATCCGTCACAAGAGGGCTCTTTCCATGTTTCTCGGGGAAAAATTAGTAGGATAATTTTGGGATTCTAATCCCGGGGATTGAGTTTCTGGACTGAAATCACTATGCTCGTAATTGCTCAATTTTTAGGGGGAAGGTCACAACCAGCAGTAAGGCCAAAAATGATGGCGGAAAATCTTCGCGCCTTTTAGTGTGCAAAAAGAAAACTTCTCTAAGAGGTATGGATGCTATCTATAGCTTTGTTTTGCGTTTTGTTCCATTTTGTTCATGAGTTACTATTGGCAAAATTGATATACGTAGTTGGCTGGCAACTATCTCCAAGGAACTCGTGATCCTTGTTCTGTCATTCGTCCGGTTGTAGGTTGCGGACAGGAACGGGTGACATATGGGTTTCTTTGCTAAAGTTGTTAAACGAAAGAAGACGGAAAACAGGTAAGGGAGCCATAAAATGGTTGTCTTTGGGAACAAAAAATTTCGTTACCTGACTCATTCCAATTTTGAGTCCGCCCTTTTGGGCGCTAATTTGATCACCAAAGAGGCTAAGGGGTGGAATCCAATTGTCGCAAAGGAAGGAATACTATTTAATCTTTCACGAATTGAATGGGTTGAGATCAGAGCACTGGTCCATTTCGTTATTTTTGTGGAAGCCGCCGTCAGGGACAAGATTTCTGTCAAAATTGCCCTGCCTTTGACTCGCGCCACCAAGAGAGAAGAGGCGTTGGTTCAGTCATGTGTTGTCGCGGATGCTGACAAAATTATCCGTAGAAAAGTTGAAAAGAGAGAAAAAGCTTTAGCGTTCATGGAATATCTTGGGTTTTTTAATGCTCTTAAGTTGCCTCACCTGCAAGGCAGTGCCAAGCTCATTAGTTTGGTATATGACCTTGATCCTTTCGATGAGGGCGTTGTACGATTGAAATTGAACATTCCAACCGAGGAGGCGAAGGACAGTATAACATCTGATTCGCTCATCGACGTGTCAGAACCGCTGTATGAGAAAATCTTTCCCCTTAAATGGGTCTCAATATCAGACCCAAGTTCTATCGAACCAATTTTAAGTTTTTTTACACATGTGATCACAAGCGATAATAATCCTGGTTTGGAAGGAGTGGACGCCAGAACCATTTCCAATGTAATCTTGAAGGAATTGGTAGAGAACGTTCAACGTCATGCCAATACAACTCAATGGGCACTGGTAGCAGCCCATGCTGCTAAAAGGACTATCAGCAAAGCGTATATCGAGGAATATTGCTCTCACTTTAGGGAGGTTGAACGTCCCTATATAGAGTGGCAGAGCAAGGTGGGTGGAGGATGGCTGGAAATTATCGTGGGGGATTCAGGGGTTGGGATACCAGCGACTTTGGGGGAAGCTTATTACAACAAAAGCCTCAGCGGCAAAGCTCCAAAGGACAACTCCCTTGATACGGCGGCAATTATCAAGTGGTCATTTGATCGTTGGTCCAGCAAAGATAAAACAACCTTTGAGCGGGGCACCCGAGGGTTATATCGGCTGGACCGTGTTGCGCGGAAATATCATGGTCTAGTCTCGATCCGCTCCGGCAACGCCATGGCTGGCTGGGACCACGGTGGGACGGGATACCACCAGTCCATTGTCGATCCCAAGCCATTGCGACTAATTCCAGGAACAATCTGCTACTACCGCTCCCTCACAGCCCTCCATCAACCTGTAATTTGGAGGGGACTTGGAGGTGCGGAAAATAAAGTCCGGTTTGAAATAGTTAGCATGGGTGCGCTGACGGATAATGGGATTGACGAAAACGCCTTGGAAAAACTGCGAAATTTAGTCGTCTCATCATCTCGAAGCGAGAGCCTGTGTATTATCGCTTCCGTCGATTCTATGCGTTCTAGCGAGGAGGGCGTTGGTAAGGCACTGCAGCAATTGACGGAGATACGTCATCCCCCCGCTTTGGTGGTCCATGGCCTGCCAGGAGATTGGCTGTCTATTGAAAATAAGGTGGACTCCATTAATCGTGTTTTTCAGGCATCGCATCACGGAGAAGAGTCCCATAAGCCAGACCACTATCTTATCTGGGATCCCATTCTTGTCCTTGGCGAAAATGTTGAAACTCAATGGGCGTGGGCCGGGGTCGGGGAAGATCAAAATTGGTTGTTGAAAGCCTTAATGTCATCCGAGAATGGAGTGATTAAAGCCGATATAATAGGCAAACATTTTACTAACGATGAGCACAGACGTG
>Ga0224510_10000492_pt1 | contig 30301 bp, 30 predicted proteins | sample SF_May12_sed_USG_FD_170161 | JGI IMG/M metagenome (GOLD analysis project Ga0224510, IMG submission 170161) | Sediment microbial communities from San Francisco Bay, California, United States - SF_May12_sed_USGS_4_1 | ecosystem: Environmental > Aquatic > Marine > Sediment | place: USA: California... | reverse complement strand
GCTTCGTGCATGGCACGAAAATCCTCAGTGTCGGCGATGGCAGGCTGAAAATACGTGGTGGCACCGGCGAAAATGGAATCGCCCCAGCGCTTTTTGAGCGCCAGATAAATATTGGCGCGCCAGAGAGAGTTGACGCCGCTGTCAGCCAGGTTGGCGTCGGCGCTCACTTGCTCTTCGGAATAAAAACCGCCCAGGCCGAGGATGATGCCGTAGTCTTGGTCGGGTTCAGCCAGGCGCAATCGTGCGCCACCGCCGCTGAGGGCGCGATAATTTACCCGCGCAAACTTGTCCTGTTCCCACTGGCCAAAGGCTTCCCAGGCGGTGTAGTCGCTGAGGTCATGCACGCGTCGCATGTGTAGAAAATGGTTGTTGGTATTTTCGCGGCCAAAACTTTCGCCGTATTCCAGATTCATGGTGAGCATGTAGGTGTTGGGGGTGCGAAACCACTGGGTTTGGCTGTTGATGCTGGTGGTGAAGTTTTCGCTGTTGCCGGATTTGCCATCCAGGCCCAGGGTCAGTTGGCCATTCATGCCCTCCTTGAGGGCGCTCAGACGCAAATCTTCGATATTGATAATGGCGAGTGCCTGCATTGGTGAAAACGATAGAAAAAAAATTGTGATGAGGAAAAATCGCTGCATAAAACCACCCGGACAACTGAACGAACAGTTTAGCAGCTTGGGGTGGATCACTTCATGTGGTTGGCCGAAGTTTTACAAAAAAATATCTTCGCTATTAATTCCACGAGGCGGGAAGTTGCGCAGCATCCATAGTGACGGGAGCTTGCTGGTTTAGCTGCCATTGTGCGCTGGCATCACTGAACGTCAAGGTCAGTTGCGCGCCGTTGGCACCGGTCAGCGTGATGCTGCCTTGTTGTGGCTGAGTCTGACCATGCTGCCAGTGCAGAGGTTGATCGGTGCGTAAAAGCAGCTTGCCTTGATCTGCCCAGTCGATTTCGCCGTTGATTTGCAATGTCATACCCGCGCTGTCTGCTGATTGCAGGCGCTCAAGTTTGGTTAGCCAATAACTGGGCAGTGCGGGATCATTTAGGTCAGTGATCATCAGGTTATCGAGCAAGGTGTGAACATCGCCATTGGCTCGATAATTTATGGTGGCGTTGCCATCAATGCGAATAAATTGCGTTGGGTTTTTGAACTGATATTGATCAAACTGAAAATGAATGCGATTGCCGTCAGCGCTGGAGATGACGGGCGAATAGAGGACCTGGCCGTTTTCCAGTTGCTGCGCGTTGCCAAACGGGCTGCAGTAGTCGTTCAGCGAAATAACGTAGCGATCATCTGCTGGCAGGGTAGCACTGAGAATGCTTAGTGTGTACGTCCCGCCACAGGCACCAGCGGCTTCGGCTGGAACGAATAATTGATTGGGTTTGCTGGTCGTCTGGGTCGTGCCAGCCGCCAGTGGGTGCTCAACGCGCAAGATGGCCAATTGCAGCGCCTGGAGCAGCAGGGCTTGAGCGTTGTCGTTGTTCAGTGGCAATAGAGTTTGAGTATCGACCACGCGCTGGCCTTGGCCACAGCCGGCCAACAGCAGAATGCTCAGCAGGGGGAGAGTGCGTAGCGAAAAAACCATGTTATTGCCCGGAGACGGTTGGTGTTGTGTGAGCATTGTAGAGGGGAATTCTTTGGCGTCTCTTAAGTTGCTTTAGGATTTGTATTTATCTATTTGATTATATTTGTTTATTGTTTTGTTTCCGGCTTGCGAGTGATGGAGCCACTGGCGGTGATTGCTGCGCTTCCCTAAAATAGCGCCAAAAGCGGCCGGCGATGTCCGGAGCGTGATGGAAAAAGGACGAAAGGAAAAAACGATGAGTGGCGCGGATAATCAGCCTGACTGGCAAGCGATAGCGGAGAAATTTGATCTTTGGTTGCCACAGTTGGAACCGGTAGGGGAAGACCTGCTGCGCGGGCTGGAACCCTTTTCCGGAGATTTGATTTTGGACGTGGCCTCGGGCACGGGGGAACCCGCGCTGACCCTGGCCAAGCAAAATCCAGAAGTCACGGTTGTGGGGGTGGATGCTGCGCCGGCGATGGCTGCGGTGGCGCAGCGCAAGGTGGATCAGGCCGGCCTGACCAATATTTCGTTCACCGCCATGGCTGCAGAAAGTCTGGACTTTCCCGATTCCTGTTTTGATCGGGTGTTGTGTCGTTTTGGTGTGATGCTGTTTGCCGATCCGCTGAAAGGTTTGCAGGAAATGCATCGCGTTCTGAAACCCAGCGGGCGGGTGGCGTTGGCGGTGTGGGCAACCGCAGAAACAATGACCACCATGCACTGGGCGCAGCAAGTGCTGGCAGACAAACTGCCCGAGGCATTGCATCCGCCGTTGCAAAAAGCCACCTCGCTGGGTGCTGATGGTGTGCTGGATGATTTGATACTCGCAGCAGGTTTTTCAGAATACGAAATTCATGAAATGCCGCTGTTTTATCGTTTCGATTCGTTTGAGCAATACTGGCAGCTGATTGAAGCCTCCGACATTATGAAAATGCAATTTGATGCGTTGACGCCAGAAGTGAAAAACCAGGTACGCGATGAAGTGGCGCTGTTTGCCCAGCAATATCAGGAGTCGGATGGTCTGGTGATTCCCCATGCCTATTTGTTGGCGGTGGCGATGAAATAGTATTTGTTTGAAGAATTGATCAAAAAGCCGCCAGATGGGCGGTTTTTTTTTAACAATGGAGAAAAATATCAGTAGATATCTCAAGTTATGTTTCGAAGTGTCGTCATTGACTGGGCAGACAGCCGTTGCTATTTTTGGATAGCATCAGGCGTGTTGTCGAAAACTTGTTGAACTCAAATAATAGGGAGAGTCATATGAAGTGTCGTCAGTTAGTGTTGGTTGCAGCAATGGCAGCGGTGTATGCGGGGAATGCAGCGGCCGTTGATGGCTGGGCGCAGAATGCGCAGTACGCCAAGAGCCAGTCACTTCAAGCCAACTATGAAAAATTTTCTTCGTCGGCAGATATCTGGGTTAACCCAGCATTGATTGCCAACTACGAGGGGCAAATCACTGTCGATCACACCGAGATGCTTGGCGGTGGCGTCAAAACTGGTTTCGGTACTATTGGCTTGTTCTTGGGGCGCGACCATGAGGGCAAAATTACTACGGCTGACATGACCGGCGTAGCTACGGGCGCGTTTGTCACGGCCAATGCCGCAAGTGCAATTCCTAATACTCCAATCAATAATTTGTTCGATGTGTTTTGGGCAGACAAGCTTGGTGGCATGAATTTGGGGGCTCGTTTGAACTACGCGTCCAGGGCCACAAAAAATACAAGCTTGGTAAACAGTAAGGATTACAGTGCGAGAGACATCAATTTGGCGGCAGGTGTTGATATGCCAGCCTCAAAGATGGATGTTGGCTTCACACTGGGTTTACCTTCAGTGACAGCAGAAGACGTGTTTACGCTGCCCGCTGCGGATAGTCAGAAGCTGACGGGTGACGGTTTGTCCTGGGGGATTAAAGGACGCGTAACCCTGCAGGAAGATGCAGCTTCAGCGATTCGGGTGGCAGGCCATTACTCTTCGGAACAATATGAAGCCACGCTTGAAGGTCCAAACGGCGGTACTGCCATCAAGAAAAGCAAGGATAATACGAGTAGCAGCTATGGTGTGACGGGAAATTACGAGTTGCGCAAGAGCGGTAATCGCATGATTTTCTCCGCAGGTTTGGTGAGAACTAGCGGTGAGGATACTTTAAAGCAAACGACAGGAGCCGCTGTTGCTACGAATACTGTCACAAAAAAAACTGGGCTGAGTATTCCGTTGTCTGCTGCGTATGAGCTCAATGGTTTGGGTGAAAAGAAAAACTGGGATTTGCGGGGTTCGGTGACCAAAGATGTGTATAGTACCGGCACCTCTGAGACGGTAGATACGGTAACTCCGTCGTTGAGTAAAACCGAAGGCAATAATGCGATGCCGGTAGGTTTTGGTATCGGTTTGAGCTATCGTCCGATTGAAGCGCTGAACATTGATGCGTCAATGAACCAGGATTACTTGTTTACCGGTACCAACTTGGTGTCAAACGGTACGATGCAAGATCTGATTACTCGCGTCACCGTGACGTACAAGCTGTAATTGTTGCGGCTAGGTAGTACCAAGAGCCGCCCCTTGTGGGCGGCTTTTTTATGGGCGATTATTTGTATTCGTAACGAACGCCCACACCCAGATGCGAGACCTCACTAGTCAACATTGTCCAGTCAGCAAATATTTTATAGTTGTCGCGATAATCGTAAATCAGGCTGGCACCCAGGCTGACATCCAGGTCGGTGTCATCGCTGCCACGGCACAGTCCACCACAATCGGCTTGCGAATGGGCCAGTACCAGACCTGCGCGGTATTTGGCGCGCAGCTCGCCACTCAGGTGATGGGTGTAGGCACCGTATCCGCCCGCAGAATACACCGATACGTCGACACTGCTTTCAGACGGATCAATCAGCGAAAAGCTGGCTTCGGCTTCGGCGCTGAAGTTTTTATCGATCTCGGGGAATTTTTTACCCACCGTGCCGATGACGGCGATGCCCATGTTGTTGATGCCATCCACATGTTGCAGCGTCAGGCCGCCATTGGCGTAATCAACCTGCTCTGCATAGACTGAGTTGCCGGCGTGTGCGCTGTGCGCACTCAACAGTACCAAAGCGGAAATGAATGCTGCGATAGGTTTCATATTCATGAGTAATGGTCCTAAAAAAGTTGATCATTGAGGCTGAGTTTAGCAAAACAGCGCGGCTTGCTGTTTACCGATTTCCATCGCCTGAAGCTTTAAGCAAAATTTTGTCCATGATACGGGTGGACAGAAAACGTTTGAGGTAGCCGAAGAAAATGGTTGGCGTCGTCACATAATAGCGCGGATTGGGATTGTTGCTTTCCAGCGCATGAATCAACTTGGCCAATACTGCTTCCGGTGGCAGGGTGAAGGGCACGGCAGGGCCTTTTTTCTTTAGCCGAGCCTCCATGCTTTCGTATTTGCGGCGAAACGGACTGGTTTCTTTGTTGATGTGTTTTTGATACATCGCAAACGCATTGGCGCGAAACCGGCTGGTGATGGGGCCGGGTTCAATCAGCGAAATGCGAATGTTGGTGTCGTGTAGTTCTATCCGCAAGGTGTCGGTCAGACCTTCCAGCGCAAATTTGCTGGCATTGTAGGCGCCGCGAAACGGCATGGCGGCAAAGCCGAGTATCGAACTGTTTTGTACGATTCGTCCATGTCCCTGACGACGCATGACGGGTAAAGCCAGACAAGTGAGCTCATGCGGGCCAAAAAAATTGGTTTCAAACAGTGCGCGCAGGTCTTCGCGACGTACGTCTTCGACCGCGCCGGGCAGGCCATAGGCGCCGTTGTTAAACAGCGCATCCAGGGTGCCGCCGGTTTGTTGCAGCACCCAGGCAAAGGCACGCTGGATTGAACTGCTGTCATCCAAATCCAGTTGATGCGCTTCCAGACCCAGTGAGCGCAGCATGTCGACGTCGCTGTCTTTGCGGGCGGTGGCAAACACGCGCCAGCCACGCTGCTTTAGCCCTTGGGCACAGCACAGGCCAATGCCGCTGGAGCAGCCGGTGATGAGAATGGATTTTTGAGTCATGCAATGTCAGGTATGCAGTGAAAAATGAAAGCGTAAAATACCACCAATTGGCCAGTGCGGCTAATGCAGTGATGATGGTTTTTACCAATAAGTTGTTTTAAAACAATTGTCGCAGCGCCTGCGCCAGCAGCGGGGCCAGGGCGATGCGATTGCTGGGGTGATGGATGCTGTCGGTGCTCCAGATATGGTTGACGCCGGCGTCGCGCAGCAGTGGCTCGGCCTGTTGATTGAACAGTGCGTGGGTGACGATGACATTGACGCTGCGGACCTGGCGCGCGAACAGCAGTTGCGCGGCCTGGGCAACGGTGTGGCCGGTGCTGATCATGTCGTCGAGGATGTAAATGTCTTTGCCGGCAAAATTTTTGTCGGGCAGGGTGATGTTGATATCCGTGTCACCGTGCCGGACTTTGTGGGCGACGGCCCAATCAAATCCCAGTTCGCTGGCCAGTTGTGATACCCATTGTTCGGATTCGCCATCGGGACCAAACAGCATGGCGTGGTGATCCTGCTGGCGCAGAAAGTCGCTGATGACCGGCGTGGCCATCAACGCCACAGCATTGTTGAGCGGAATCGCTTGTTCTAGTCGGTCTATACGATGCAGGTGCGGATCAACAGTGATCACGTCGTCGAAATGCTCTGCCAGCATCTGGCCGATGATTTGTTGGCTGACCGCTTCGCCGGGCTGATTTTCAATGTCCTGGCGCATGTAGCACAAATAGGGCGCGACTAACGTGACGCGTTTGACGCCATGATCGCGTGCTGTTTTGGCGGCGAGAATAATTTCGATCAGTTTGTCGTTGGGGTGATCCAGGCTGCGACACAGAACAACATGATCAGGTAACGGCAAGGGCAGGCGTACCAGACTTTCGCCATCGGGAAAGCGGTGCAGGGAAATCTCCTGATAATCCACGTCCAGCGCATTGGCCAGTGCCTGGGCTTGATCGTGATAGTCGGCAAAACCGAGAATAATCACCTGCGCTCCTTAAATTGAATGTGCCAGTGACTGTGTCGACGGAGGAACGCAATCCTGCAGCGTTAAAATGCCACGAAGGATTGCGGAATGTCGCGGCTGTCACCAATGCGATAGCCGTTGTCATGGCTGCACAGCGTTTGGGCGAACTGGAAATCCGCTGGAAACTCCGCATACACGCGATATAGCACGTCGCCTTTGCGTACCGGCTGACCGAGCTTTTTCAGCAGATCGACGCCGGCGCGTTTGTCCATGGGGGCGCCGGCCATGCGGGCAATTTTCGCCAGTTGCAGATTGTCGATGTTGGTGACTACGCCGTCGGTTTCGGCGAGAGCCTCAAACGACAGCGAGCCCGGCGTCAGGTCGAGGTTGGCGTGCCGGCCCTGGGCATCGATGATGGCGTTCATTTTGGCCATGGCGCGACCGGAATCCAGAATGTCGCGGGCGATGGCATAGCCCTGACCTCCGCGCACATCAGGATCAAACTCAATGATTCGACCGGCCAGTTGCAGGGCTTTTTGCCGCAGATCGTGCGGTGCTTCCGGGGCGTTTTGCAGTACGGCCAGCACATCGCGCGCCTCCAGTACCGGGCCGATGCCATTGCCTATGGGTTGGCGGCCATCGGTGATCACTACCTCCAGATGAATATTGAGTTCGTCGCCGACGTATTCAAACAGTTTGCGCAGCGCCAGTGCCTGACGCATGTGACGCACTTTGGCCGTGGGACCAACGGGAATGTCGATCAGCAAGTGAGTGGAACCGGCGGCGAGTTTTTTGGACAAAATCGACGCCACCATTTGTCCCTGCGAATCTATGCCCAGGGGGCGTTCCACCGCAATCAGCATGTCATCGACAGGGGCCAGTTTGGCGGTGCCGCCCCAGGCCAGACAGCCGCGTTCACTGCGGATGATTTCATGCAGTCGTTCCGGTGCCAGATTGACATCCGCCAGCAGCTCCATGGTGTCGGCGGTGCCGGCGGGGGAGGTGATGGCGCGGCTGGAAGTTTTGGGAATCAACATGCCGTGGGCAGCGACGATGGGCACCACCAGCATGGAGGTACGATTGCCGGGAATGCCGCCGATGCAGTGTTTGTCGACCACCAGTGGCTCGTGCCAGTCCAGTTTTTCACCGGAGGCCAGCATGGCGCGGGTGAGGTAGAAAATTTCATCACGATCCAGACTGGTTTGGCCGGAGGCGACCAGAAACGCCGCCATTTCCATTTTTGAATAACGGCTGTCGGCAATGTCGCGAGTAATGCGCAGAAAGTCGTCCTGATTCAGGCGTTCGCCTTCGATTTTGCGCCGGACCGCATCCATAGATTCGGGCGGCTCGGCGTGGGCCACTCGTACTAGGCAACCGGGTTGAACGTCTAGCTGTTTGAATGCTTGCTGCGATAAACCTAACTCGCTGGGGCCGACGATGCTGGCGTCATCGACCACGTTTAGCACCGCCAGAATGCGTTTGCCGTCGGTGGTGATTTCAATCTTGGATAAAGCCTGAAAGCCCTCGGCGCGGTACAGCTCACACTCGCGATGCAGGTAGGCCACGTTTTCGTGGTAGGTGTCGATATCGATACGGCGTAGTGCCAAAAAGTCTTTGCTCATCCTTGGAGTTTACCCGATGTGGTTTAGGGAAAACAGTTGGCTGCTGGAATGTAAAAAACAATGTACAAAGCCAATTGCCGCACATTTGCGCAACCAATATGCCTAAATTCGTGGCCCGATAGTGGCGATAGCACTCGAGAGCCCGACTGGAGCCTTGATAATGGCGGATATGAAAGATTGCTCTGAGAATATGCGACAGCACCGAACGGCCCTGGTGGCGCGTGTTCTGGTGCGCGTTGGACTGATTGTTAGTCTGGTTGAGTTATTGATAATGTTGACATTTTCGGTCGCCAATTGGCAACTGAGCACCAATGTTGAAGCTCTGGTGGATTCGTTGGCGTTGCCGATTTTATCTTCACCGCTGATTTATTGCTGGGTGGTGCGGCCGTTCATGTTGCAGCGTGATCGGGCGATTGAGCAGGTCCAGCACATGGCCTACCACGATGAGCTGACGGGTTTGGGCAATCGCCGCTATCTGCAGGACGCGCTGCATCGAGCGGTGGCGGGATTTAGTCGTTACCACACTTATCATGCGGTAATCATGCTGGACATGGACGGATTCAAGCAGATTAATGATTTTCATGGGCATGAGGTCGGTGATGCGGTGCTGCGCGAAGTGGCGCGTCGGCTAAAGGCGGTCACTCGGGTGGAAGATGAAATTTGCCGTCTGGGGGGGGACGAGTTCGTTATTGTGATTCGCGCCGGCCAGGAAACCGCCGACAAGGCGTATGACAAGGTGGCGGTGGTGGCGCGCAAACTGCTGCAGATCATTGAACAGCCGTTCAGTATTGGTGATGTCACTTTGACCCTGGGGGCCAGCATCGGGGTGCGTCTGATCGATGGTAGTGAAGCCAATGTGCAAGCGCTGCTCAAAGATGTTGATCGCGCGATGTATACCGCCAAACAGCGCGGCAAGGGGCAGGTTGCCTATTTTGAACTCGACATCGAATCGTCGCTTGATGGCAAAGTGGCCCTGATGCGGTTGCGCGCATAAAATTTTATTGTTCCTTCCTCTCCTGAACTACGCCATTCGCCTTTGACCGGTGGATTTTCTGTCTTGATGATGAAGCAAAATGCAGTGTAAGGCTGATGTGCGCTGCAGATTTTTTCGCGGATAAAATCCAAAACAAGCATATTCTCATCGCATTAAATTGCCGATAGTGGTGATGATCTGAAAAAAACGTTGGCGTGGTAGAGACGTGATATCCAAAGAAGAATATGCCGCTGTTGCGATCGTGCTGACGGTGCTGGGCTTTGCGCCTTATCTCTGGCTGATTTTTGTTGGGGTGGTCAGGCCGCACATGTTTTCCTGGATTATTTGGGGATTGACGACGTTTCTGGTGTTTTTTGCGCAGTTGGCGGATGGGGCTGGTGCAGGCGCGTGGCCGATTGGGCTGTCAGGTGTGGTGTCATTGGGTATCGCCGTCTGGGCGTACCGCTACCGGGCTGACATTACGGTGACGCGGCTGGACTGGGCGTTTTTTATTGCGGCTCTGGCGGCATTGCCGCTGTGGTTTGTTGGCAATGATCCATTGTGGGCCGTGGTGGTGTTGACCACGGTGGATGTGTTGGGCCTGGGGCCAACCATGCGCAAGGCGTATGACGCGCCTTACTCCGAATCGCAATTGGTGTTCGTGGTATTCATGTTGCGCAATGCGGTGGCGATTGCCGCCCTGGAAAATTATTCACTGACCACGGTGCTGTTTCCAGCCGCACTGTTTGGTAGTGGCGTGGCGTTTATCGCACTGGTGGCGTATCGACGTTGGCAGTTGAAGCAAACCAGTGCTTGAAAAAAATGGTTGGAAGGTATCGGGCAACGCCCGCTTCTCCGGCAGCTTATTTCGCAGTGCATAGATATTGATGTTGTCCATTCTTGGTTGAAATAAATAAAAAATATGTATCTAGGTGGTAGTGCAGGAAATGTAATGCTCGAAGTTTGTTAAACATGTGTATAACATTGTCGTCACTGCGGGTAAGGTATTAGGAAGCAATGGTATGGCTGCACAGTGGGCGATGATGTTATTGGCTGGTTGGTCGTTGATCAGCTGTTCAGAGTCAACACTGACATCTGCTGCGATGGTTGTCACGGCCTTGGAAAAGGCCAATGAGGTGGATGGCTTAGGTGCGCCATCGGTGGAAGGTAGTGTAGTCACGGTGCACTACACCGCTTGGTTGTACGATCACTTTGCTGTTGATCATCGCGGTGAACAGGTGATGAATTCGCGGGATCTGAATCAACCGCTGGAATTTGTGTTGGGCAGTGGCAGGGTGATCTCCGGCTGGGAGCAAGGCATGCTGGGCATGCGAGCGGGAGGACGGCGAACATTGGTTGTGCCTGCGCATCTGGCGTATGGTGAACGCGGTGTTGCAGGCGTTATTCCGCCGAATTCCGCATTGGTGCTTGATGTGGAGCTGGTCCGGGTTCATTAACCAATATTCGTCCCATGCGCGTGGCATAGGACGATGCGCTCAGTTACTGGTTTGGTTCGCTGTCCGCGTTATGTAAATGCAGCGTGCGCGTGGGGAAGGCGATTTGTGCGCCGTGGCGTGCGATGATGTTACTGATCTGCAGCAGCACATCTTGCTTGATCTGATGGAACTGTTCCCAGTTGGTGGTGTGGGTGAACGTGTAGATGAAAAAATCCAGCGATGATGCGTTGTACTGATTGAAATTCACCATCAGTGTTTGGCTGCTGTCGATATCGGGATGGCTGCGCAACATGGCTTCGACATCGGCGAGAATCTTGGGCAGCACAGCAACGTCGTCATAGCGGACACCGATGGTTTCGTTAATGCGGCGATGCGTCATGCGCGACGGATTTTGCACCGCAATGCTGGTGAACACTGCATTGGGAACGTACAGCGGGCGTTTGTCAAAAGTGCGAATTGTCGTGAGCCGCCAGCCGATATTTTCCACCGTGCCTTCAATGTCTCGATCGGGTGAGCGTACCCAGTCACCAATCGCAAACGGGCGATCCAGATAAATCATCAGTCCGCCGAAAAAATTTGCCAGCAAATCACGCGCGGCAAAACCCACCACAATTCCGCCGATACCGCCAAAGGCCATCACGCCCGATACGCTGTAGCCCAGCGTTTGCAAAATCACCAGCACGGCGGTGATGATCACCGAAATGCGCAGCAGCTTGGCGATGGCATGGGCGGTGGTGCGATCCAGTGGTGTTTCTTTTTTCTGATTGAATTCGATGAGATTTTGCTCCGCCTGCATGATGAAGCGGAATAGGAACCACGCAAGGCAGGCAATCACGCCAATATCGCGCATGGTTTGTGACAAGCCCAGGATGTCGACGCCGGTTTCTACTTGAATGATGTCCAACGACAGACTCAGGCCCAACAGCCACACCAGCATGCCCAGCGGTCGAATGGCTGCACGTACTAGCGCGTCGTCCCAGGGATTGTTGGTGTTTTCCAGTTTTTTCAGGACGCGATTGAGCACGCGTCGGGTGATGAAATTCAGTGTCAGTGCCAGAAAAACCACGACAAAGACACTGCCGATCCAGTGCCAGTGGCCCTGCGGGCCGAGAAGAGAGCTAAGTTCGTTTTGCATGATATGTCGGTACTGAAGTCAATCAATTGTCAATGAGACAACGTAAGGCGACAGATTGCAAGGCTGCTGTTAATGACTGTGCATTGAGTGATCACCGTGCGCAGCTGGCGGAGCGGCGACCGGCTGCAGATGATGTTGATGATCGGTGCCGGGGCGATTGCCCAGAACCGCGCTGGTCAGCGTCCACAGACCAAAACTGATGATCAGCAGGGCGGCGATGCGTTTGTTGCGCTGTGATTGGCTGAAGCTGCGTAGTTGCTCGGCAAAATGACCGGTCAGCAGCATCGCCGGCAGGGTGCCCAGGCCAAAGCAGAACATGATCAGCGCCGCCTGATACGCATGCATGCTGGCGGCCGCCCAGACAGTGACGCTGTAAACCAGGCCGCATGGCAGCCAGCCCCACAGCGTGCCCAGCAACAGTGCCTGGGCCGGGTTGGAGACGGGCAGAAATTTTTTCCCCAGTGGCTGAATGAATTTCCATATGCGCTGCCCGGCTTGCTCAAGATGAGCGAGTCCCAGCCACCAGCGCGCCAAATACAAACCCATGGCCACCAGCATGGCGCCGGCAAACAGCCGCAAATAATAGCTGATTTCCTGCAGTTGATTGTGTGCCAGCCAGGTCATTGATCCCAATAATGCACCGATCAGGCTGTAGCTGAGCAGTCGTCCGCCGTTATACGCCAATAACAAGCGCACGCGCGGGCCAGTGTGCATTTGCTTTAGTGAAAAGCTGAACGCGCTGACGATGCCGCCACACATGCCGACGCAATGCAGGCTGCCGAACAGGCCCAGCACAAACGCGGCGGAATAGGTCAGTGTTTCGCTCAATGGACCTCCGGAAATAGGGGGATTGCCTTAGTTGAACTGCTTGAATTTTTCTAGTCGAGTCGACGACGATTGAGAGTATCATGCAGAGAATGGTCCGTGCCGATAAATGTTAATTTCTGGAGGCAGCTGATGTACGACGTGGACGATGAACAAAAAAAACGGGCCAAACAGCCGCACGAACTGTTTTTGATTAACCTTATTTTTAATCATGTATTAGTGTTTGTCGCCGCCTTGGGTTTAGCGCGATCCATGCCTTGGCTGCTGTTGGTGGTGCCGCTTATTTCTATCGGCATTTTGAGTTACACGCTGTGGCGGGCGAAGCGTTCGCTGGCAGTGGATTCCTGGTTTGTGATGTGTCACTGGCAATTGTGCGCAGTGCGCAGCCGCCGATTCTTGCTGGTGGTGTTTTTACTGTTGCTGGCATTTGCGTTAGGCTGGGTTGGATATCACTATTGGGGCTTGGAAAAAATTCCTACGTTGGCGATGATTTCGGGATTAGGTATTTTGCCGACCATGGTAACAGTGTTAGTGCTGGTGATTTTGGAATCCGATGCGTTGCACCAGGCGAGTAATGGCCGGTTGCCAGCATGGGTGACAGAGAAATTTCCAAACACAAATTGAGTGACTTGTTGGAGGAGTGGGTGTGACAAAAGCGCTGACGGCATTGGTGTTCTTGGTGGTGACTATCGTGGCCGGAGTGTATTGGTCGGCGAAAATGTCGGATGGTGATAAGGGAGAAGGGTTTTACCCATGGAATGTTCGTCAGGTGGATGGTACCACCGAAGTGTTTGGCTTGCGCTTGGGACAAAGCACCATGGAGCAGGGACTCAATAATTTTGAGTCATCGGCAGAAGTGAGTTTGTTTGTGCCCGAACATGGCGATTATGTGGTCGAAGCTTTTTTTGACGACGTGCAATTGCAAGGCTTGGGCGCCGTGGTGGTATTGGTCGCCGATCTGGATCAAGCCGCAATGCAGCAGATGTTTGCCCGTGGCGAACGTATTAGCACCTTGGGCAGTGGTTCGCGCAAAGTCAGTTTGACCGAGGCTGATTTGCAACTGGTGCGCAGTGCACGCATTGCCAGTATTACCTACCTGCCAAAAATTGATTTAAGTGCCGAACAGGTACTCAACCGTTTTGGTGAACCAGCGCAGCGTATTCAGGAAAACGACTCTGATGCTGTGCACTGGCTTTACCCGGCGAAAGGTTTGGATGTGGTGATCAGTGACGATGAAAAAGAAGTGCTGCAGTACTTGCCGCCCAGCAGGTTCGCCGAGTTCTCGCTAAAATTAATGCAGCACGGTGCCGACGTGGTGGACTAATCCGCGTCTGGCCAGCGGCGTTTGTCTTCGCTGGTTGTGGTTTTTTTAGTTTTATCGGGAAACGGCAACAGCGGATCATCTTCGTCCATCAAAATGCGATTGGCGTCGCCGTCCATATCGTCGTACTGGCCCTTGCGTACTGCCCAGAAGAACAGCACCACCATGAACAATCCCAGAAACAACATGCCAGGAATGAGTCCGTAAATTACTTCCATGTTTTTCCCCCTTGTTGCGCTGCCGCGAAATAACGGCGAATGCGCGCTGAATTAGTGATTACCGCCAGCGAACTGATGGGCATGACAATCGCCGCCAGCAGCGGCGTGACCATGGCCATCATGGCCAGCGGCACCATAATACTATTGTAGGTCAGAGAAATGCGCAGATTCTGCCGAATGGTTTTGAGTGTGCGGTCGGCCAGTTGTTTTGCCAGCCAGACGCCGTGCAGTTCGTTGCGCATTAGCACGATTTGCGCGCTGTCGATCGACACATCGGTGCCTGAGCCAATGGCAATGCCAACATCGGCGCGCATCAGCGCCGGCGCATCGTTGATGCCGTCACCGACCATGGCAACACGTTCGCCCCGCTGCTGGCATTGGCGAATGACCTGTTCTTTGGCCTCGGGAAGGACTTCAGCAATCACCTCCATGCCGCCCAGTTGCTGCGCAATCGCCTGGGCAACCGGCAGACGATCGCCGGTGAGCAGCGTCATGCGAATGCCGTGTTGACGCAAGGTGTCCACCAATGGTCGCGCATCGGCGCGCAATTGATCAGCCAAGCCAAATACAGCGACGATGCGTTGCTCCATCGCCAGATACACGCAGCTAATGCCTTGCGACTCCCACTGATCCACGGTGGCGCGGGCATGTTCAGGCAGTATTGCCGAGCGTGTTTTTAACCACTGCAAATTGCCCAGCACCATCGGTTGACCGTTGATCAAGCCGGACACGCCTTGGCCAGGGTGATTGCAAAAACTGTTGCTATCGAGCTGCCAGACAGACAGATTGTTGGCGCTGCTGCGAGCGAAGGCTTTGGCGATACTGTGTTCGGAACGGCTTTCCAGTGCGGCGGCCATGGCCAGCGCATCTTCGCGGCTGATGCCATCCACCCACACATCGTGAACGCTCATCTGGCCTTCGGTAAGCGTGCCGGTTTTATCAAAAATAATGTGCTGAATGTTGGACAGGGATTCGAGCACGTCGCTGCTTTTGATCAACACGCCCAGGCGCGCACCAACGTCTGAGGCAACGGCCATGGACATTGGCGTCGCCAGCCCCAGTGCGCAGGGACAGGTGATGATCAGCACAGCGGTGGCGGTGATCAGTGCGTGTTCCAATCCCGTGTGCAGCCAAAGGAAAAAAGTGATGCTGGCCAGACTCAACGTGGCCAGGATAAACCATGGCACAATGCGATCGGTGAGGCATTGGATGGCTGCCTTGGATTGCTGTGCATCTTCGACCAGGCGAATAATGCGTCCCAGTGCGGTGTCCTTGAGTGTCGCATTCACTCGCAACAAAAGCGTGCTGTGCAGATTGATGGTGCCTGCGGAAACATTGTCACCCACACCCTTGTGAATCGGCAGTGATTCACCACTGAGCATGGCTTCGTCAATCGCGCTTTGACCTTCGATAATTTCGCCATCGACAGGAATTTTGTCGCCGGCTTTAACGACGACGGTATCGCCAACTTTTACTGCACGTATCGGTAATGTGACTTCCTGACTATCACGCAGCACAATTGCACCGCGCGGCTGCAAATCAAGCAGGCGTTGGCTGGAAATCACCGCGTGACGTTTGGCGGTTGCTTCCAGATAGCGTCCCACCAGAATCACAAATAAAAAATTAACCACAGTATCAAAATAGACTTCGCCAGCCGTACTCTGGCTGACCGTAATGTACACCGAATAAGCGTAGGTGGCGCTGGCACCGATGGCTATCGGTAAGTCCATGCTGAGGTGCAAATGGCGCAGCCCCAGCACTGCTCCCTTGAGAAACGGATAGCCGGAATAAAATAGCGTGAGCGTTGCGAGTGCCAGCCCTACCCAGTGAAACAGAGAACGGAATTCACCCTGATCGGCGCCGCTGTAAAGGGCGATAGACACCCACATCAAATTCATCATCGCAAAACCGGCAAATGCCATGCGTAATAGCAGTGCACGATGCTGTTTTTTGCTGGAGGCTTCGGCCATTTCCGGTTGGTACGGAGCAGCGGTGTAGCCAATGCTTGCCAGCTTGGCCATGATTTTCGAGAGGTGAATGGCGTCGTTATCCCATTCAACCAATACGCGACGTGCAGACAAATTCACTCGGGCCTGGATAATGCCCGGTACGCTGGCCAGGGTGCGCTCAATCAGCCATACACAGGCGGCACAATGAATGCCTTCCACCAGCAAATGAATGTGGCGATTGCGACCAAGACTGTCGACAAACTCTGCCTGAACATCATCCAGATCATACAGCGCCAGGTTTTCAGTGGACGTGGTTGGTGGGGTAAGAGTCGCATCTTGCGGCATGCGCTCATAAAAACCTTCGAGACCCGCATCGAACACCGCGCTGCACACCGTTGCGCACGAGGGACAGCAAAAGCGCCGTGATTCTCCGGCGATAACGCGCTCCCAGTTGTCCTTGGCGCTGAGTGACTGGCCGCAATGAAAGCAGCGTGTCTGTACGGGCGAGATCGGCATTGCCGGACCGTTCATTTACGGTGCTACGGTAATCCGCTGTTCGTAGTCGTAGTTATCGCTGTCTCGCTGTATGTGCAGCCGCAAGTCCCACACGCCTTTCAGCGGGAAGTTGACCGTGGCGGCAAATAAACCGGGAGTGACTTCATCCATAGTGACGGAAAAATCGGCATCAGCATCGGACGGGCGGAACGCAGTGAGTTTGACGCTGGCCTGATGCAATGGTACGCCGCGTACATCCACCAGTGACAGATGAATATCCGATGGCGCATTAATGCGCATTGTTTCGGGGAGATTGAGTTGAACGTGCCAGCGCAATGCGTCGCGAGCAGTCATCATCTTGATGGCATTCTCTTCGTACTTACGACCGGTTTCGTAATAATCTTCATCCACCAAGCCAGGGCTGCTAACAAAGGCCAGAACGATCATTACGATGTTAATCAGCACAACGCTGCCCAGACCAATGGCCCAGCCAATCACCCACGGATTGTTCTTTCCATGCGGGCTGTCTTGTGAAATGTTGAGCTCAGATAATTTGTTTTTCAGTGAAAACACGGTGAGACTCCTTGGTTAGAATTATTGTCCCCTGGTCATGGGCGCGATAAACATGCTTTGGTATTCATCATGGATGCTTGGGTCGTCAACACCCGTGGCGATAAACGTCACTGCGGTGGATTCTGCTGTTGCCGTGTTAGCAGCTATGCGCAGGAAAACCACATTGGCCAGTAATGAATAGGGTTGCACAGTTAGCGGCTGATCAGCGTCAACCAGCTGAAGCTGTTCTGGTCCCCGTACCGCCAGTGAAATACGCATCGGCTGATCAGTTTTGTTGAGAATCTTCAATTCGTATTTGTTCTGAATGCTGCCATCGCTACGGACAACATACAGCGGCTGGCGCTCATGCAGAACTTTTAATTCCAGCGATCCCAAATGTGTCAAGCCGTAAATGATGCCGGCGATGGAAAGCAACATGATACTGAAATATATCAGGACGCGCGGGCGTTTGATCAGTGGGATGGCCGCCTTGCCATTGATTTCATCCAGTGATGCGTAGCGAATCAAACCGCGAGGGCGTTGGATTTTATCCATGACCGAATCGCAGGCATCCAGGCATAGCGCGCAAGTAATACAGCCTTCTTGCTGGCCATTGCGAATGTCGATTCCGGTGGGACAAACGCCGACGCAAAGATTACAGTCGATGCAATCGCCTTTGGCGCTGTTTTCAGTTGTGCGCTTGAGCTTTCCGCGAGGTTCGCCGCGACGAAAGTCGTAAGTGGGCAAAATGGTTTCGGCATCGTACATCACGCCCTGGATGCGAGCGTAAGGGCATAGCCAGAAACACACTTGTTCGCGCATAAACCCAGCGAATAAGTATGTGGCGAAAGTGAACGTGGACAGCGATATCCAGACGCTGATGTGGACATTGAGGGCGAACAGATTGGGCCAAAGCTGATATGCATCGGTAAACCAGGCGCAAAAGCTAATGCCTGTAATCAGTCCAATCAGAATCCACAGCGTATGTTTGATCAATTTGACGCGGACTTTGTGCGCATCCCAGGTAGCCTTATCCAAACGCTGGCGCTGGGCAGGTGATCCTTCCAGTTTGGTTTCGATCAGGGTAAAAATGTCGGTCCAAATGGTTTGAAAGCAAAAATAACCACAAAACACCCGGCCAGCAACCGAAGTGACTGCGGCCAGAAGAATGGCGAAAAAAAGCAGCACCAGTGCAAGTAACCAAACGTCTTGCGGCAAAATGGTGATGTCGAAGATGTGAAATTTTCGCCCAGGAATGTCTAGCAATACGGCTTGTTGGCCATTCCAACGCAAATAGGGACCAAGAAAAAATACCAGCCAAACGCTGGAGGTGATCCATTTGATGCGCCGGTATTTTCCCGGCATGCGCTTGGCGTGAATGGTTTCGCCGCCGGTGTTGACGTGCCAGTGGCCCGATTCGGCGTAGAGGTGATCAATGGAATCCGGTTGATCGGAGTTGGTTTTATTAGTCATGCCGTTCTGCTTGTTGAGTATGGACGAGAGCGTTAAACGCTCTCGTCCACCTCTGGCATTTAAGTGCTGCCAGCGTTATTTTCCACCACCAAGTTTATGCACGAACACTGACAGCTTTTTGATGTCAGTCTCGCTGAGACGACCGGCAAACGACGGCATGGTCGCACCGCGTGTTTGCTTGTCGCTGCTGTCATTTACGCCATGAGTGATGGTGTACGCCACACTTTCCAGCGTGCCTGGTGAAAAGCGCCAAATGCCATCGGCCAAATTAGCCGATCCCATAGCGGTGATGCCTTTGGCATCCATGCCATGACAGGCAAAGCAGCCTTGCTCAGTAAAAATGGCTTGACCGGCTTCGTGAGTTTTTCCTTGGCTTAAACCCAGAACATAATTTGAAACGTCCTGAATTTGTTGCGCGTTCAACTTGCTGCCAAACTCCGGCATTGAACTGGCGCGACCATCGGTGATGCTGGCTTGAATGTCGGCGACGGTTCCGCCATACAACCAGTCATCATCGGCGAGCACAGGAAAGCCTAGATTGCCCGCACCGTTGGTGCCGTGACAGCCAGAGCAGTTATCGCCGAACAGTACTTTTGCGGCACGCACTGTATAGTTGGACAGCTCGCTATCAGCAAGGATTTCCTCAGTCGACATGGTCGCAATTTTTTGCTCGAATGGTGCACGAATCTGCTCAATTTCCTGCAGGTCTTGCTTGTACTCCTTAATCGAAGTCCAGCCCAGCAGCCCCGTCGTATGGCTGCTGATCAATGGCCAAGTCGGATAGAGCAGCGAATACACCAGCACGAAAATCCACGAGGCATGCAGGCCAATCATCCACCAGCGCGGTGGTGGGTTCACCAATTCGCGCAAATTACTGTCCCAGATATGGCCAGTGTTGTTTTCGTTTTTAAACGGATTGTCTTTGTGATCGCTCATTGTTGATTCCCCGAATTATGAAAATCATCCTCGGTTGGCAGATGGCGCCGCGCTTCCAGACGTTCTTTATTTGCTGGTGAGAAAACATACCAATACAGCGCAATCATCATGAAAAAAACGATAATGGTCATGGCCAGCCCCAGCCAGTCATGAAAGGTCATCGCCGCCCAGTCGGTGTGAAAATATTCACGCAACATCTCATTCACGATAATCTCTCCCTTCCTGGAATTTAACCATGGTTCCCAGCACCTGCAGATAAGCGATCATGGCGTCCATTTCGCTCTTGCCGCTGACGGTGCCGGCAGCTTGTGCAATGTCACTGTCGTTGTAAGGTACGCCGAGTTTCTTCATTGCGCTCATGGTGTCAGCAACGCGTTGACCATCGACCATGTTGGTTTCCAGCCATGGATAATTAGGCATGACTGATTCGGGTACTAATGCACGTGGAGCAATCAAATGCTTGCGATGCCATTCATCTGAATATTTGCCGCCCACGCGTGCCAGATCTGGTCCAGTACGCTTGGAGCCCCACTGGAAGGGGTGGTCGTACATGGATTCAGACGCAAGCGAGTAATGACCATAACGCTCTTTCTCATCACGGAATGGGCGAATCATTTGTGAGTGGCACAAATAGCAACCTTCACGGATGTAGATTTCACGGCCGGCGAGTTCCAATCCTGTGTAGGGACGAACACCGTCACCCGCTTTCCAGTCTTGCAGAGATTGATTCTCGCCACGTTTCCAAACCACTTCCGGATGATTGTTGTGCTCCATGGTGTCATCCAGATAAAACAGCGGAACGATCTCGACCAAGCCACCGACGGAGAGCAGTACCATCAGCATGGCCACTAAGCCGACGACGCTGCGTTCAAGTTTGTCTTGTAATTTTGTTGAATGAATTTTGTTAGCCATTGTAGTTAACTCCTCATCCGACTAAGCGCGTGCAGCCGCAGGGCTGGTCTGGCGATTTGCCACGGCCATGCGAATGGTCATGACGACGTTGTAGAGCATGATGGCGCCACCCAACCAATAAATCATGCCGCCAATAGCGCGCATGGCGTAATACGGATGCATGGCCGCAACGGATTCAGCAAAGGTATAAGTGAGCGTGCCGAAGCTATCGTAATCACGCCACATCAAGCCTTGCATAATGCCTGATACCCACATGGCGGTGATGTAGATAACGGTGCCGATGGTAGCCATCCAGAAATGGGTATTGACCAGCTTGGCCGAGTACATTTCGGTGTTCCACAACTTCATCACCAGGTGATACAGCGCACCTGCGGCGACCATGGCGACCCAGCCCAATGCACCGGAGTGAACGTGGCCTATGGTCCAGTCGGTGTAGTGTGACAAGGCGTTCACGGTTTTGACCGACATCACCGGACCTTCAAAGGTCGACATGGCGTAAAACGCCAGCGACACAATCATGAAACGCAACACGTAGTCAGTGCGCAGTTTGTCCCATGCACCACTGAGCGTCATCATGCCGTTGATTGCGCCACCCCAGGACGGGATGATCATCGCCAGCGAAATAGCTGCGCCCAGTGATCCTGTCCAGTCAGGCAGTGCGGTGTATTGCAAGTGATGCGCGCCCAGCCACACGTAACCGAACATCAGCGACCAGAAGTGCAAAACCGACAAGCGGTAAGAATAAATCGGCCGATCCGCCTGCTTGGGAACGAAGTAGTACATGATGCCCAGGAAGCCGGCGGTCAAATAAAATCCCACCGCGTTATGGCCCCACCACCACTGAATCATCGCATCCTGTACGCCGGAAAACACCGAGTAGGATTTGAACAAACTGACCGGAATCGCCAGGCTGTTGACCACGTGCAGATAAGTGATCATCACCATCATGCCGAGGAAGAACCAGTTGGAGACATAGATGTGTTCGGATTTTCGGTTGGCGATGGTCATCACGAAGTTGATGGTGAATGACAGCCAGACGACGGCGATCAAAATATCAATCGGCCATTCCAGTTCTGCGTATTCCTTGCCTGAGGTTAAGCCCAGTGGCAGGGTGATGACGGCTGCGACGATGATGATGTTCCAGCCCCAAAAGGTGAACCAGGCGAGTTTGTCGCTCCACAGCTTGACACCGCAAGTGCGCTGCACACTGTAAAACGCCGTTGCCATCAATGCGCAGCCGCCGAATGCAAAAATAACCGCATTGGTATGCAGTGGGCGAAGTCGACCAAAGGTCAATTCGGCGATGTCAAAATTCAGGACAGGCCAGGCAAGTTGAGAGGCGATGTGAACGCCAAGCAGTGTGCCTACCACCAAGTAAATTGTCGCGGCGACGGTAAACCATTTAACCACGTCAAAGTTGTATTTTTCGCTGACTTCGCTCACTGTCAATTACCCCCTGTAATAGGAAAGTTGGTTAATTCGACAAAAACTTACTCCGTCAAATGATGTAATGATCATCTTCAATGGTTTTTGTTTTATCGTCCTGTTACGGCCTGCCTACGTTGAAGTTTAGTATGGAAAAAATTGTTATTGTTAATGAATGGCTCCGATGGAGGCGTTGCAGGCCCATATATTGAGTTTAGCCAGTACTATTTCGTGGTAGTGCAGATGTTGTTGGTTAAATGGGTTGAAAAAGTAGGGTTTAAAAAAAATTGTGCTAATGCGCCGGGTTGTCCGAAATAATTTGCTACTGATACGCTTGCACAAAGTCGGGTTTGTTTTCTATACCTAAAACGGTGCTTGTGGAGCAGTGCTGTCTGCAGTTGACGACGTTGTGAGGAAAACATCTTTTACTTTAAGAGGAAATCTTATGTTTAATCCAAAGGTGAGTGTATTGGTTTTTGCAGTATTGATGGTTGGTCCAGTGTCGATGGCGTTTGCTACGGATGGCAAGGGTGTCTACGAGAAGAGTTGTAATATGTGCCATGGTGCTGGCATTGCGGGCGCGCCAAAGTTTGGTGATAAGGCCGCGTGGCAAGCGCGATTGGCCAAGGGCGTTGCCGTGCTGGAGCAGAGTGCGATCAATGGTATTGGCGCCATGCCTGCCAAGGGTGGAAACAAAAAACTCAGTGATGACGAAGTAAAAGCCGCAGTTGCCCATATGGTGAGTGCAGCGAAATAATGGTTGTACTGCAGCGTCTAGATGTAGGCGCTGCAGTTTTTTGGTGGATGTCAGTCGGAATAACTCAATGAAACGATGGGTGTGGATATTGTGTTTGCTGTCCGGGCTGGTGCAGGCGGATGATCAGTGCGGTGTGGCAGATGACCGCTTTGATGTTCGCAACGATGGTACGATTTTAGACAAAAAGACCAAGCTGCAATGGATGCAGTGTTCCTTGGGGATGCAGTGGCAGCAGGGCGAATGCACTGGACGCGCATTGCGTTATGACTGGTCGCGTGTGCAGGACGAAGTTGGAGTAATAAATTCGTCGCGAGGGTTTGCCAATGCGACGGGTTGGCGTTTGCCAACACAGGTTGAATTGGAATCGTTGATCGACAAGCGTTGCTATGATCCGACCGTGAATAGTCAGTATTTTTCGCGCACGGTGTCGGCCGGTTATTGGACTTCGACCGGCTATCCTGGCTATAACGGCGGGATGATGCTGGTGTATTTTCTACATGGCCAGTCGTATCTGGCCAATAAAGAGCGCGACTGGTTCGTGCGACTGGTGCGCTAGGCCGCTCAGTCGCATTCCTGTTGTTGTGCTTGCAGTTCCCACATGCGTTTGTATTCGCCATCTTTGTTCAGCAAATCGCGGTGCGAGCCGGCTTCTACAATTCGCCCATCCTGCATGACCATGATTTGATCCGCATCGGTAATGGTGGACAAGCGATGGGCGATTACCAGCGTGGTGTGGCGCTGGGCGATTTCCTTGAGCGCAGCCAGGATGAGTTTTTCCGAATGGCTGTCCAGCGCCGACGTGGCCTCATCAAAAATCAGAATTTTTGGTTGCTTCAAAATCGCACGGGCAATGGCAACGCGCTGTTTTTCACCGCCAGATAATTTCAAACCGCGTTCGCCAACAATGGTGTCGTAGCCGTCAGGCAGTTTTTTGATGAAGGCATCAATGTGCGCCATTTGCGCGGCATGTTCGATTTCTTCGCGGCTGGCATCGGGGCGTGCGTAGGCGATGTTGTAGTAAATGGTGTCGTTGAACAACACCGTGTCCTGCGGCACGATGCCGATGGCTGCGCGCAGGCTGGCCTGGGTCACATCACGAATGTCCTGGTCGTCAATTTTGATGCTGCCCTGATTGGCTTCATAAAAACGGAACAGCAAACGCGCCAGAGTGGACTTGCCAGAACCACTGGGGCCGACCACTGCAATTTTTTGTCCGGGCAGTACGCTGAAACTGACGTTGTGCAAAATGCTTCGTTCGGTTTGGTAGGAAAAATCCACGTTGCTGAATTCCACTTTGCCACCGCTGAGCGCGATCGGTTTGGCATGGGGGCTGTCCTGGATTTCCTGGTTTTTATCCAGCAGGGAAAACATTTGCTCCATGTCCGCCAGTGAATTTTTGATTTCGCGGTAAACAAAACCGAGGAACCCCAGCGGCATGTACAGTTGCAGCAAGAACGCGTTGACCAGCACCAGATCGCCCATGGTCATCGTGCCATCAACCACACCTTGTGCGGCGAGAAACATCAGTGCCGTCATGCCGATGGCGATGATGGTGCCCTGGCCGGCGTTGAGTATCGACAATGAAGTTTGGCTTTGCAGTGCCGCGCCTTCCCAGGTGGCCATGTTGCCGTCGTAACGGCGCGCTTCAAATTCTTCGTTGTTAAAATATTTGACCGTTTCGTAATTGAGCAAGCTGTCGATGGCGCGGGTGTTGGCTTTGGAATCGGCGTCGTTCATCTGTCGGCGATAACGCATGCGCCATTCGGTAATCCACAGCGTGAACGCGATGTAGCTGGCGATGGTGCCCAGCGTGATGATGGCGAAAATCGGATCGTATTTGACCAGCAGAATGCCGGTGACCATCAGAATTTCTGCCAGCGTCGGCAGAATGTTGAACAGCATGAAACTGAGCAGAAAACTGATGCCACGTGTGCCGCGTTCGATGTCGCGTGAGACGCCGCCGGTTTGGCGTTCCAGATGAAACCGCAGCGATAGCGAATGCAGATGACGGAAAACCTTAAGCGCGACCCGGCGAATGGCGCGTTGAGTTACTTTGGAAAAAATCACATCACGCAATTCGCCAAACAGGGCGCTGGCAAATCGCAGCAGACCATAGGCCAGCAGCAGCGACACCGGCAAAACGATCAGCGTTTGCTGGGTGCTGTCCAGAGAATCGACAATGTCCTTGAGGATCAGCGGAACCCAAACGGTAGCCACCTTGGCCACGGCCAGACACAGCAGCGCCAGCAGCACGCGGGTTTTGAATTCCCACAGGTAGGGCAGCAGACTCTTGATGGTGCCCAGGTCGCCTGGACGTTGGGTGGCAGAACGTGGGGTGCCATGACCGTGCATTTTGGGGGTTCCTAGCGTATTCCAGTGGACTTTATTGTATAATGCGCGGCTTGTTTTGGTCGCCGCCCGCATGACGCTCTATTTTGTTGATATTATAACGGAAATGCGTTGGCTGCAGAGGATATCGGTGGCGGCCGCGCAGACTTTATCAAACAGTGAAATGCGCGATTTGTGCGCAATTTGGCAACATACGGGGTGGAGGTTCGCAACAGGGCCCGCCGCCGGGGTGAAGAGGAAAGAGGTTAATTTACATGCGTAGCCATTACTGTGGCCAAATTACTGAAGCCCTGACCGGTCAGGAAGTGGAAATTGCTGGTTGGGTACACCGTCGCCGCGATCACGGCGGGGTGATTTTTCTGGACATGCGCGACCGTGAAGGCCTGGTTCAAGTGGTTGTTGACCCAAATGTGCCGCAGGTGTTCGCCGAAGCAGAAACCGTGCGCAGCGAGTACGTCTTGCGCATCAAGGGCACTGTCCGCCCTCGTCCACAAGGCACGACCAACGACAATCTGCGTACCGGCAAAATTGAAATCATGGGCAGCGCGCTGGAAATCCTCAACCGCGCCGCGACACCGCCGTTCCAGATCGATGACGACGAAGTCTCCGAAGAAAACCGCCTGCGCTACCGTTACATCGACCTGCGCCGTCCTGCGATGTTCAACCGCCTGAAAATGCGTTCCGAAGTGACGCGCTACGTGCGCAACTATCTGGACAACAACGGCTTCATGGACGTGGAAACGCCCATGCTGACCAAGGCCACCCCCGAAGGTGCGCGTGACTATCTGGTGCCCAGCCGTACCCATCAGGGTTCGTTCTTCGCCCTGCCGCAGTCACCACAGATTTTCAAACAGTTGCTGATGATGGCCGGCGTTGATCGCTACTACCAGATCGTGCGCTGCTTCCGCGACGAAGACCTGCGCGCCGATCGTCAGCCTGAATTTACCCAGTTGGACATCGAGACCTCGTTCCTCAGCGAAGAACAGATCATGACCATGATGGAAGGCATGATGCGCGACGTGTTCAAACACGTGCTCAATATTGACCTGCCCAATCCGTTCCCGCGCATGACCTATGCCGAGGCCATGAGCCGTTACGCGTCCGACAAGCCGGACCTGCGTATTCCGCTGGAACTGGTCGACCTGAAAGACGTGATGTCCAAGGTTGAGTTCAAAGTATTCTCCGGCCCGGCCAACGATCCCAAAGGTCGTGTGGCGGCGCTGCGTCTGCCCAATGGCGGCGAGCTGTCACGCAAGGAAATCGACGACTACACCAAGTTTGTCGGTATCTACGGCGCCAAGGGGCTGGCCTACATCAAGGTCAACGACATCGCTGCTGGTGCAGAAGGTTTGCAGTCGCCGATTCTCAAGTTCCTGCCTGACGACGTGGTTCGCGCCATTCTGGAGCGCACCGGTGCGGAAAATGGCGATTTGATTTTCTTCGGTGCCGACAAGGCCACCATCGTCAACGAAGCCCTGGGCGCGCTGCGCGTCAAACTGGGTCATGATCGTGGTATGGTGGAAAAACAATGGCGTCCACTGTGGGTGGTTGATTTCCCCATGTTCGAGTGGGACGAAAAGAACAACCGCTGGCAGTCGCTGCACCATCCGTTTACCTCGCCAAAAGAGGCTGATCTGGACAAATTGGCGACCGATCCCGGCAATTGCACTTCACGCGCCTACGACATGGTGCTCAACGGCACCGAGATTGGTGGCGGCTCCATGCGCATATACCGTGAACACGTTCAAGAAACGGTATTCAAGGCGCTGGGCATCAGTGACGAAGAAGCACGGGATAAGTTTGGCTTCCTGCTGGACGCGCTGAAGTACGGCTGCCCGCCGCACGGTGGTTTGGCGTTTGGCGTGGATCGTCTGGTGATGTTGATGGCCGGGGCGAATTCCATCCGCGAAGTGATGGCCTTCCCCAAAACCCAGACGGCGGCATGTTTGCTGACCCAGGCACCTTCAGCGGTGTCGTTCGAGCAGTTGCGTGACGTGGGTATTCGGTTGGCAACACCACCCAAAGTGGAAAGCTAAACCGGGCTGCACTGGCCAATCCTGAAAAAGCCGGTGATAGCCGGCTTTTTTATTGGACAGCGGTTGCGGTCCTCCGGTAGTGTCTTGGACACCTTGAAATAGACAAGTAGTAGCCCGAAATAGGTTTTGGGCGATGTACGGGAGTTAAGTTATGGGCGCAGAAGCAGTTGCCATTCAACCATTTTTTGCCATGAAGGATGACGAGTGTCACGCACGGATTCGGGCGGCGAAAGAAAAGCTGGGCAAACGTCTGGTGATTCTGGGGCATCATTATCAGCGCCAGGAAGTCTTTCAATACGCGGACTACACCGGCGACTCGCTCAAACTGTCGCGCATGGCGGCGCAATCAGACGCTGAATTTATCGTGTTCTGCGGCGTGCATTTCATGGCCGAAGTGGCCGACATTCTTTCCGGTCCGAATCAGGTTGCCATACTGCCGGATCTGGCGGCGGGCTGCTCCATGGCCGACATGGCCAATCTGGCCAATGTTGAACGCGCCTGGGCAGAGCTGAACGTCATGCTCGACGGCCAGGCCGAATCCAGCATCACCCCGGTGACCTACATCAATTCCGCTGCCGATTTAAAAGCTTTCTGCGGTCGTCACGAAGGCGTGGTGTGTACCTCCACCAATGCGCGTCACGTGCTGGAATGGTCGTTTAGCCGTCGCGAAAAAATTCTGTTTTTCCCCGATCAACATCTGGGCCGCAACACAGCGTTCAAGATGGGCATTCCGCTGGAACAAATGGTGGTGTGGGATTTCAATCTGCCCAATGGCGGCCTGACGGTTGAGCAGGTACGCAATGCCAAAATGATTTTGTGGAAAGGTTTTTGTTCGGTGCACCAGATGTTCCGCCCCGAACACATCGATAACTTCCGCGCCAAATATCCCGAAGGTAAAGTGATTTCCCATCCGGAAAATGCGTTCGAGGTTTGCCAGAAATCCGATTTCGTTGGCTCCACCGAATACATCATCAACGTCATCAAAGACAGCGAGCCGGGCTCACGCTGGCTGGTGGGCACCGAATTGAATCTGGTCAATCGTCTGGCCGAACAAGGCAAGGCGCAAGACAAAAAAGTTCACTTCATGGCACCCACCGTCTGCATGTGTTCCACCATGTTCCGCATCGATCCACAACACCTGGCGTGGACGCTGGAAAATCTGCTGGAAGGCAAAGTGGTCAACCAAATCAAAGTCGCCCCCGAAGAAGCCGCCCTGGCGAAAAAAGCTCTGGACACCATGCTGGCGATTTCGCCGTAATAAATGGCGAAGTGTTGCGGATGAAAAACTAAACCGGCCTGTGGGCCGGTTTTTTTATGAGCTGGGAAGGATGCAGTTCATGGTTAAACTTTGAAAACGTTAAATGTCATGTTGGTTGTGTCTGATTGTGGTTGGTGTGACGTTAGCGTTATGCCTTACTTGCAGCTTGCTTTGCGGTACTGCGCAATATTTCTGTGATTTCGACACTATATGATTTATACGATTTTTCTCGTCCCGTGGTCTGGGCCGAAAGATGCTCGGGGTCTTTTCGCCATTTTTCAATATCATGTTCATTTTTCCAATAAGAAACGGATATTTCCAGCGCACCTTCAGTTGCACTGGTGAACCCAATGCAGCCATATTTGCCTTCAGCCAGTTCTCGCATCCGCTTGGCCGTAGCAAAATACTCCTCATCGAGTTCATTTATCTCAGCCTTAAATATTACTGCCAGCATGGAACACTACCTCACGCATAATGTTTGAACTTGCTGGCTTGCGCGGTTCTTCACGCGGAACCGGTGGCATGATGGGTTAGTCATCTGCTGCACTCAGTGCTTTGCCGTGTCGCAAATAGTGATTGATCCGTGACTCCCAGTCCTGCATGAACTGACGATAAAAGTCTTCAGTGAAAGAGGCGACAAACTTGTCACCCTCAGGCCCGAGGCTAGTGTGTGAGTAAGTGATGTCGGCCTCGCTTCCATTGCCGGCAGCGCGAAGCTGAATTGTCAGTCTGCATGCGGTGACCTCAGGTGTGATCTTGAGCATCTCGACGAAACCAGTGCTAGGCTCGTGGCGAGTGATATACCACACCGCATTGATGGGTTCGGACGATGTGGTAAAGACACAATCAGTCTCCGCGACACCTGATGACGAAATGACTAATGGCGGGTTCCAGCCTTCGATCCAGTCGGCCTCACGGACAGGGCAGAGCAAAGGAAATACTGTGGCCGGCTCTGAAACAAGCCGTTGAGTAAACGTTCGTGTGGCGCGAATTGGTTTGATGATCTTCATATGCGTATAGGGTTGTTGAGTTGGCTAGCGCCGCAAATCACCGGTTGTAGCAATGTGAGGCTTGCGCTATTCATAGCACAAACGAATGTTGCGGAAATTTGTCCGCGTGAATTTGCCTTGTTATGCGCTTTAGTTTGCGTTGTATCCGAATTCACCTCTAGAAAGAAGAGCTTCTTTCCAATAGCTTTCACGGGCTAATATTTCTGCGTCATCTGTTTTCATTGGGCGATACTCTAGCAACGAAAATCTAAAATTTTGACGAGCATACTCCATGCCTCGCTTTTTTATAAGTTTAGTAAGCTCATCATTATGCCCATGGCCGTTACCCATGTAGCATGACCAACGTGACCATATTCCAGCGCCACCATAGGCTGAACCAACATATTTTTTTCCGTTGTGTTTATCCATAATTAGATACACGCCTTTTACATTTTCTAGGGCCGCTTTCCAGTCCGGCTTGGCAGATAAAAATATGGCTTCTAATACATGGAAATCATGGTTGATATGTTCGTAACCACAGAATGCCTCACCGGTATATTCTTCCTTTAGTATTTCTGATACCTCATATTCATCAACGTAATTTTCTAAACGCCTTGACTTGGCACGACCGGACCTGGCCCATCTGATTTTCAGCCTACCTATGAAAGGGCTGAATTGGTCTGTTAACTCGACTTCATAACCTTTGTCTCTAGTTACATTTAGTCTTTTAGTTACTTCATACACACCACCAAATAGCCAGACATTTGGTTCGTGATAGAAATCAATTAAGCTGAATATATACCTACGGTTAAAGTCATCGTTTTCTCCCCGCCAAGAATTCCAACCTTTCCATCTTTCTTTATCTGAGACAAATATATCCAATGGCTGATTGCTACCATTCCAATTGGCCAAATGAACTTTATATTCACTTGGATTTTCGAAAGTTAAAATTTCAGATAATTTAATACTCATAACCTTCTTTTACGCATAACGCTCTGCATCAGCAGGCCGCAGTTTGGCTGATCCTCCCCCGATAAAATGGACACACCCATTCTCAAGCGTACCGCTTCTCA
>Ga0224510_10000491_pt1 | contig 30309 bp, 23 predicted proteins | sample SF_May12_sed_USG_FD_170161 | JGI IMG/M metagenome (GOLD analysis project Ga0224510, IMG submission 170161) | Sediment microbial communities from San Francisco Bay, California, United States - SF_May12_sed_USGS_4_1 | ecosystem: Environmental > Aquatic > Marine > Sediment | place: USA: California... | reverse complement strand
CCGCTCGGCATCGAACAGCTCGCGGCGGGTGGTCTTGTGGTAGAGAAAGACGTTTCGTGAATCAACGGCCTGCGCGCTGATGCAGATCTGCGGCAGCGGGCCGGATGAATCCGGCTCACCAAAGCCGATCCCTTGCGGCAACGCGCAGGGCACGGCGGCAACCTCAAGCGTGCCGTCCTTGGCCAGGGTCAGACGGACCCGTTGCGCGGCCTCTCCGTCCTTGCCCCACGGCACCGCCGCCAGCCGCTCCCTCACCGCCGACCTCGAAAAGGGATACCCAAAAAAACCGGCCGCCCCGGCCAGCCGGTCGAGGTGCAGGTCCAGCAGCCAGTAGCCGTCGGCGAATGATTGCAACAGGGTCTCGATGAGCAGGAAGGGCGGCCGCGGTTCGGTGAGAAAACGCCCCTTCAGCCTGCACTCCTCCCACTCGCCCACCGGATCGGAATCATAGACCACCCCGGAGCCGATCCCCATCTCGCCCTTTTCCCCGCACAACGCCACCGTCCGGATCGGCACGCTGAACGCCGCGTCGCCGTTGGGGGCCAGATAGCCGATGGCGCCGGTGTAGACGCCGCGCGGCGCTGTTTCCAGTTCGCGGATGATCTCCATGGTGCGAATCTTGGGCGCGCCGGTCACCGAGCCGCAGGGGAAGAGGGCCCGGAACAGCTCCGCGAGCCCCGCCTCCGGCCGCAGCCGGCCATGGATGGTCGAGGTCATCTGATGGAGGCTTTCGTAGGTTTCGACGTCGAACAGGGAGTCCACCTGCACCGACCCCATCCGGCAGACCCGCCCCAGATCGTTGCGCAAGAGATCGACGATCATCACGTTTTCACTGCGATTCTTGATGTCCCCGCGCAGCCAGGCGCCGTTGGCCCCATCCTCCGCGCAGGTCCGCCCGCGCCGGACGGTACCCTTCATCGGCCGCACCGTGCAGACCTCACCGTCCTTCCTGAAAAACAACTCCGGCGAAAACGACAGCACCCGCCGGTCGCCGTGCCGCAGGTAGGCGCCGTGGCCCACACTCTGGTTGCGGCGCAGGGCCACGTAAAAGGCCTCGGCCGAGCCTGCGAAATCAAACAGCAGCTTGAGGGTGAAATTGACCTGATAGGTGTCCCCGGCCTCGATGTACTGCTTGATCCGGGCGATGGCGGCAAGATAGTCTTCCCGCTCCAGATTGAGTCGGAGATGGTCGAGACGGTACCCTATCTCCCGTTGCCCGCCGCCACCCGGCCATGGCCCGGCACCGGTGAAGGATCGGCGCTGGTGGTCAAAGACATGCGGCTCCCCGTATACCCCCAACTCGGCCAGCACCTCCTGCCCGGCCGTCGGCACGCTCCCGGCCAGCACCGGCTCGAGGAGATAGCCGAACTCATAGGCGAACCAGCCGGCCAGGTACCGGCCGCGCTCGCGGTGCGCGGTCACCTGCCGAAAGAAATCGGCCACGTCGTCGCCGGCCCGGAAACACAACCGGTCCAGCGGCTCATGGAAAAGCAGGGATTGATGATCGGCGCCGCCGGCCCTGGTCGTCTCCAGAAAGACGAAGTCATCCGCACCGGCGAGATACGCTAGCAGGTCGTGCAGGGCGGTGTCAGAGAGAGGCGGATACATACAAACCGTCTAGAAAGGATTACAAGAAAGCGGCAAGAAAAACCGGGCCGGGAAACCATCATTCCTTTACCGATCCAACCTTATAATTCAAGAAAAAAAAGCCGGCAAGGGCGGTGCCGGGCCTGTCCGTTGCGGCCATCCGGCAGACAAGACCTTGCCAGAAGAGATGGAATCATTTATAAAGGCGTGTGGCGAATCCGCTGCGCAAGCGGCGTTACGTCATGGATATTATCAGAACAAATCCGACCAGTTACAAGATAATCGGGGAAAACACATGCTGATCAAAGACTGGATGGCCAAGGATGTCCTGACCGTTAACGAAGACGCATCGCTCATGCGGGTGACGCGCATCATGCAGGAAAACAATATCCGCCGCCTGCCCGTGGTCGCAAACGGCATGCTGGTCGGCATCATCACCGACCGCGACGTCAAGGACGCCTCCCCCTCGAAGGCCGCCTCCATGAACATCCACGAACTGCACCGGATGATGTCGGAGATGAAGGTCACCGAGGTCATGACCCCCACCCCGATGACCCTTTCCGGCAACGACTCGCTGGAGAAGGCGGCCCTGATCATGCTTGAATGCAAGATCTCCGGCCTGCCGGTGGCGGACCAGGAAGGCCGCCTGACCGGGGTGATCAGCGAAACCGACGTCCTCCGCGCCTTCATCCACAGCACCGGCATCAAGGACGGAGCGGTACAGTTCGTACTCCACCTCAACGACGCCCCCGGCTCGGTGACCAAGCTGATCGAAACCCTGCGCCAGCACAAGACCCAGGTGATCAGCATCCTCACCTCGTACGAAGACGCGCCGGCCGGCAAGAAAAAGGTCGCGGTGCGGGTACTGCCGGAAAACCAGGCCACCGCCGACACCCTGCCGCAGATCCTCGCCGACAACTTCGATGTGGTCTACCACGCCAAGGACGAACTGAAGAACCTGCCCCGGAAAGGCGGCCGCTAAGCCAACGGATCACTCCGGCGGCAGCTCGCCCTCGTTGCCCAACTCTTTCGAGGGCTGCGCGGCCCTGCCGATAATCGGCGAATTTTCCTGACGCCATGGCAACTGTTCCTGCCGGAACGGCTCCCAGGAGACGCCTCCCTCGCCGCCCTCCCCCGCAATCGATTGCCCCACCGGCACAAAGACGATCCCGCCCGGATTCGCAAAGGCACTCTTTTTAAGATGTGAACCCGCCGTCCGCATGAAATCGATCCAGATCGGGGCCGCCGCCCGGCCGCCGGTTTCCCCGTCGCCCAACGGCTTATTCTGATCAAACCCCACCCAGACCCCCACCGCCATATCCGGGGTAAAGCCTACAAACCAGGCGTCCAGATTCCGATCGGTGGTGCCGGTCTTGCCGGCCGCAGCCACGCTGAGTCCCTGCGCTGCGCGGCCGGTTCCCTCGGTAATGACGCTCTGCATCAGATGGGTCACCTGATAGGCGATCCGCGCATCGAGCACCTGCTTCTGCGGCGGCTCGTACTTTTCGAGCACCCGACCGCTGCTGTCGGCAACCTTGAGCACCACCGCCGGGGTCACCAGCCCGCCGCCGTTGCCCAGGGTCGCATAGGCCCCGGTTATCTCCTCAAGCGAGACCCCGGAGGAGCCCAGCGCCAGGGAGAGGTTGGGGGACAGGGGGGAACTGATGCCAAGATTCCGGGCAAGCTCGACGACCCTGGCTATCCCGACATGCTGCAAGAGCTTGATGGTGACGATATTGCGTGAATAGACGAGCCCGTCCCGCAAACTGGTAGGCCCAAGAAACTTGCCGTCGAAGTTGCGGGGTGCCCACGGGTTCCCCCGGCCACTGCCGATGAGACGCATGGGGGTGTCGTCGACAAGGGTGCCGGGGGTCAGTCCCACCCCCAGGGCCGCCGCAAAAACAATCGGCTTGAAGGCGGAGCCGGGCTGGCGGCGCGCCTGCACGGCGCGGTTGAACTGACTGGCGGCAAACTCCTCGCCGCCGACCATCGCCAATACCTTGCCGGAGGGGATCTCCACCGCCATCAAGGCGGCCTGGGCCCGAGATTTTTTGGATTTAACCCCTTGCCGGGCCGCCCAATTGTCAAGCCCAGTGCCGACCGCCTTTACCGCCGATTTCTGCAGTTTCCGGTCAAGGGAGGTCTGGATGGTATAGCCGCCGACCATCAACGCATCCCGGCCGTATTTCTTCATGTAGTTCCGGACGTACTCGATATAATGCTGCTCTTCGGGCTGCGGCCGATCGGGCGGCGCCCAGAAGAGGGGATGGCGGTAAGCCTTGCGGGCGACGGCCGCGGTCACAAACCCCTCCTCGGCCATCCGGTTCAGCACGTATGCCTGCCGCCTCTTGGCCCGCTGGTAATGCTTGAGGGGCGAATACCGGCTGGGCGCCTGGGGAAGTCCGGCCAGGATCGCAATCTCGGACAGATTGAGATCGCCGACCCGCTTGCCGAAATAGGTCTCCGCCGCTGCCGCCACACCGTAAGCCCCCTCCCCGAGATAGATCTGGTTCAGATAGAGATGGAGAATCTCCTGCTTGGTAAGCACCTGATCGATGCGATACGCGAGGATCGCCTCTTTCAACTTGCGGGTATAGGTCTTTTCCGGGGTAAGGAGCAAAGAGCGCGCCACCTGCTGGGTGATGGTACTGCCGCCCTGCCCGCGTTCGCCGCGGCGAAGGTTGTTGACCAGCGCCCGGACAATGGACCAGGCGTCAACCCCGCCATGCTGATAAAAACGCGCGTCCTCGGCAGCGACAAAGGCCTGCGGCAGCAGCGACGGCATGGCGGCGAAGGAGACGACGGTTCGATTCTGCTGACAAACCCTGGCAAAAACATCGCCATCGACATCGAGAAGGCGTGACGCGACCGGCGGCTGATAGTCCTGGAGACTGTCGATGGAGGGGATATCGAGAGTGACAAAGATATACAGCAGGCCGCCGATTCCCAAGGTAAACAGGAAGGAGAGCGAGAGAAGATAGACAACCGCATGAACATGGGTCCACAACCAGACCCAGCGCGGTCCGTCACCTTGAGGCCGGGGCGCACCCGGACGTTTTATCTTTTTAAATGGCAACGGCACGACTGTATTCAGAATTATAAAGATTCAAAAGTGGCAAAAATATACCGGCACTGGCCAGACACAACAATCTTCCATTTTACCCGACCCTCAGGCAACGCGTCACGCATTTTTTTTGACGATTCCTGTGATGACGTTGCGCCTCGGTTTGCCTGTCAATTTTAAAACACGGCAAAATTTCTCCGCAAACATCTATACCTTTCCCTTGACACAATAATTACACATCACAGGCTACAGGCCGCTATTTCTTGGGCGACTAGGAAAGGCGCCGCTCCACATGGATGTCGGGGGAATAAATAAATAAAATTTTACCTTGACAGATAGCATTGCCAAATTAATATACCAAAACTTTACAATCTCAATGTCCGGTTTTCCTGACAAAGAGACCAACAAGCGGCCCCATTGCACCATCATCAAAAACAAAGACCCCATCCCGGCTGGTCTTTTAGAAAAAGATGGAGATGACGACATGAAAATCGAGGATTTGAACAAGCTTGAGAATGAAGGGACGGATTCGCTTCCGTCCGAGGAACGCCGAAATTTTTTACGCTTCGGCCTCTCGATCACCGGTGTCTTTCTTGGGGGATCGCTGCTCTCCTTGACATCCACACGCAATGCGCAAGGTGTAACGCTCAACCAGTTCGACGACGCCCCCAAGTATCCATACAAACCACATTATTCCATGATCATCCTGCAAAACCGTTGCATCGACTGTGAACGTTGCATGGAGGCCTGCACCAAGACCAACAATGTCCCCTCCTACGGTTTCAGGACCAAAATCCTCGAACAGATGCAGACCATCAACCCCACCCGTAAGGAACAGGTGTTCATGCCGGTTCTCTGCAACCACTGCAACCGCCCCCCCTGCGTCCGGGTCTGCCCCACTTCCGCCACTTACAAAAACAAGACCAACGGCATCGTCATGATGGACTACAAAAAATGCATCGGCTGCAAGACCTGCATGGCGGCCTGCCCGTACAATGCCCGTTACTTCAAGGAAGCAAACCGCGCCATCGACAAATGCAATTTCTGCTTTGACACCCGCCTCTCCCGGGGAGAAAAACTGACCGCCTGCGCCAATGCCTGCCCGGCCGGTGTACGTAATTTCGGCGACATCAGCGACCCGGAAAGCAACGTTTACCGCCTGCTGCATCGGCCCGATACTGTCGCCTGGGTCCTCCGGCCCGAAACCGGTTCCTTGCCCAATGTTTTTTACTCCGTCGGCTAAACGGCAGCGATCTCACACGAAAACGGCGTCAAACGACCATAATCACCTGAGAGGATGACAATGAACAACAGACATATATTTTTCGGAAAACTGCTCGGCCCGTTGGTTATCGCGGGCGCCCTTATGCTCACCCTGAATCATCCCGTTTCAGCCGAGCAACCGTACGATGAAGATACTTACGGGCCGGCAGCCCCCATCTTGTGGACCAAACCGGTAACCGCCGTTATTTTCAACCACAAACGCCATACCATGGAAGCGGGCCTCGAGTGCGACAGCTGCCACGACGGCATCTTCCAGATGGAAGCAGGATCGGCGGAAGGAAATGACGATTTCACCATGGATTCCCTCTACAAGGGGAAATACTGCGGCGCTTGCCATGACGGCCAGACCGCCTTTGCCTCCAACAGCCGTTGCACCTCCTGCCACATCGGAGTTCAGGCGTACCAGAAACGAATCGGCGGCCAGAAGGCCCCCAAGGGCCACTAAAAGCACCGATAATTTATTGACTTAAATCATACAGATGCACGGGGACATCCCACTCGCCATAACGTACCTCGTGTTAAAATTTTTTGGTTCACACCGCTTCAGGAGGATTTAACGATGATTAATATTTTCGCAATTGCCGATTCGCAGGAGGAGTCGGTCGCAACTCCGGCGCTCAACCGAATGACCCTCTTTTTCGCCCTGCTGGCACTTGTCGGCATCGGCGCCGGTCTCTATGCACAAATGGTCGGCCACCATCATGCCTATGCCAACACCCGGGAACTGCCTTGGGGCATCCTGATTTCCACCTACGCCTTTTTCGCCATCACCTCCACCGGCCTCTGTCTGCTGGCCGCGATCAGCCACATCTTCGGCGGCAATCAGATGGCGCCCCTTGCCAACCGGATGGTCTTCCTCTCCATCGCCACCATCATGGGCGCCTTCGGCATCATCGGCATGGAGATCGAAAACCCGCACCGGATGCTGATCTACAACATGCTTTCCCCCAACCTCACCTCCAACATCTGGTGGATGGGTACCCTGTACAGCATGGCGGTTGGCTTCATGTTCCTGGAGTTCTACCTGATCCTCAACAAGCAGTATAAACAGGCGGTCACCCTTGGCGTCATGGGCGCCATTGCCGAGGTTCTCGCCAACACCAACCTGGGCGCGGTTTTCGCCACCCAGGCCGGCCGACCTTTCTGGTACGGCGCTCAGCTGCCGATCTTCTTTCTCGCCTGCGCCTTCCTCTCCGGTGCCGCGGCCGCGATTATCTTCACCCACTATGCCTTCAAGATCAGAAACATCGAATTGGACGAAACCACCTTCAGCGGCATGCAGACCGCCGGCAAGGTACTGGCCCTGATGCTCTTTCTCGTCTCCGTGGCCACCATCTGGCGCTTCATCGCTTACTACGCCGGTGGCGAGGAGGCTGCCCGGGTGGCGGCGGATGCCTTGGTCAGCGGTCCTCTCGCCATCAATTTCTGGGTTTTTGAGATTACCTTTGGCTTGGCCGTACCCCTGGCACTTCTCATGATGTCGTCCCTGAAGAGCCGCCAGATGATGTACTACGCCGCGCTGATGACCCTCATCGGCCAGTTCGTTTCCCGCTACGACCTGGTGGTTGCAGGCCAGATCGTACCGGAATTCGCCGGTTGGAGCGGAATGCCCTTCAACCTGCGCTACATGCCCTCCATTACCGAGATTCTGGTCACCTGTACCGGCTTCGGTATCGCCGGCGCCCTCTTCCTGATCGGGGAGCGCTTCTTCGGTCGCACCTTCGGTGAGGGCAGCAGCCACCATTAGAATGTATCGGGTTGGGCAACTTCCCCGTTGCCCGCCCGACCCATATGACTCACCCCCGCGACCAGGTAGCAAGACGGCCATGATCGCGGGGGAGTTTCTCTTTGCAGACAGGAGTTGCCTCCGATGATAGCCGACAACAAAGCGATATTCACCATCGGCACTGCCGCGAAAATGCTGGAAGTACATCCCCGCACCCTGCGGATTTACGAACGCGAGAAGCTGATCCGCCCCCAGCGCAAGGGGCAATGGCGCTATTACACCATGGATGACATCAAGTGGATTCAATGCCTGCGAGACATGATCCACGAACACGGTATCAGTATCGCCGCCATCAAGAAACTGCTTCGCTATACCCCCTGCTGGAACATCGCCGACTGCCCGCCGGAAAAGCAGAAACAATGCACTGCCTTCCTGACCAACGGCCTGACGCAGGATAAAATTGCAGACAAATAACCACCATCAGCCCGCCGCCGACTGTGGCGTGTTGCCTGACTGACAAGAGTTTTCCCGTACAACGGTAAAATTTTTGACGGCAAACACGCCACGCCGGGTAGCCCAAGCCCGCCCCCATCGCTCGACCGTCAACATTCCACCGAAACACCGGCACACTCAAAACAAATCGTCAATGCATTGACATTCACACGCTCGCGTCATTACGAATCGCCACTCGCGCAACCTATCGTTATCAAAACAATTATCTGCAGAACTTACTCATGGCATGTTGCTTGCTTAATTACTCGGCAACCAACAAAGTTCAACAATGGACCCACGCCATGACAAAATTTCGCCACGCCTGCCGACAACCCGATCTCACCCCGCAAGAACTGCACCAGATGATTCATGCCGACGAGACCCTGCACCGGAACGTCATGGACATCTCACAGGCCATCACCCCGGCCGCGACCACGTTGACCCGGGCTATTATCGTACTGGGCCCGAACACCATCAAGAATATGGCCCTGAACACCCTCCCAGTCGACTAGGGGTACCCAGCAACCACCATTCCGGCACCCTCACCCCGCATGCCGCCGATCTCCAACGCGACAACTCCCGCGCAAAACCGCATTCACCGCTTGTACTCTCCGAATCCCCTCGCTATAGTATCAATTTATAGTACAGTAGCTTTTTTCGGGACCACCACACGCCACGACGTGCTCCGCCCCCTGCCCAGAACTACAGCCACGAGGAATGAACGTGCCGGACAAACGCCGCAAACTTCCCATGCAGCAACAGAAATGCGTCCAGGAGCAATGCCCCCGCGACCGCTATCGCTGGCAACTGCCCGACATCGTCAGCAGCATGATCAAGACCTGCTACGACCCGATCTGCTTTGAACATGTCGACGCGAGCCCGATGCCGTCGCGGGATGCGGCCATCGCCATCCTTGACACCTGCAAGGATATCCTCTTCCCCGGCTACTTCCGCAACCAGGGTGTCGACAGCAACAACCTTGAATATCGTCTCGGACTCGACATCTCCGGGCTCTTCGAATCCCTCTCCCATGAGGTCAGCAGCAGCCTGCGCCACGAATGCCGCCGCCTTGGCCATACCTGTTATCAGTGCGACAAGCAGGGAGAGGAAACGGCTCTGCAATTTCTGGAAAACCTGCCGGAACTGCGCGCCACCCTGGCCACCGACGTTCGCGCCGCCTTCGAGGGCGATCCGGCCGCCAGCAGCTACGATGAAATCATCTTCAGCTACCCCGGCATCCTCGCCATCCTCACCTACCGGGTCGCCAACCTCCTCTACAAGCTCGAGGTGCCGATCCTGCCCCGAATCCTGAGCGAGTATGCCCACAGCGTCACCGGCATCGACATCCACCCCGGCGCCACCATCGGCGAATCCTTTTTCATCGATCACGGCACCGGCGTGGTTATCGGCCAGACCGCCGTCATCGGCAACCGCGTCAAGATCTATCAGGGGGTCACCCTGGGCGCGCTCTCATTCAAACGCGAAGAGTCAGGAGACCTGGATCGCTGCAGCAAGCGCCACCCGACCCTTGAGGACGACGTCACCGTTTATGCCGGCTCCACCATTCTCGGCGGCAAGACCGTCATCGGCGCACGGGCGGTGGTGGGCGGCAATGTCTGGCTCACCGAGTCGGTACCGCCGGACACCAAGGTCTTGCTCAACCCGCCGGAACTGGTGTTCAAGACTACACAGGGTTAGCAACTCCCCCTCCCTGAAAAAACTGTTACAAAAAAGCAACTAAGAACTGGATATTCTGATCAAGTTGGTTTATGTTTCTGCGGTTAACAAATCCGGGACGCCATACCAGAACGGAAAAATCGCCCTGCCACGGCCAATCAGCCGGGCAGCCGTGACAAGTTATATCCATTAATTTAACTGCAAGGAGTAAGGTTTATGTCTCGAAAAATGGTCACCATTGACGGCAACCAGGCATGTACCCACGTTGCCTACGCAACCAGCGAAGTCATCACCATTTACCCGATTACGCCCTCTACCCCGATGGCTGCCGAGTCCGACGTCAAATCCGCCGGCGGCCAGAAGAACATCTGGGGTTCGGTACCGGTCGTGACCCAGATGCAGTCCGAGGGCGGCGTTGCCGGCTCACTGCACGGCTCGCTTGCCACCGGCGCCCTCTGCACCACCTTCACCGCCTCCCAGGGGTTGATGCTGATGCTGCCCAACATGTACAAGATCGCCGGCGAGTTGACCCCGACGGTATTCCACATCACCGCCCGCTCTCTGGCCTTCCAGGGCCTCTCCATCTTCGGTGACCACAGCGACGTGATGGCCGCCCGCCAGACCGGCTGGGGCATGCTCTGCTCCAACAACGTTCAGGAATGTCAGGACCTGGCGCTGGTCGCCACCCAGTCATCCCTCAAGAGCCGCATCCCCTTCATGCATTTCTTTGACGGCTTCCGGACCTCCCACGAGATCCAGAAGATCGAGCAGCTCACCCATGACGACATGGCCGCCATCATCGACGAGGATCTGATCGCCGCCCACCGTCAGCGCGCGCTGACCCCGGATCGCCCCACCATGCGCGGTACCGCCCAGAACCCGGACGTCTACTTCATTGGCCGTGAAACCGTCAACAAGTACTATCAGGCCATCCCCGGCATCGTCCAGGAGACCATGAACAAGTTCGCGGCCCTCACCGGTCGCCAGTACAACCTGTTTGATTACCACGGCGCTCCCGATGCCGAAGAGATCCTGGTGATGATGGGCTCCGGCGTAGAAACCGCCATGGCCACCATCGACTACCTTGCTTCTCAGGGCCGCAAGGTCGGTATCGTTCTCGTCCGTTTGTTCCGCCCCTTCGACCTCAAGGCGATGGTCAACGCCATGCCCGCCACGGTCAAGAAGATCACCGTTCTCGACCGCACCAAGGAGGCTGGCTCCGCAGGCGAGCCGCTGTATCTCGACGTCCGCGCCGCTGTCGGCGAGGCGGTTGAAACCAACCGCGCCGCCAGCATGCCGCTGATCCTTTCCGGCCGTTACGGCCTCGGCTCCGCGGAGTTCACCCCGGCGATGATCAAGGCCGTCTTCGACAACATGGCCGCCCTCGCCCCCAAGAACCACTTCTGCGTTGGGCCCAACGACGACGTCACCTTCTCGAGCCTCGCCTACGACAAGAACTTCAACATCGAGGGCAAGGACGTTTACCGCGCCATGTTCTACGGCTTGGGCTCGGACGGCACCGTCGGCGCCAACAAGAACACCATTAAGATCATCGGCACCGAGACCGACAACTCCGCGCAGGGCTACTTCGTCTACGACTCCAAGAAGTCCGGCTCCATCACCACCAGCCATCTGCGTTTCGGCAAGAACCCGATCGTTGCCCCCTACCTGATCAGCAAGGCAAACTTCATCGCCTGCCACAACTTCACCTTCCTCGACAAGTACGACATGCTGTCGAACCTGGAAGAAGGCGGCACCTTCCTGCTCACCACCGGCTTCAACAAGAAGGATATCTGGAAACACCTGCCGAGCAAGGTGCAGCAGCAGCTGATCGACAAGAAGGCCAAATTCTACATCATCGACGCCATCGCCCTCGGTCAGGCCCTGGGCCTCGGCGCCCGCATCAACATGATCATGCAGACCGCCTTCTTCCTGATCTCCGGCATCCTTACCAAGGCCGAGGCGATCAAGGCGATCAAGGACGCCATCAAGAAGACTTACGGCAAGAAGGGCGACAAGGTCGTCAACATGAATTACAGCGCCGTTGACGCCGCCGTCGAAAACATCGTCGAGATCAAGATCACCAATAAGATCACCGGCCACGAGATGCCGCCGGTGGTGCCCGTCGACGCCCCTGCGTTCGTCAAGGAAGTCACCGCCAAGATGATCGAGGGCAAGGGCGACCTGATCAAGGTTTCCCAGATGCCGGCCGACGGCTCCTGGCCCACCGCCACCACCCAGTACGAGAAGCGCAACATCGCGGTCATGGTACCGCAGTGGCTGCCCGAGAACTGCATTCAGTGCGGCCAGTGCTCCATGGTCTGCCCCCATGCCGCCATCCGGATGAAGATCAACAAGGACGCCGATGTGAAGAAGGCGCCCAAGTCCTTCAAATCCGTCAAGGCGACCGGCAAGCAGTTCAGCGGCCGGATGACCTCCATCCAGGTCTTCACCGAGGATTGCTGCGGCTGTACCCTCTGCGTCAACACCTGCCCGGCCAAAACCAAGGCCCTGAAGATGATCCAGAACGACGAGGCGTTGCGCAAGACCGAGCAGGCCAACGTCAAGTTCTTCCTGGCGCTTCCCGAAATCGACCCCAACGAGATCAAGATCGACACCATCAAGGGCAGCCAGCTGTTGCGGCCGCTGTTCGAGTTCTCCGGCGCCTGCGCCGGTTGCGGCGAGACCCCGTACATCAAGCTTGCCACCCAGATGTTCGGCGACCGGATGCTGGTAGCCAACGCCACCGGCTGTTCCTCCATCTACAGCGGCAACCTGCCCACCACCCCGTACTGCAAGCGCGCAGACGGCCGTGGTCCGGCCTGGGCCAACTCGCTGTTTGAGGACAACGCCGAATTCGGTCTTGGCATGCGCGCCAGCGTCAACAAGCAGGCTTCCCAGGCCATCGAGTTGCTCGATGAGGCCGTCAAGGCCAAGTTGATCGCCAAGAAGATGGCTGACGATCTGATCAACGCCCCGCAGAAGAGCCAGATTGAGATCGAGGCGCAGCGTGACCGCGTCGCCAAGCTGAAAGAGAAGCTTGCCGGCTCCGACAACGTGATCGCCAAACGTCTCGACACCGTGGCCGACTATCTGGTCAAGAAGTCGGTATGGATCATCGGTGGTGACGGCTGGGCGTACGACATCGGTTACGGCGGTCTCGACCACGTACTTGCCTCCGGCGAGAACGTGAACGTCCTGATCCTCGACACCGAGGTTTACTCCAACACCGGCGGCCAGATGTCCAAGTCTACCCCGCGCGCGGCCACCGCTCAGTTCGCCGCCGGCGGCAAGAAGATGCCCAAGAAGGACATCGGCATGATCTTCTCCACCTACGGCAACGTCTATGTCGCCAAGGTCAACATGGGCGCCAACCCCGGCCAGGTTGCCAAGGCGTTCGCCGAGGCCGAGGCCTACGATGGACCGTCCCTGATCATCGCCTATTCGCACTGCATCAACCACGGCATCAACATGACCCTTGGCCTTGAGCAGCAAAAAAAGGCGGTATTGTGCGGTCACTGGCCGCTCTACCGTTACAACCCGGAGCTCGAAGAGGCAGGCAAGAACCCGCTGCACATCGATTCCAAGGCACCGTCCATGAAGTTTGAGGAATATGCCCTGGGTGAGAACCGCTATCGGGCGCTGAAGATGATGAACCCGACCATGGCCGACAAGCTCATGGAGCAGAGCCAGAAGGACGTCATCAAGGCTTGGAACTTCCTTGAAGGCCGTGCGAAGGCCCTTGAGCCTTCCAAGTAAACAGCAACAGATAGTCTAGTTTAAAAAGGCATCCGGTTTGACCGGATGCCTTTTTTTTTGCGCCAACGCCGCATCAAAACCCTCCGCCTAACACCTTCGCCTCCACATTTCAAGTGACAAACAACGGCAATTATGGAAATATGATAAATTAAGTATTTAATTCACAACTCAACTACTACGTTAAATACACAGCATTTCCTTTCAGGATTAAACAATGCGAAATTTTATCAAAAAATTCAGCAATCTATCACTGCGAGCGCGGATCACCTTACCGCCGATGCTGGTCCTCTCTTTTCTCCTTGCGGTTGCTGCTTTCTCATACAGCAACTTCTTCATCTTCGGCCAGGTGGTTCAGGATATCATCAGTCGCTCTGAAAAAACCGTTGCCACAGAGACAAGCACTGCCAATCTCATCGCCCAGGCCCAAAACAGCGTTAATCTCTACTTTAATCGCCCCAGCAGCGCCCATTTCGAAAACGCCAACGCCACCATCACCGCCCTCGAGGATTTCCTCCACGACGCCCCGCCGCATGTGCGTGAGGCCATCACCCGCCTTTCCGATCTGATGAAGGCGGCCCAAACCCGCTTCAGCAATCTCGCAAAGCAGGAAGAGGCCTTTCTCAACGCGCAGAAACAAATACAACAACAGTTTTCGACAACCGATCCTGCCAAAATAATGGCGATAGTCGATCTAATGGCCCGCGTCGGCAACGACATGCGATCACCCGACCCCACGGTGCAGCCGACGATCACGCAAGATTTTGAAGCCATCACCAAGGCAATCCCCAAGGGTGATCTGCTTTTTGCCATCGAGGACTATTGGGATATCTGGACCGGCTACACAGCTGTTTATCTCAAACTCCAGGAAGACACCACCAAGACCTTGAACGCGACGATGCAGATTCTGTACGACTACCAGCGCCAGCACCTTGCCGACAGCCAGGATATCATGCAACGCACCAAGGCCGAGACCCTTGCCAAAATACAGTTCGCCACCCGCCTAGTGGTGCTCATCAGCGTTATTGCGATGCTGCTGGGCGGCACACTCACCCTCTACCTTGCCCGACGGTTGATGCTGCTGATGGCCGCCATTACCGACGGCATCCGCGACAGCTTTGAACATGTTGCCACGGCATCGGCCGGCCTCACCACCGCCAGCCTCTCCCTCTCCGAAGGCGCTTCGACGCAGGCGGCCTCCATCGAGACCATCTCCGCTTCGCTTGAAGAAATGGCGGCAATGGCCAACAACAGCGCCGAAAATTCCAAACACGCCGATGAACTGATGAACAACACCAAGCACATCATCGAGCAGGGCAATACCTCTATGAGCGGGCTTGAGCTTTCGATGACCGAGATCACTACCGCCAACGAGCAAACCTTCAAGATCATCCGCACCATCGACCAGATCGCCTTTCAGACCAATCTGCTTGCCCTTAACGCGGCGGTTGAAGCCGCCAGGGCCGGTGAGGCAGGGGCGGGTTTTGCGGTAGTGGCCGACGAGGTAAGAAACCTTGCCGGCCGTTCCGCCGAGGCGGCCAGGGAAACCACCCTGTTGATCGAAGGGTCCACTGAAAAGGTTACCACCGGCAGCGATATGGCCCAGGAAACATCCAAGAGTTACGAACAAATCGCCAGCAGTTCCGACAAGGTCGGGGCGATGATTTCCGAAATCAGCGTTGCCTCGAAGGAGCAGGCCATCGGCATCAATGCCGTCAAGAGTGAGGTGTTGTCCGTTGACCAAGTGGCGCAGGACAACGTCCTGCACGCCGAGAAGATGGCCGCCTCTGCCAATGTCCTGAGAATTGAGGCCAAAAATCTCGAAGATTCGGTCAATGAACTGGTGGCGCTCATGCAAGGGACCGCCGCCAAGAAGGGCGAGGATGGGCCCGATACGCAATATCCAAACGATGAACAACAGCTTTTGCTGGAATCTTGATACTGAACATATGGAGGTGGATTGGTGAAAAAGGTTTTCTTATGTCTCTCCCTGGCGCTTATCTTGGCGCCTACCGTAACCATGGCAGCGGACGGAGCAGGCCTCTTTGTACAGAAATGCGGCAGCTGCCATAAACGCGGCGGTTCCGCCTCCCCGGTCAATCCGGCCGACAAGGCCGGCGTGGTTTGGGAAAAATACTTCGCCCGCGGCCGGCATCCACAAGGTCTTGCCGCAACCGTAAACGATGCCGAGTTGCAAACGGTTGTCCAGTACCTTCAAACCCATGCCGCCGACAGCGACCAACCTGCCGCGGCTGTCATCCCCAAATAATCACCGTATTGCGACCATATATCGAGGAGGAATCGACGTGAAAAAGATTATGCTGACGGCTTCGGCGGTACTGCTCTGGAGCGGCTGTCTCCACGCCCAGGACACCATCACCATGCCCGTTGAAGATTACAAGGCCATTCTCCAGCAACTGCAAACCCTGCAAAAGCGGGTTGATGTACTTGAACACGACAAGACCTCGGGCAAGGGCGATGACAAGAATATCGCCAAGCTCGAAAAGGATGTGGATAACATCTACAACACCCTTGACCAGGTAGAGAGCAAGAGTTTGCAGGACATGGTCAACTTCGGAGCGGAATTGCGCACCAGGGTGGACAATTTCAAGGTCAAGAACCACCGCTATTTAAGTGACAACTCTATCCAAAACACCAGCAACGACAACTCCTGGTCCAACCGCTTCCGCATCAACATGGACGCCAAGATTCAGAAAAATCTGCTCTTCACCGGCAGACTGTCGGTGTACAAAAACTTTGCCGACAGCGACACCAGCAGCATGGCCGGCGACTCCAACAACGCCCATTTGACCGGCGACAACACGGTCAAGCTCGACCGCGCCTATATCGACTGGATTCCCGAAGGGATGCCGGTGCCGCTTGCCATCACCTTTGGCCGCCATCCGTCCTCGGAGGGCCCTCCCTTTGAGATGAAGGAGAACCGCAAACGCCAGTCCACCTATCCCGGCTTGCTCTTCGACGGTGAGGCGGACGGCGTTGTCGCCACGGTCGGCCTTGAGCGCTACACCGGCTGGAAAAACTCCGGCCTCCGCCTCGCCTACGGCAAGGCGTATCAGGACGACGACAATGTTGAGTCCTACCTCAACAACGCCAGCAGCTACAGTGACACCAACGTCTTTGCCGCCTTCCTGGAAACCGAAATCCCCGGCGTCAAGGATAGCCTGATCGTCTTGAGCGCACTGAAGGCAACAAGCATGTACGCCGACACCACGCCCCTGATGGGTGGTGCCGCAGAACAGGCCAATCTCGGCGACATGGAGCTGTACGGTATTCACGCCCAGGCCAACAATGTCGCCGGCTCAAACTTCGATATCTTTCTTTCCACCGGCCTCAACAAGGCCAACCCCAACGGCCAGACCGTCAACGGCATGGGCTTGCTGAGCAACGACGGCATAACCGACCATGCCGGCTGGGCCGCCTACGCCGGCTTGCGCTACAACATCCAGTCCGCCAGGTTCAACAATCCGAAGGTCGGTTTTGAATTCAACCACGGCAGCGACTACTGGTTCAGCTTCACCAGCGGCAGCACCGAGCTTTACAACAAACTGGCGGTTCGCGGCGATGTCTACGACGTTTATTACATCCAGCCGTTTAACGACAACCTGTTCATGCGCCTCGGCTACACCATGGCCGACTACAACTACGGCATGAGCGGCTTCCATATCGGCGACGCCGGCGATTCTACCGAGACCCTTCGCAACGGCTACCTGCTGCTTGACGCCCGGTTCTAAGCGCGGCAGCGGTACTTAATAAAAAAAAGGCCGGAGGATCACCTCCGGCCTTTTTTTTATTACTGTGAAAGCGTTATCGCTCAACGAAACAACGAGGAAGGTCATCAATCGATCAAAACAAACGTGACATTTTTTGATTCATACTTAATATATATGATATAAATTATATATCCAAAGGATACGGAGGCACCATGGCACCCATAGCCGCTACCACCGGATCATCACAAGCCACTCGTCCCATGCCGCAGAGCAACGCCGGCCTGCAAAAAGCCGAGCAGAACGTTCGTGCCGCACAAACCCAAGAGCAACAAGCCAGAAAGAACGCCGAAAACGCTCGCGCCCAAGAAGCCAATGCCGAGCAACGGCTCCAAAAAGCCCGAGCCGCGGAACAACAAGCATCACAACGCGCAGCCGCGGCAAGCCGCCAGGAAGCGGACGCCCAACAACAGGTGCGCGACGCCAGAACCGACGAACAACGTGCCACCTCCCAGAGTCGCGGCACAAATGTCAACCTCACGGTTTGACAACCCGCCACAGAAACCGCCTCACCACCTATCCAGTACGCACAGCAGACCTTGCAGCTTCCCTTGCCGCACACCAAGCCTGGCCCCATGTAAACAAAAAAAGGCGGAACAACCGGCTCACGCCCGTTATTCCGCCTTGCGCCGGTCATCCGGCTAAGGAAACAATATCCTACAACGATTACGACTTCCAGACCTTGGCGGCGCCGCGCTTACGGAGCCGGATCGACTGGGGTGTGACCTCAACCAGTTCATCATCGTTGATGTAGGCGATACAGTCCTCAAGGCTCATCTGCAGGGGAGGCGTCAGCACCACATTCTCGTCGGACCCGGAAGCGCGCATATTGGTGAGCTTCTTGCCCTTGGCGGGATTGACCACCAAGTCATTTGAGCGGCAGTGCTCGCCGAGAATCTGCCCGGCATACACCTTCTCACCCGGACCGAGGAAGAGCTTGCCCCGGTCTTGCAGGTTAAACAGCGCATAGGCGACGGTGGTGCTCGTCTCCATTACCACCAGCGCGCCATTCTTGCGGTTGACGATCTCGCCTGCGTGCGGCCCATATTCGGCAAAAACATAATTCATGATGCCCATACCCTTGGTATCCGTCATGAACTGGGTCCGGAAACCGAGGAGCCCGCGGGTTGGCAGCTTGTAGACGATACGCGCCATCCCGTTCGCCTGGTTCATCTCCAGCATCTGCCCCTTGAGCGCGCCGAGCTTCTCGATCACCGACCCCATGTACAGCTCATCGACATCGATGGTGAGCTCTTCGTAGGGCTCCATGGTCTTGCCGTTTTCCTCACGCATGATGACCTGCGGGCGAGTTACCTGAAACTCGTAGCCCTCGCGGCGCATGGTTTCAATGAGGATGGAAAGATGCAGCTCGCCACGCCCGGAAACCCGATAGCCGACAGCGTCGGTCAACGGCTCCACCTTGAGGGCGACATCGGCCAGGGTTTCCCGCCGGAGCCGCTCTTCAAGATGACGGGAGGTGACGAATTTCCCTTCCAAACCGGCAAAGGGGGAGTCGTTGGGAATAAAGTTCATCGAAATGGTGGGCGGATCGATCTCGATCAACGGCAGGGGACGCGGGTCGGTGGGATCGGTAAAGGTGACGCCGACGGTGACCTCTTCCATGCCGGCCACGGCGACAATCTCACCCACGGAGGCAACGGTGGTCTCGACCTTGTTGTCGGCTTCGAAACGGAACAGCTTGGAGATCCTGGCCGGAAGCAACCTGCCGTCACGCATGGCGACGACAATGTTTTTATTGACGTTCAGGGTGCCGTTCACCACCTTGCCGATACCGAGACGACCCATGTAAGGAGAATAATCGATGGAGTTGACCTGCATCTGCAGGACCCCCTGCGGATCACCCACCGGCGGCGGAATGAACTTCACCACCAGTTCGGAAAGAGGCTCCATGGTTTCACCCTGATCGGAGGGATCATTGACCGCATAGCCGGATTTGGCGGAGGCATAGATCACCGGGAAATCGAGCAACTCCTCGGGGGCGTTCAGCTTGACGAAAAGATCGAAAACCTGATCGACAACCCACTCACAGCGGGCAGCCGGCTTGTCGATCTTGTTGATCACGACGATCACGGGCAGTTTGTGCGCCAGGGCCTTCTTGAGGACGAAATAGGTCTGGGGCATCGGCCCCTCCTGCGCATCCACCAACAGCAAAGCGCCATCGGCCATCCGCAACACCCGCTCCACCTGGCCGCCGAAATCGGCATGCCCTGGGGTGTCGATGATGTTGATCTGAAAATCCTTATACATGTAAGAGCCGTTCTTGGAGGCAATGGTGATGCCGCGTTCCCGCTCCAAATCCATGGAATCCATCATCCGCTCTTCAACGGCCTGATTATCGCGAAACATTCCGCTCTGCTTGAAAAGCTGATCGACCAGGGTGGTTTTCCCGTGGTCAACGTGGGCAATGATGGCTATATTACGTAATTTGCTCTGTTCCAAAATAAGGTCTCGCAGTTGGGATAGTGTTAAAAAAAAATCCCCCGCCTCATTGAACTGACCCAAGAGGACGGGGATCAAACCAAAACAAGAAAATTTATCCGATTTGGCTAATTGTTGCAAGCAAAAACAGCCCACCTGCTCACCTTACCAGCCAACCAACGGAGAAAAGAAAAGACGCGGCTTGACAGTAACACAACCGCTGCAATACCCTTAAAAATACGCCCTGCCTGAAAAAACCGCGCAAAAGACCACCTCCACCTAACAAGGAATTGATCATGAAAATCGGTATCATCGGCTTGGGACGCATGGGAATGAACATGGCCAGGCGACTCATGCAGGCAGACCATGAGGTTGTGGCCTGCAATCGAACCGCGGACAAAACGGAGATGCTTGCCGACGAGGGGGCGATTGCCGCCTATTCCATTGCCGAGGTTGTCGAGAAACTCACGCCGCCGCGGGTTGTCTGGCTGATGCTGCCGGCAGGCGCGGTGATCGATGAACACCTCGACCGCTTGGGCGAGTTGCTGTCGCCCGGCGACATCATCGTCGAAGGCGGCAATACCTATTACAAGGACGATATCCGGCGGGCGGCCACCTTGGCCGAAAAATCGATCCGCTATGTCGATGCGGGCGTCTCCGGCGGCATCTGGGGCCTGCAGGTAGGGTACTGCCTGATGGCCGGCGGCGACAAGGACACATGCACGTACCTCGAACCGCTCTTTACCAGCCTGGCCCCCCCCGAAGGCTACCTCTACTGTGGCCCGACCGGCTCCGGCCATTTCGTCAAGATGGTCCACAACGGCATCGAATATGGCATGATGCAGGCATACGGCGAGGGATTCGCCATCCTGGAGGCATCCCCCTACGGAAAAAATCTCGACTTCGCCAAGGTGTCTCACCTCTGGAACCAAGGCAGCGTCGTGCGCTCATGGCTGCTGGAACTGCTTGAAGGCGCCTTTGCCAAAGACCAAAAACTCGACCGCATCCGCGGCTACGTGGAGGATTCTGGCGAAGGGCGCTGGACCGTTCTGCAGGCGGTTGAAAGCGGGGTCGCCGCCCCGGTGATCGCCCTCTCCCTGTTCAAACGGTTCCAGTCCCGCGACGACAACGCCTTTGAAGACCGGGTCCTTGCCGCCCTCCGCCGCGAATTCGGCGGCCATGCGGTTAAAACCGACCACAAGAACGACTAACCAGGGGCAAGATGATGAACGCCGGCAACACAAACGATGCAACAAGTGGCTTCCCAACCCGAAGCAACGACACCGCCTCGCGTACGTATTGCCGAGAACTGACCGCCGCGCCGCTCCCGCCTTGCACCATCGTTATCTTCGGCGCCTCCGGCGATCTCACCGCCAGAAAGCTTATCCCGGCCCTCTTCAACCTCTTTTGCAATGGCGGCCTCCCTGAACGGCTGGCTATTGTTGGCGCGGCCCGCTCCCCGCTTGACGATCTCGAATTCAGGGAAAAGATGAAAATCGCCGTGCAGCCGTCCTCCGACCGACAATGGGACGATTTCGCAGCCCACTTGCATTATCGCCGCATAAACTATGAATCCGCGGATAGATTCGAGGCGCTGCGCCCAGCCCTGCTGGAGATCGACCAGTTGCACCGAACGGGCGGCAACCGCATCTTTTACCTAGCCACCCCGCCCTCGCTCTACCCTGTCGCCGCCACCATGATCGGCGAAACCGGGCTTGCGGCGCAAAATCAAAACCACAACGGCTGGACCAGAATCGTCATAGAGAAGCCATTCGGCAGCAACCTGACCACGGCGATGGAGCTCGACGCCACCCTGCACAAATACTTTAACGAACTCCAGATCTTCCGCATCGACCACTATCTGGCCAAGGAAACCGTCCAGAACATCCTGATGCTGCGGTTTGCCAACGCCATCTTCGAGCCCCTCTGGAACCGCAACTACATCGACTACGTGGGCATCATTGCCGCCGAGAAACTCGGGGTTGAACATCGCGCGGGATTCTATGAACAGACCGGGGTGCTGCGCGACATGTTCCAGAATCATATGCAGCAGCTCCTGGCCATGACCGCCATGGAGGCGCCGTCCATCTTCGAGGCCGCAAGGGTTCGCGACGAGAAGGTCAAGGTCTTTCGTTCCCTGAAGCCGTTTGACCGCGGCAATGCCGTCGACAATCTGATCCTCGGCCAATACCAGGCGGGCAACATCGACGGCGAACCTGTCGTCGGCTATCGCGATGAACCGGGTGTCCGCTCCGACTCAACCACCCCCACCTTTGCCATGATGCGGGTTTTCGTCGATAACTGGCGATGGCGGCAGGTGCCGTTCTACATGGTCTCCGGGAAACGGTTGCCTCGCAAGGAAACCAAGATTATTATCCAGTTCAAGGAGGTGCCGCACTCAATGTTTTCCCGCCTGATGGATGACCGTATCGATGCCAACCGCCTGACCCTCGGCATTTACCCGGAAGAGGAGATCACGCTCACCTTCCAGACCAAGACCCCGGGCCCGGCTATCTGCCTGCAACCGGCATCCCTCGTTTTCCGCTATCAACAGTTGGCAAACACCCCAACCCTGGACGCCTACGAGAAGGTACTGCTGGACTGCATGGTCGGCGACCAGACCCTGTTCTGGCGGCAGGACAGCGTCGAGGAATGCTGGCGCTACCTGAACCCGGTGCTGGCTGAATGCGAAACATGCGAGAAGCTGGCCGGGGACCCGCACCCCTATGCAGCCGGCACCTGGGGACCGCTGGCCGCACAAAAATGGCTACGGCTGCTGGTTTCCTAAATGCATTATGAACGGCATGACTTCCCAACGCTCGCGCAATGCTGCCACGCCCTGGCCGAGCACATCGTGACCACCGCCCGTCGATGCGTCGCCGACCACGGCCGCTTCGCCATGGCGGCTTCCGGCGGCGACACCCCAAAGCCGTTGTACCGTCTTCTTGCCGCCCCCCCCTTTGTCGATCGCATGCCATGGGACAAAACCCATCTCTTTTGGGGCGATGAACGTTGCGTTGACCCCACCCATCCGGACAGCAACTACCGCATGGCGCAAGAGACACTTTTGGCCCACCCGTTGTCGGCAAACTGCACGATTCATCGCATGCCTGGCGAACTGCCCCCCAAAGAAGGGGCTGCCAGCTACGAGGAGGACCTGCGCCGCTTTTTCGGTTCGGGTATGCATGAAAAAAACTTGCCGCCCACCTTCGACCTGATCCTTCTCGGACTGGGCAGCGACGGACACACGGCCTCCCTCTTCCCCAACGCCAAGGCCCTTGCTGAAACAGGCAAATGGGTCACCGCAACCCCACCGGGAGACCTGCCGCCGCAGGTGGAGCGCCTGACCCTGACCATCCCGGTCATCAACCAAGCCGCCGAGGGCATCTTTCTGATCGCGGGGGTGAAGAAAAAGGAACTTGCGGCGGCAATCATCGCCGACAGACAATCACCACCCAAATATCCTGCCGGCCGCATCGCTCCGCAAGGGAAGCTGATCTGGTATATCGCCGATGCCTGAGCGCATGAAAATTCCGGTCACACGGCCACCTTACAACATCCATTTACTGCTGTCGGCGGCCTTGAGCACCGGCGGCGGGGTGCTGCTATGCATCTGGCTCGTGTACCGCGCCGAATTCCCCACCCCTGCTTTTATCATCTGGCTGCTCGGTTGCTGCGCCATAACGATCCTTGCCAGACATCTCCGCAAAAGCCGACAACTTTTCGAAGAGACAACGCAACACCTCCACCGCGAGCTTGCAGATCAGGCGGGTCGCTTTGCGCTACAGGCGGCGAAACTTACGGAAGACAATCATCGAAAAGATAACGCGCTCTCCGAAAGCACGGCCAGAAACGGCGCACTCCAAGCGCAACTGCACGAAGTAGAAAAAATACTGCAGGAGGCGGGCGTCGCCATCTGTGTCATCGACAAGGATTACACTATCCGGCGCGCCAACCTAGGCATGGCCGCCCTCTTCGGCAAAGGACCGGACGAGTTGGTGGGCAACCAATGCTTTCATGTGATGCGGAATCCCCTTTGCGGCACCCCCCGCTGCCCACTGCACAGCATTATGCACGGTGAAAAAGGCCGCGTCGAGGAGGCCTTCGAGGTGGCGAACCAAGACGGCGACACACGCACCCTCGCCCTCACCGCCACACCTTTCTCGGACGAGGATGGCTGCATTCAGGGGATAATCAATACGATCAGGATACAGGAGGTCTGCGACTCCCCGTTGCAGAAGGTGTTGGCGCGCCGGGCCCATGACCTCAACAACACCCTCGCCGCCGTCATCGGTCACACCGAACTCGCTCTGCTGCATGCCGAAGCGGGAACCCTGCTCCATGACAATCTGAGCAAAGCCCTCACTGCCGGTCAGCACAGCCAGAAACTGGTCGCAAAGTTCCTCTCCGCCGACAACCGCATGGCACCAAAACCCGACCTCCCCTTTCTGCGCGGTCAGCAGCCAATCACACCGCCTCCTCAGAAACGGCAGAATGTCGGCGGGAGCGAGAAGATACTTTTTGTCGATGACGAAGAGGTGCTCGTTTCCATGACCAAGCAATTCATGGACGAACTCGGCTACCAATTCGACGGGGAAACCTCAAGCGTTGCCGCCCTCGATCGTTTTAAAAAATCCCCCGAATATTATGATCTGGTCATAACGGACCAAGCGATGCCGGGCCTTACCGGCATCAAGATGGCTGAAGCAATGCTTGCCTTGCGGCCGGATCTACCGATTATCCTCTACAGCGGCTATAGCGAGAATATCGATAAAGAGCAGGCCATACAAATCGGCATCAAGATCTTTCTCATAAAACCGGTGGCGGCATCCATGCTGGCGCAAACCATCCGCTCACTCCTCGACGCCACACAGCAGGCTTCCCGATAAGAATGTTCACAAATCCTCTCACCCTCTCCGTAAAGAAACGGCAACAGCTACCGGGTGAAGGATTCTCGCATTAAACATTGGTGCAATAAGTCAGGAAACTGCTATATTATTGTTGATGGCGACATACTCACCGTTGCAACATCCCAAAAAACGCGAACATACATTACAAGACGGAGAGCAAGATGGATCTGGAACAAATAACCCGTGACATCTTCCGAATTCCTGTTCACGAGTCACATGACGTATCGGCGCTGATCGAAAACCAATCCTTTCCGGTAATCAATCTTGGCAGCAAGGGTATTGGCATCCTCCTGAACGAAGAAGACGCCTTTCCGGTCAGTGACCAGATTTTCACCATCACCCTCCATCTGGGCGGCAAACAGTTTGAGCTGAAAGGCAAGATCGTGCATGTGTCACCACATGACTCCGGCAATTACCTCTGTGGCGTTGAGCTGGTCGGTTTGACCCACCAATGCGAGAAAACCATCGCCGATTACATCAAAAAGCATCGCAGCAGCATGTTTACCGAATAAACCGCCCATGCGGCGCCGTTTTCGCCTTTTTCTGGACGACAATGAATATGGCCAACAAAAAAACAGGCAAAGATATCCTCCAGGACGTCCTGAGCGGAGACCACGAAGCAGACATGCCGGGGCTTGATGGCTTGACGGAACTGCTCGCTCAACACGTCAAAAGGAAGCATGCCCCCAAGCCGCCACGCAGAGAAACACCGCCCCCTCACCGCAAAGGGGCCAAGAAAAAAACTACTCACTATCTCTCCGAGGAGGTTTTTGCAAACCTGGAAGACGCACGAGAAACCATCGAGAATCTTCTGCCGGAAGAGGTCGGCACCTATATCTCCAAATCCGGAATCGTAGACACCGCTCTCAAAATGCTCTTGCAGGAGCTGGCGGACAAAGGCGAAAAGAGTGACCTTTTCAAACAGATTATGCGGGACCGGAAGGACAAATAATGCCGACCCTACTTCTTCAGCGATATTCGTTGGCACTCGCCTGCACGGCCACATTGTTCAACCTCGCCCATAACAACCGAACGGAGACTGCCTGATGGTTCTCACATGCCCTCATTGCCAGAAACAGCACAATATTGATGAAAACCTGATCCCTCCCAACATCAAGAAGGCGCGTTGCAAGTATTGCGGCAATCAATTCCTCCTGCCCGGCCGACAGGAAACCGTACCCGCCGCCCCCACCACGATCCAGCCCGTCAAGGCACCGAAAGGCCCACGGCGCATAGCAGTTTCGATCAGCAAAGGCGGGGTCGGCAAAACGACAACCGCCGTCAACCTTGCCGCCGGCCTCTCCTTTGCCGGATTCAAGGTGTTACTGGTTGACACCGACACGCAGGGGCAGGATAGCTTCATGCTGGGCGTCAAACCCAAGGCGGGTCTTACTGAACTGGTAACCGAGGAGTTGAGTGCGGAAGAAGCCGTCACACAGGCCAGGGAACGACTCTGGCTGCTGGCAGGCGGGAAATCCCTCGCCGGCATCAAGAGATTGATCGACCGCAAGGATTTCGGCGGCGAATTGACCCTCGCCGAAGCACTGAAGCCCATTGAGGACCAATACGACTATATCATTGTCGACACCTCTCCCGGCTGGGATCCGCTGACCGTCAACGTTCTCTTTTACGCCAACGAGGTCTTGACGCCGGTCTCCCTGGAGGTGATGACCCTGCAGGGGCTTCTCGAATTCCTGAAAAGCATTGCCGCTATCCAGAAACACCGCAAGGAAGTCTCCCTGCGGTACATCCTGCCGACCTTCATGGACAAACGGGTCAAGCAATCCATGGGCATCCTTGAAAAAATAGAGGAACTGTACGGGCAATTGCTCTGCCCGGCGATACGTTACAACGTCAGGCTTTCCGAGGCGCCCGCCTACGGTCAGACCATTTTTGAATTCGCCCCCGGCTCGCCCGGCGCGGAAGACTACCGGGAACTGGTTCGCAAGGTCGCAGGCAATCCGAAATTGCTTCGCTAGGTAACAGCCGCGCCCGCAAAGCCGCCTAAGGCTCGCGTATGGCGCAGCTCAACAAAAAAAGGGTTCGGGCAATCAATTGCCCGAACCCTTTTTGCTTCGCAACGACCTGCCGTAACGTTTATTTTTTCTTCTTGGCAAGTACCACGTCCAATTCCTTCAAAATCTTCTCGCTGATGTCCAGCGTCGCATCGACATACAAGATACCGGAACGGGCTCCCTGACCGGTATTATCCATGATCATGGTAAATCCCTCACGCTTGCCGTAATCGTTGATAAGGGTGCCTAATTCATTCAGAACCGGCCCCATCAACTTCTTCTCCAGAGTCTGAAGCTCATAAGTGGCGTCACGGGAAACGATCTTGCCATACTCTTCCGTCTTTTGCAGATCCCTGATCTTCTCCTGCAAAACCTCCTGCGACCAGACCGTTTTCTTTTTATCAATCTCACTTTTCAGGGCGTCATACTTGTCCCGCTCTTTCTGAACATTTTTCTGTAACTCCTCGCCCTTGGCCTGCAGCTGAGACTGAATGGACTTTGCAAATTTCGAATTTGCCATAATGTGCTGAAGATTGATGACCCCGATCTTCATCGGCTGAGCGGCATCGGCAGAAATCGCCCACATGGTCAGAGAAAAAACAAGGGCAGTTGTCATTGCCCCCCTGAAAAATTTATGCATTTTCGATCCTCTTTCTTTATTGATGTCTGATTTCGTTAAATAAGAAACCGGGATGGAGTCTTATTGACTTTTCCCATCCCGGCCTCTTGTCAATGCAAGTGTTGTGTAGACGTATTACCTGATAATTGCAAAATCATCCCGACGGTTCTGTTCCCAAGCAGCCTCGTCATGACCCTCTTGGAGGGGCTTCTCTTCACCATAGCTAACCGTCTGCAAACGATCCTCGGAGATACCAACGTTAAGCAGGTATTTCTTGGCCGCCAGCGCCCGCCGTTCACCAAGCGCCATGTTGTATTCATTGGTGCCGCGCTCGTCACAGTTGCCCTCGATCCTGATCGTAGCGGCGGGGTTGTTTTTGAGATAAGTGGCATTACCGTCTATCCGATCCTGTTGATCGGGACGAATATTCGATTTGTCAAAATCAAAATAGATGGGACGTAACTCCAATGAGGTCCTGCCCTCGGAATATGCTTCCTGCAGACGAGATGAAGCCGACGCGGAAAGGGATTCCTCGGCCCCCATGCCCTCACCGCGTTTCCCGGCGGCACCAGCGGCCCCGGCCGCCCCCTCGTCGGAACGTACGGTTTTCTTGGCGCATCCGCCGGCGAATAACGACAGAGATACAACCACGATTGCCACAGCACCTACACGAAACATTTCGGAATACTTCATAGTTATTCTCCCCTTGCTCCTAAGTACATCTGATTGAATTGACGGTTATCACGCCAAACGATTTGACAATTATTTTTGTAACAGAATTCATTATAGAGAAACGACTGGGAAATTCAATTTTTTTTTACAAATTATGTAATCCTTGGGCATGTTTGGTGAACAGATAGCCCGCAATTCTCCCTCCGCCATGCTACAATAATTGTGGTTGCAAAATTGATTCCGACATCATAGTTTATTTTGATAAAAAAAATCAGATAGAGACACTTGGCGATTAACGCTGCCCAATTTTTTCGGAAATACATATACCAAATTATAGATGAAAAAAAACAGACCTTCCTCAATAGACAACGACGTGGCCGTCCATGAAATGGTCGCCACCAACCAGTACGGCACCTTTTTTGGCGTTTCGCAGGATGTACTCGATCAGGCATGGAAAACCCTGACCAACCCGGACGGCAATTCAGTTACCTATATCTCCATGGAAATCGGCGCCGAGCGTGACGTCTTTCACCCTGTCAAGGCCCGCCTTCAGGAACTGGAGGTTACCGACAGCATCGACCCGCAACTGGACGGCTTTATCAAGAAATTCATCCATGGCCCGGAGAAGATCCCAAACTACAGCGGCGGCCTGGGTGTCCTGGCCGGCGATACCCTGAAAAGCTTTGCCGACAGCAAGATTCCGGCTCTCGCCATTACCCTGCTCTACCGGAAAGGATATTTTTCGCAGCTGGTCGACTCGCAACTTGGTCAAATCGCCTGGACATCGCAGTGGGAGCCAGAGGAAACCCCCTCCCTCTATCTGTTGCGTAACCCGCTTGACCCGAAGAAGCCGCTCCAGATAGAGGTTCCTTTCTACGACAACAACGACCGACAGATAATGGCCTATGCCCAGGTCTGGCTAAAGATGGAAATCAACAACAACCTTGATTTCTTCGTGCCGCAGGTCCTCCTCGACTACAGCGTGGAAGCCTCCCCGGACTGGATCAGGAATGCGGCCCAGCATCTCTACGACAGCACCAGTGAATCAACCAAGGCCATTCAACGTCGTCTGCTGGGCGCGGGGATCGTGCCGGTCATGCAGAGTCTTGGCATCACCTCGAAAACCATCCATCTCAACGAACAGCATGGCGTGGTGGTGGTTCTGCATCTTATTGCCGAACAACTCCGCAAGACCCTCGGTGACGAATACAATTTCATCGCCACCGATGCGGATATCTTCAAGGCCGCCGAGGTGGTGGCGCAAAGAATCGTCTACACCATCCACACGCCGGTAAAAGCCGGCCATGACCGCTTCCGCAAGGATATCTACGCCGGCATCAGCCATCCCTTCTGCCAACGGGTACTGCACCTCCTGGCCGAAGACCGGGAGCACCCCACCCTTTACAACTTCACCCTCCTGGCGATGCGGGTCAATCGCGCCACCAACAGCGTCAGCCGCCTGCACAAGGAGGTCACCCGCAAACAATTCCCGCAATATCTCGACAAGATAACCGCCATCACCAACGGCGTGCATCACCTCACCTGGATCAGCGACGCCAAGGCAAAGCTGTATGACTCCTTCGCGGAGTTGCGGAACTGGCGCACCGACCCCAGTGTCTTCGCCAACGCCGAGAAGCTGCGCGGCAACAATAAATTCCGCTCCTATCTGGAACAGGCCTGGCTGGAGGATTCCAAACACCTCAGCACCTATGTGGATGAGATGCTGGTGCGACACCGCAACCAGATGCAGGAAACCTGGATCGATCCGCCCAACTACCTCTCCTATCTCGACGAAAAAGAGCGTTTTCTGGACCCGGCGGCCCTGACCATCGGCTTTGCCCGCCGTTTTTCAACCTACAAACGCGCCGACCTGATCTTTGACAACCTCGACACCCTGACTGAAATCATCCTCGAGGCCGGCCGCCCGGTGAATTTCATCTTTGCCGGCAAAGCGCACCCGGAAGACGTACCGGGCCGGAACCTCATCAAATCGATCCTCGATTACCAGAAGGAACTCTATCTCCGCAGCAAGGGATTGGCCAAGGTCGTCTTTATCCCAGGCTATGACATGCAGATCGCCAAAATGATGGTGGCCGGCGTTCACGCCTGGCTCAACAGCCCCAAGCGCCCCCTGGAGGCAAGCGGCACCAGCGGCATGAAAGCGGCGCTGAACGGCATCCCCAACATCAGCATCATGGACGGCTGGTGGGTTGAAGGGTATCATGACGGACAGACCGGCTGGAAATTCGGCTACGAAGGGCCGGTTGACGGCGACGCCCT
>Ga0224510_10000490_pt1 | contig 30329 bp, 26 predicted proteins | sample SF_May12_sed_USG_FD_170161 | JGI IMG/M metagenome (GOLD analysis project Ga0224510, IMG submission 170161) | Sediment microbial communities from San Francisco Bay, California, United States - SF_May12_sed_USGS_4_1 | ecosystem: Environmental > Aquatic > Marine > Sediment | place: USA: California... | reverse complement strand
AGGCAAAGCCGGTGACCCCGTCCTTCACCTTGACCAGCCCGCCGACATGGTGGACGATGGGCAGGTTGCCGAAGAGCTGGGCGATGAAATCGGTAAGCCCGCACGGCTCATAGCGGGAGGGGATGACAAAGAAGTCGCCGGCGGCATAGATCTGATTGGCCAACTGCTGCGAGTAGCCGCGCAGCACGCAGATCCGCCCCTGATTCTTCTTGCGCCCGGCCAGCCGCACCAGCCCCTCCTCGATCCCCTTGTCGCCGGAGCCGAGCACCAGCACCTGAAAATCCGGGTCCAGGGGGAGCAGGATCTCCAGGGCGTCGAGGAGCTTGTCCACCCCTTTTTGGGCGGTGAGGCGGCCGATCACGGTGACAAGCGGCACCTCCGGGCGCGGATCGAGCTTGCCGCTCTGGGTGATCCCGGCCAGGCGGCCCGAGGCGAGCATCTTCACCAGCTCGCGGCGGCATGCCCCCTTGCCGGCCAGATCGCCGGCCGCCGGCGCAAAGGCTGCGGCAAGGCCGAGCGGTTTCGGCCGGCGGGGGTCGAACATCGCCGGGTCGATGCCGTTGGTCACCCCGTGCAGCACCACCCCGCGGGCGGCAAGGGCATGGCCTAAATAACCGGTCAACTCGTCGTCGTCGGTTTCCTGCAACTCGCGGGCGTAGTTCTCGCTGACCGTGTTCATCACCGCATGGGCTGCGGCGGCGAGAAAGGGATCGAACGCGCCGGCCAGGAGATTCGCGTTGATAACCCGCATCGGCAACCCGCAGACGGCCGCGGCAAAGGGCAGATCACCCACCTCCTGATGATAACCGAGGCCGGCGTTGTGGATGGTGACCACCGCCCCGGTCTGCCTGAAGAAGGGCCGGTAGCCCGCCTTTTCGCGGATCATCGCCGGCAGCAACGCGGCATGGCCGTCATGGCAATGGATGACATCCGGGCGGATGTTGTCGGCGAGCATCCGATCGATGGCCGCCTTCTGCAGCAGGACATTCATGGCGAAGTAATCGTAATGGCCCGAACCGCGCACATGGAAGGGATTGGCCGCCTCCTCGGCGGCGGTGTAGGTATAGACGCCCTGCTTGTCGCGAAACCGCTCCGCGTCCACCAGCAGGATGCGGACCTTTTGCATCCGCTGTTCCCAGAAAGCCACGGCCTCCCCCCGCTCCTCCCCCACATAGTCCATGTCGATGGTCAGGGTGTCGCCGGCCAACGGCTTGAAGCCCAGTTTTTCCGGGTCCATGAACCCGTAGAGGGGCAGCACCACCGTTACCGAGCAACCGGCGCGCACCAGGGCCTCGGCCAGCTGCCGCGACACATCCTTGACCCCGCCGGCCCCGGCCAGCCCTTCATACTCGCGGGTCACCATCCAGACCGATTTGATCGGTTGCTTTGCGCCTTTTGCCGCCATAGGGTGCCTTCTTTGGTTGATTAAGACCTCTTTTACCACCGGCTGTCCGGGCAGCGGATCGCCCGCTGCCGGAGGAGGAAATCCGCCAGGGTCAGCCGCACCATCGCCTCACAGACCGGGATGATCCGCGGGATCGCCGAGATGTCGTGGCGGCCGCCGATCTTGATCGAAACCGGCTCGTTGGCGAGGTTGACGGTATGCTGTTCCTTGGCGATGGAGGGGATCGGCTTCACCGCCACCCGGGCTACGATGGGCTGGCCGCTGGATACCCCGGCGAGGATGCCGCCGGCCCGGTTGCCGATAAAGCCCAGGGAGGTGAGCGGGTCGTTGTTCTGGGAGCCGGTGAGTTCGGCGGCCTCGAAGCCGGAGCCGATCTCCACCCCCTTGACCGCGCCGATGGACATCAACGCCCCGGCCATGGCGCCGTCGAGCTTGTCGAAGACCGGTTCGCCCAACCCGGCCGGACAGCCGGTGGCCATGATCTCGACGATGCCGCCCAGGGTGTCGCCCTGGGCCTTGACCTCGGCAACCCGCGCCTCCATGCGCTCGGCCGCCTCGGGATCGGGGCAGTAGAAGCGGTTTTCGTTGATCGCCATCATCATCGTCGCCGCGTCCTGCCGTTCGGCCCGGATACCGCCCAGGGCGACGGTGTAGGCGATGACGTTGATTCCGGCCTGATCGAGGAGAATCTTCGCCACCGCCCCGGCCGCCACCCGCGCCGCGGTCTCCCGGGCCGAGGCCCGGCCACCGCCGCGATGGTCGCGGATGCCGTATTTCTTGAGATAGCTGAGGTCGCCGTGGCCGGGCCGGAAGATATCCTTCAGGTTGTCGTAAGATTTGCTGTGGGCGTCCTTGTTGTAGATGACGAGGGAAATGGGGGTGCCGGTGGTTCGCCCCTCGAAGACGCCGGAGAGGATCTCCACCATGTCCGGCTCCTTGCGGGGGCTCGCCGCGCCGCCGCCGCCGGGCTTGCGCCGGTCCATCTCCTTCTGCAGCACCTCGGGGCTGATTGCAAGCCCCGGAGGGCAGCCGTCGATGGTGGCCCCTACCGCGGTGCCGTGGGATTCTCCCCAGGTGGTGACCCGGAACACCGAGCCGAATGTATTGCCTGCCATTGTTTTTCCTTCTCGCGTAAATAACTTGTTTTTCAAAAAGGCGAAAACGCCTCTCCGTTATTTTGTCAACGTTCCCATGATCACATTATTCATGTCCTGCGGCACGAAGACCTTGGGGCACAACAGTTCGCCGACCTCTCGGCGGAAGGTTTCGTTGTCCCGGGGCGTATGGGTGCCGTGGACAATGTTCAAATCCGGATGCTGCCCGCGGATCACCTCCTCGTACTTGCGAAGAAACGGACAGAGCGCGGTCATGCAGTAGGAAAAATGGAGCGCGTCCAGTCGATAGCCGGTCAGCGACCGCACCCGCTTCAAAATCTTTTCCGGCGCAGCCAGGGTGGGGCATCCGGCGCAGTTGATGATACCGATCAACTCCAGCGGCTCATCGTCGGGATAACGGTCGAACAGCCCACTGCGCTTGCGCATGTCACCCAGGCAGACCACCGAGGCGCAATTGGCGTCCTGGGTGCAGTTGGAACAGGTGATAATGCCGATGCGTGCCATAATTTCAGCTTCCGTGCATGGCCCACGCCGTGGCGATCTGTTCAACGATCTCCTCGGGCGAGCGGTAGGAGGTATCAACCGTCAGATGTGAACCCTTTTGGTACATCGGGATCCGTTCAGCCAAAACCGCCGCGATTTCTCTGGTGATCGAGTCACCGGTAAGTGAAGGACGCTGGCCGTTGGTGGCCTCATCCGCGTTCAACCGGGCGGCGATGGTTGCGGTGTCGGCACGGAGCCAGACCACCAGCCCGGTCTCTTTCAGTTGCTGCCAGACCTCGGCATGCATGATGGCGCCACCGCCGGTGGCGACCACCAACCGGTCGCGGCCGACCAATTCGGCCAGCAACCCTCGCTCGCGTTCCCGGAAATAGGGCCAGCCGTGCGCGGCCACCATCGCGCTGATAGTACATCCCTCCCGTGCCTCAATCTCCTTGTCCATGTCGAGGAAATCGATCCCGAGCCGTTCGGCCAGCAACCGGCCGACCAGGCTTTTGCCGCAGGCGCGGTAGCCGGTGAGAATAATTTTAAGTGGTAATTGTAGCATACAATTGCGGCCGTTCGGTAAGGGAAAAAGGATGCCGTTCCCCGGCAAGATGCAAAAGGGCTGACTCCTTTTCCCAAGGATAATTCCCGCAGGAAACGGTACCAGCAAGCAATCTGTTGAGCAAACGTTATCGGCCGAACGCCGATTTTCTTCGAACCTCGGCAAGCTTGCCCGCGGCCTGCCGGTCGGCGGCATTGCAACGCAGGGCCTCGGCAAAAGCCTGCTCCGCCTCCCGGTAACGGCCAAGCTTTTCATAGGCCAAACCGAGATTAAAATGGATATCGCTGTTGTCCGGGCTCAACGCCCGCGCCCTTTCGAACTCAGCGATTGCCTCCAGCTCCCGCCCCTGCAGGGCAAGGATCGAGGCTAGGTTGGTTCTGGCCCTCACGCTGCGCGGCTGGAGCAAAATGGTTTTTTGATAATACTCGGCAGCCTGTGGAAATTTTTGCTGCTCTACAAGGATATTGCCAAGACGTTCATACACCTTGGCCGATTCCGGATTCAGGCGGATGGCTTGCAAATAGGACGATTCGGCCAGTTCCCACATCCTTTTATCCGCATACAGATCGCCAAGATACCCATGATTCTGAAAGGATTGCGGATTGAGGCGAAGGGCAGTCATCGCCTCGACAAACGCCCTTTCCCATTGCCCGCTTTTTCGCAAGGCAACACTCAAGTTGCTGTGCGGTCGGGATTTGTTGGGTGATTTTTCCACACAATCCGCCCAGAAACGTAACGGATCGCGCCACATTTCGTTGCGGGAAACCGTCCAATACGACAACAGGGCGATGATGCCGGCCAACAGGGCGATGGCGATGCGCTTCTCCCTGATCAACCGGTAGCCGGTGGCCGCGGCGAGCAGCGCGAGAAACATGCTCGGCAGGTAGGTCCGGTGCTCAAAGATGATCTCGAGTGGAATCACCGAGGATTCGAGGAGCAGGTTGCCCATAAACCAGACCACGGCAAACGAGAACAGCCGTGCTCTCTTGGCAAAAACAACCGCCGCAGCAGCAAGGAGCAGGAGCCCCCCCCCGGCGATGGCCGTCGTCGGGGGATCCAATAACGAACGGGAGAGTACAAAATCATAATCCAGGCACAAACGGGAAGGAGCCGGATACGCAAGCAACCCTAAATAGTAAACAACGACCCGCAGTTGCGTGAAAAGCCTTTCCGGCAGGGTAAAATCTCGATACTCGTATCCCCCGAGAATCCATTCCAACGGGTTGCCGCCCAGAAACAACAACGCCGCCAGCCCGGCAAACACCAGCATGGCAATGATATAGGGTGTGCATCGACGCAACCAGTCCCGGTTCAGGTCTTGCCAGAAATACCACTCACAGAGCAGCATCATGAACGGCAAGGTGACGGCGATCTCCTTGGTGGCCAAGGCCAGCAATCCTGCGAGCGCCGAACCCGCAAGCCACCGCCATCCCGGCCGGCCCTCGCCCATCCTTCGCCCATGCAGAAACAGCACCAGAGAGAGAATATAGAACATCGCCGCCATGCTGTTCATGCGCTGGACAATATAGGTCACGGATTGCGTATGAACCGGGTTGACAAACCAGAACACGGCGGCAGCAGGGGCAAGCAGATGGGCATGCCGGCCATAGCGTGCCTCCAGGGCCGGGCTGCGCAGGATCAGCAGAAACAGCAAGGCGAGAAATAATCCGGTTAACACATGAACGGCGATGTTGACGAGATGGTAGCCGGCCAACTGATACTGATGCACATAATAATTCAAGGCAAAGCTGATATTGGCAAGGGGTCGGGTGTTGAGACGGCTTTCGTTTGCGGCTTGCCGCAAGTCCGGCAAGGAGATGCCGCTGACCCGAATAGACTCATTCCGCAGCACACTGCCCAGGTCGTCGAAATAAAACGGCGCATCAAGGGTGTTGGCGTAGAGGAGCGCCCCCAGTCCGGCAAAAATCAAGAACAAGCAACTAATATATTTTTTACGCAAAGCAGTTTCTACCGATTCCATCACACCTCCCAAATGGGGTCAGGTCTTGCAAAACGATTGTTCGTAGGTTATATGATGACCATGGCCAGACCGCTCCGACTTGAATATCCGAATGCTTTATACCATGTCACCAGCCGCGGCGACAGACGGGAAGATATCTTCAGTGACGATGCCGACCGGCATCTGTGGCTGGAGATCTTCGCTTCGGTTTGCCACCGGATGAACTGGCTCTGCTACGCCTACTGCCTGATGGACAATCATTACCATATCGTCATCGAAACACAGCAAGCCAATTTATCACCGGGGATGCGGCAACTCAACGGAGTATTTACGCAAAAAACCAACCGCCGCCATGATCGTGGCGGGCACGTCTTTCAGGGTCGCTACAAATCGATTGTTATCGACAAAAACAACTATCTGTTGGAGGTTTGCCGCTATGTGGCGCTGAACCCCATCCGCGCCGGGCTGGTCGATAAAATAGGCGATTGGCCGTGGTCGAGCTATCTGCCAACCAGCGGTGACGCAGAGGCACCGCCCTGGCTCGCCACAGACACGGTGCTGTCCCTGTTCGGGCCCAATCTGCCGCTGGCCCGGTCCGCCTATCGCTCGTTCGTCCGCCAGGGCCTTAACCGCCAGCCACTCTGGGATGAATTGCGTAGCCAGATATACCTTGGCGACCACGCATTTATCCAGAGCGTCCAGAAAAAGATTGCATCCGGCAACGACTTCAGCGAAATTCCGATGAAGCAACGCACTGCCCCCCGGCTCCCGTTGGCAACCTACCGTGAGCGATATCCAAACCCTCGCGAAGCAATGGCCCGCGCCTTTCTTGGCGGCCATCACACCATGAAGGAAATTGGCAATTTTTTCAACGTCCATTACTCCACGGTCAGCCGCTGGGTGCAACGATTCGAGGCAGTGCGCCCAGCCGACAAACACGCTATTGCAAGACCTGACCCCATCAATCTTGCATGAACCACTTTAACAGAAGGAGAACACCGCCATGGTGACCACCTTGGTACTGGCGACCCGCAACCAGGGCAAAGTACGGGAATTTCAGGAAATTCTCAAGGAAACGAATATCGAGTTGAAGAGCCTCAACGATTTCGGGCCGATACCCGAGGCCGTGGAGGACGGCGAGACCTTTGACGACAACGCCTACAAGAAGGCGCTCTTTACCGCCAAGGTATTAGGGTTGCCTGCCATCGCCGACGATTCCGGGCTGGTGGTCGAGGCGCTGGACGGCGCGCCCGGGGTATACTCGGCCCGCTATGCCGGCGCCAAGGCCTCCGATCAGGACAACATCGACAAACTCCTTGCCGAGATGGCCGGGAAAAGCAACCGCGCCGCCGCCTTCCATTGCGTGATCTCCATCGCCGTGCCCACCGGCCCGGCGCTCACCTATGAAGGGCGGTGCGAGGGGGAGATCCTCGCCGAACAACGCGGGCAAGGCGGCTTCGGATACGATCCGGTATTCTATTACCCTCCCCTCAAGCAAACCTTTGCCGAGATCCCCCTGGCCGAGAAAAACAAGATCAGTCATCGCGGCAAGGCCCTGGCGGAACTTGCCGGAGAGGTTGCCAAGCTTGCAAAATGGCTTGAGCACAGGACCAAGGAGGCAAAGCCTCCCAAGCCGGACCACTCGCAGTTTGAGCACAACGACTGGTCGGAAGAGAAAATGGTGTAACGGCCGCATGGGCGACAACAGTTCGAAATACCCGGTGAGCCGACTGGCACCCCCTTCCGGGCTGGTTGACATGGCAAGGGAGATAGAACAGGCCGATCAGATGATCAACGCGACGGTGTCGGCCAAGCTTGCGGTTATCGCCGACCAGATTAGATCGCTTCAACATGAAGCGCGAAAAGCCTTGGCCGAGGCCCAGAAAAACCAGGAGTTGCATCGTGCCCACTGTGCCTTCCGTCGACAACCGGGGAAATCTTATCATCTTTATGAGAAAACGGACGGTAGCCGCTATTTTTCCATGCTATCGCCGCTGGCCTGGCGGCACACACCTCCGCACCGTTTCATCGGCACCTTCCGGCTTGAAAATGATCTTTCGTGGAGCGAGACCGCCGATGACGCCGGTGATCGCCGGCAGCCTGGCCAATCCAGCGGGAATCTTCCGGGCCACGGCGGCATTTAGCCCCCCAGATTCCCGCTCCCAAAACAAAATATGCGGTTCGAGAGTCGCCCCCCGAACCGCATATGTCTTGTCAGTTCATAAACTCGCGAAACCTAGACGCCGCAGATCACCTTTTTCACCACATCCACTTCCCAGCCGCCCTGATCCTGCTTAATCGCTTCCACCGTCAGCAGGAAACCTTCGTAATGCGGCTTGTTCCAACTCCGGAAGAACACCTTGCACCGTCGGTCCAACTCCCCGTCGCACCCCCGGAAAAACCATTTCACCCCGTCCACCACCTCGTGGGCCCCAACACAGTCAAAAACCCGCGCCGCCCCCTCGCATCGCCGGACAAACTCTCCCTTATCATGGATGGTCATCTCCCCCCCCTTTATGCTAAATTTTCACGGAGATTTCACCTGTCTTGTCAGTAAGTATATCATAAACTATTTCGTTTAATTTAAAAATAGGTATCACCAAGTATTTTCCCCACATTACACCCCGCATAAACACCGTATTCAAGTCAACAAGGGTGGTTGTGCCATATTCATCTCCCACTTACACATGCATAAAAACTGGCTGGGTTGTTTTTTTATACTCATTTTGACTCCCATTCGCTGCAAAAAAAAGATAGGATAATGCATGATTCCACCCTGCCAGTGCACTGCTTAACATCTCGCAACCGCAACCCACGAAGGTGACACAGAATGCGAATTTCCATCGGCGCCAAAATCCTGTCTGTTCTCCTCGGCATCGGCCTGCTTGCCACCCTGACCACCGGCTGGCTGGATTACCGGCATGCACGGAAAAACATCGAAGACGCCTCCTTCGCCCGATTGACCACCATCCGTGAAGCTCGCAAACAACAGATTGAATCTTACTTCAAGCGCATTCGAAATCAGATCAGCGCCATGGCCGAAAACCTGATGCTCATCGAGGCGATGGAGAAATTCTCCGTGGGCGCTGCTTCCCTGGCAAAACAAGGGGAAATAGCGCATTTGCCTGAATTAAAGACCTTTTACCGCGACAGTTTTTTCCCAAGAATGCACAGCGGCAAATTCCAAGAATGGATGTACAACTACTATTGGCCGCCGGATGACACAGGCAAAGCCATGCAGGCGCTCTATATTGCCGCCAACCCCTTCCCGATTGGCAGCAAGGAAAAATTCGACAACCCAGGCGACAACAGTGCCTACAGCCGCGCTCACGCCACGTATCACCCTATATTCCGCAATTATCTCCGCAAAATGGGGTTTTTCGACATCTTCCTCATCGATAACAGCGGCCGTATCGTCTACTCGGTACTCAAGGAAACCGATTTCGGCTCCAATATTCTGGATGGTCCTTATGCTTCCAGTAACCTCGGCATAGCCTTTCAAATCTCGCAACACGCCACCGATCCCGACGCCTCGTTCCTGGTCGATTTTGCTCCCTACGAACCTTCCTATGGCGCCCCGGCGGCTTTCCTGGCCGCGCCAGTCTTCAAGGATGGAAAGCGACTTGGCAGCTTGATTTTTCAACTCTCCACCGACGCAATCAATCAGGTCATGACCGGCAACAACTCCTGGCGCACACAAGGCCTGGGCGAGAGCGGCGAGACCTATATTGTTGGTGGCGACTATCAAATGCGCAACGATTCACGTTTTCTTATCGAGGATACCGCAAACTACCTGCGCGACATCGCTGTCAGCGGTATGGCTACCAATTCCATTAATGAGATCATCGCCCATTCCACCTCCGTACTTTTTCAGGAAGTTCGTACCACGGCGGTGAATGAGGCTTTTGCCGGTAAGACAGGTTCAACGATCACCAAGGACTACCGGCAGACCGATGTTTTGAGCGCATACACGCCCCTCACCATCGATAATGTCCGCTGGGTGCTGCTTGCTGAAATCGACTGCGACGAAGTTTTTGCACCTATCCGCGCCCTTCAAATACAATTGCTGAAAACTTCCCTGCTGATCTCCCTGGTGATCATCGTCGCGAGCCTGTTGCTTGCCAGAACCCTGACCAACCCCCTCAAAAATCTTACAACCGGCATCCGCGCCTTCGGTCAGGGACGACTCGACCAGCGCCTTGCGGTCGTGAACCAAGACGAGATCGGTGAACTGGCCGCCTCCTTCAACCAGATGGCCGACACCCTGCAGGCCACCACCGTCACCAAGGATTATTTCGACAACGTCGTAACCTCGATGACTGAAATTCTCTTGGTTGTCTCGGTTGACACGGCAGGCCCCAAAAGGGTGATCACCACCGTCAACGACGCGGCGAGAATGCTTCTCGGCTACAGTGAACAGGATTTGATAGGCCAGCCCATCGACATGCTGTTTCACGACCAGACGGCGGCGGATATCTTCCATGGCAGCAAATTCAAGGAATTGCTGCAGGTTGGCTCCCTCCGCGCCCTCGAACGAATCTGTCGCGCCAAGAACGGCGCTTCCGTACCGGTGTTGCTTTCCGCATCGGTGATGCCTACTGTCTCCGCTGCCTCCGCAACCAGAGACATCGTGGTCGTCGCTCAGGACATAACCTCGCTGAAAAGCGTCGAAACAGAACTGCGTCGGAAAGAAGCAGGCCTGGCCGAGGCCCAACGTCTTGCACATCTTGGCAACTGGGAACTGGATCTGCAAAACAATGAAATCCAGATTTTTTCCGATGAGGCATGTCGCATATACGGGCGCGACCCGCACTCTTTTTCCGCTACCGTTGCGGCCTTCTTGGAGGCGGTACATCCCGATGACCGGCCGACGATGATCTCTGCCATCGAGCGGGCTCGCACCGCAAGTACTTCATTCCGGCTGGATCATCGGCTGATCCGACCGGACGACTCTATCCGCATCGTGCATCAACAGGCCGAGGTCTTGGTCGATCAGGATAAAAAACCGGCAAAACTAATCGGTATCGTCCATGACGTTACCGAAAAACGGCATGCCCAGGAAAGGGTACGGCTGACCAACAAGGTCTTTGAAAACAGCAGTGAGGCGATCATCGTCGCCGACCTCGCCGGCGACATCCTGGAAGTGAACAAGGCCTTTTGCACCATGACCGGTTATGAATATACGGAAATCATCGGCCGCAACACCAGAATCTTAAAATCGGATCAGCATGATGCCGATTTTTACCAAGAAATGTGGGCAACGCTGCTGGACAACAACCATTGGGAGGGAGAGATATGGGACCGCAAGAAAAGCGGCGAGATCTTCCCGGTCTGGCTCTCGATCTCCGCCGTCAAGAATGAACAAGGGATCACCACCCATTTCGCCGCGATCATGTCCGATCTGACCAAGAAAAAGCAGGCCGAATCCCGGATCCAACTCCTCACCAACTACGACATCCTTACCGGGCTGCCCAACAACGTCCTCTTCCGTGACCGCCTTCAACAGGCCTTTATCGATGCCGATCACCACGAGAATCTGGTGGCGGCTCTCTTTCTCGACCTGGACGACTTCAAGGTGGTCAACGAGTCCCTTGGCCTCAAGGCCGGGGATCAACTGCTGCTTGAGGTAGCTGGCCGCTTGAAAGGATGCCTGCGCGAAGGCGATACCCTGGCCCGCCTTGGCGGTGACGACTTCGCCATCGCCCTGCCCAATCTCAGCCGGGCCGATGACGCCGCGGCCACCGCCAAAAAGATGCTAGACAGCATCTCACGCCACCCGTTCATCCTTGAGGGAAAGGAGGTCTACAGCAATGCCAGCATCGGCATCGCCCTCTACCCGGTGGACGGCAATGCTGTTGATATCATTCTGCAGAACTCCGACGCGGCGATGTTCCATGCCAAAGGCCAGGGCAAAAACAACTACCAGTTTTATTCAACGGACATCAATGTCAGCATCTTCGAGCGACTGGAACTGGAAAGCGCACTGCGCCGTGCCTTGAGTCGTGATGAATTCCGCCTCTTTTATCAACCGAAGGTGGATCTCGAATCCGGCGAGATGTGCGGCATGGAGGCGCTGATCCGCTGGACGCATCCGGAAAAGGGGATGATCTCGCCGGCCAAGTTTATCCCCCTGGCCGAGGAAACCGGCCTGATCCTGCCCATCGGCGAATGGACCCTGTTCACCGCCTGCCAGGCCGCCAAGGGCTGGATTGATGCGGGGCATCCGGCGATGAAGGTTTCGGTGAACCTCTCAGCCCGCCAGCTGCGGGAAGACGTCCCGGCCTTGGTACGCCGAGCCCTTGCCGAGACGGGGTTGCCGCCTGAGTTGCTGGAACTGGAACTGACCGAGGGGATGGTGATGGAGGATGCCGAGGATGTGATCAAAACCATGCATGAACTGAAAGCCATCGGTATCAGCCTCTCCATCGATGACTTCGGCACCGGCTATTCCTCGCTGGGCTATCTCAAGCGATTCCCCATCGATGTGCTGAAGATCGACCAGTCGTTTATCCGGCACCTGACCACCGACGCCAACGACGCCGCCATCGCCACCGCCATCATCTCCCTGGCCAAGAGTCTGCGGCTGCAGGTGATCGCCGAAGGGGTGGAAACCGCCGACCATGTCGCCTTCCTCCGCGAGCGCAAATGCGATCAGATGCAGGGGTACTTCTTCAGCAAACCGCTGCCCGTCACCGAGTTCAGCCAGCTGCTGCAGGAGGGGAGAAACCTCAACGACCTCAGTTGAAGGGGGATGGATAGGTCAGACCGTGGTAAAGCCATATCGGCTTTTACAGAATTCACAGACCACCTCGACCTCGCCCTTTTCGGCAATGATCGCGGCTATCTCGTCGCGGCCCATCGCCGCCAGCACCCTTTGCACCGATTCGCTGCTGCAGGTGCACCGAAAGGCAAGTTCCTGCCGGGTGAGCATCGACAACGGCGTCTCGGCAAACAGTGCCGCCAGCAACCCTTCGGGGCCGGCCTCCTGTTCGAGAAAGGAGGAAAGCGGCGCCATCTTGCCGATCCGGTCGATCATCGCCTCGACCAAGGCGTCATCGGCAGGCGGCAGGGATTGGATCAAAAAACCGCCGGCCACGGCAATGGTGCCGTCGGCGGCCGGAACAGCGACCAATCCTACCGCCGACGGAAGCTGTTCCGACTCGGTAAAATAGTAGGCAAGATCCTCGCCGATCTCGCTGCTGTAGAGCTGAATCTTGCTCTGGTAGGGGGTTTTCAGGCCAATGTCCTTGATCACAGTCAAAAATCCGGCCCGCCCGAGCGCGCCGGCAACATCGACCTTGCCCGACGCCAAAAACATGTCCACCGCCGGGTTCCCCAGACAGCCGCGCACGCCGCCGCCACTGTCCGCCTCCACCAAAATTTTATGCAATGGCCCGTTGCCCTCAAACCGCAGCGCCAGACGCTGGTCATCCTTCAGAAGGGCGCTCATCAGCGCGCCGCCGGTCATCGCCCGCCCCAAGGCCACGGCCCCGGTAACCGAAGCATGATGCCGACGGCAGGCCTCGTTGACCAGATTGGTGGTAACGCAGGCGATTCCGCGCATGTTCCCGGCCTTGGTGACCCCCCGCAACAAATAATCGTTCACCCTCTTCCTCCGCCTTGATCCTTGCTGCGCGCCGCCGGAGCGACTCGCCAGCCAACATAAAAAAAGGCGGAGCCTCGCATGAGACTCCGCCTTGTAAATCCGCCGCCGGCCAACCTCAGGACCGGCTGGCCCGTCCGTTGTTACTTCTTCACGCCTGGCCGCACCGGCAGGTTGTGAACGTCAAGATGGCAATCAAGACATCTCGGCACCTGCTTGTGAATCGCCTCGCCGTGCGGGTAGTTATGGCACTTCTGACATTGCGGAATCTGACCGTGCTTCTCATGACACCGCGCACAGCTCACCTTGCCGTGCTTGGCCTCGGTGGTCGACCACTTGCCGTACGCCTCGCCATGGCAAGCCTGGCAGGTATCAACCTTGGTCTCTTCACCGTGGAACATGATCTCCAGCGGCTTGTGCGGATTATGACAGGTCAGACAGTCCGCATAGACCTGGCCCTTGATATGCGGCTCATGGCAGTCGAAACAGGTCGGAATCAGGCCGTGCTTGGTATGACAGGCGGTACATCCCTGCTCGGTATGCTTGCTGGGGAACTGCGCCAGCAAGCCGCCGGGGCCGGCATGACAGATGCCGCACTGCGATTTGAGATAGTCATTGAACGCCACATTGCGGGGCGTATGCGGATTGGCGTGACACTTCAGACAGTCGGTGAACTGCTCGCCGTGCGGCAGGCTCAAGTGGCAATCCTGACACTTGGGCATCAGATCGGCATAGTTGCCCTTGGTCGGGTTGTAGGCGTGGAACTTGGTATGGCAGTTCTGACAGGCGAACTGATGCTTGCGCCCATCCTTCTGCAGGTTGTCAAAATGACGGGTATGGCACTGCCCGCACTGGGCAGGGGTCAATGCCGCCGGGGTCTTCTCGTACAACTCCGGCGTATGCGGAACCTTTACCATTTCACCGGCCGCAACCGGTGAAACCATGACCGCAACACAGAACCCGGCCAGCAAGGCCCGTCTTACCTTATTCAAGATAGTCTGTTGTCGTTTCATCTCACTATATTCCTAATGTTAAACTTATTATTTGACAATGTTATGCGCAACACCGTGACAGGAGCCACAGACCGGGAACTTGTTGTGGATTCCGGCCGGATGCGGCATGCCGTGACAATCCTGGCACTTGGGAACCGTCTTGTGCACCTTGGCATGACAGAAGGCGCACTCGAAGGTCTTGTGCTTGGCGTTGCTTGCCCGCAGCATATCAAACGCTACCCCATGGCAGGCGGCGCAATTCTCGGAAGCGACGTTATCCGGATAGGCGACCTGCAGCGGTTTGTGGGGGTTGTGGCAGGTAAGACAATCGCTCTGCTGCTGGCCTTCACTATGCGGCTTATGACATTCCGCACATTTGGGGATATAACCATGCCGCTCGCGGTGGCAGGTACTGCACTCGACGTTGGTGGTGTGCTTGCTGGGATACTGCTCGAGCGACGCCCGCTGGTCGGTATGGCAGGTCAGACAGGGAGCGGTAGCGTTGGCGGGAAGGGTAATATCCAACGGGGTATGCGGATTGCTGTGACAGCCGAGACAGTTGTCCAGACCGAAATGGGCGCGATCCTTGGCTTGATGGCACTTGCTGCATTGGGGAATGTTATCCCGGACAGAGGGGGGATGACCGACATGGCAGTCGAGACAGGTCACTTTTTCCTTATGCCGCTTACCGTTGGCGGCGATATCCCGCGGCGGCCCCTCATGGCACTTGATACAGTCGTCGGTGGACAACGTCGACGATGCCATCGCCTGACCCGTCAGACAGGAACCAACCAGAATGGCGGCCATCCCCAGAAGCCATGCAAACTTTTTCATACCTTTCACTTGAGTACTCATTACTCCTCCCTCTCTCTCAAAAAAACTGTTCCCAGGTCAGTATAAAAACCGGGCCAAACAGCCCAGCCCTCTTCATCAAAAGTCACTATACAGGAATCCAGATTTTCGACAATATGTGGATCGTTCAACCATTGCAATAGGCTACCTATTTATTTATGCATAAGCAACCCTTACCAGAATATCGCAAACTTCACTACAAATATCTGATTTCACATCGAATAAAAATTGAGCGGCCATTCAGCAACAACAAAAAAATTTGCCGCCCGCTTTTTTTTGCGCTATTCCGCGGCCTCCCCGCCTTCGGCCATGATCGCCTCCAACTCGGCCCCGTCGACGATCTCCTGCCTGATGAGAACCGTGGCCAGCCTCTCGATCTTATCCCAATGCTCCGCGACCAGTTTTTCCGCCCTGGCGGAGGCGTCGCTGATCCAGACCTGCACCCGCTTCTCCACCGTGCGCAAGAACAACTGCCGGCTGACATGCTGGCAGAGGGTGTCGGCCTGGACGTTGCCCAGTTCCTCATCCATACCCAGATTGGCGACCGCGAGATAGGCCTGGTGGGTCGCCACCTCCAGATCGTTGGCAGCGCCGGAATCAATGCCCCGCTCCCCGAACTGCTTGATGTTGGCGGCCCGCCCGGCCAGCAGCACACAGATGTTGTTGAACACCTCCTGCCGGGTCACGTTACCGATAAAATCCTCGGTGGAGTACGCGGTAAAGCCCAGGGTCTGCAAGCGGGGAGCGATGGTCACCTGCTCGATCTTGATCTCTGGCAACAATATATAGGAAAGCACCGCATGCCCGGCCTCATGGTAGGCGGTGACCTTGAGATCCTCCTCAAGGTTACGGATGTGCTTCTTCTCCACCTTGCTGCCGTATTTGATGATGTTGATCTGCTCGATGAGAATTTCCTCGGTGATCTGATCGAGCCCCTGACGGATTGCGGAAAGCGATGCCTCCTTGCCGATACGCCGCAGGTCATGGCAACTCATGCCGGAGAGGTAACGGACCACCTTCTCCACATCGATCCGGCCGTCGTTGGGCTTTTCGAGGATCTTGTCGATAAAAAAGCGACGCGCCTCGCGGTCCAGCTCCGGCGCCTCGATAAAGATATCGATACGCCCGGACTCCAACAGCGCCCCACCCACATCGTCACGGCTGTTGGCGGTGGCGATGGTAAAGACAAACTCGTTGGGGTCTCCGGAAACCGCGTCGATTTCCATCACCAGCGGATCCTCCGGAACCGGCGTCACCACCCCCTCCACCAGCCCCTTGACATCCATGCCGTCCAGAAAAACGATGCTCGGCGCATACTCCCGCGCCTTCTGATAGACCCGCCGCAGATAGCCGGGGTCGAACAACTCGCCCCTGGCCACAAACACATACGGCAGCCCCGCCTCCTTGGCAAAGGCCTTGCCGAGCATGGTCTTGCCGACCCCGGACGGCCCGGACAGCAGCACCCCCTTGGGCATCTCAATCCCGAACCGCTGGATCTTCTCGGGCGAACGGAGGATGGCGATGATCTCCCGCAAGCTCTGCTTGACGCTGCTGTTGCCGGCGATATCGTCAAAACCGATGCCGGAATACTCGATGCGCGGCCCCTCTTCCCGGACGAAGTCCCCGGCCGGGGGCAGCCTTCGCACCTGTGCGCGCCGCACGGTAAAGGTTACCCGGTCGTCGCGTCGCACCCTCCCCCATTCAAGCTCCACGGTTTCATTGTTCTTGAACAAACGGCGAAGCAATTCGCCGTTTTCCCGCAGGAGCGCGGCGAGAAAATCGGCCGCTGCCTTGGAGACGGCGAAACTGATCCGGGTCGGCGGCCGGTCCGTCTCCCGGATGCTGCTGGTAATCTTGTCGAGGATCAGATCGGGAAGCTTCTGCCGCACCCGCCGCATGGTCATGTCCGGCGCGAATGAAAGGGTCAGCAAGGTCGCCAGCGGCTCGAATTTCGGATAGCGCAGGGTAATCCCGCTCTTTTTGATGAAATGATCGGTGAACCTGCGCAGGGATTCGGCGCCGACCCGTACCATGGTTTCGAGACTCAGGGGGTTGAAGAGCACCACATAGCTTCTCGCCATGGCGGCGAGCAGTTTGGGGGCGATGGCGGGTTGGATCTGTTCGTAGACCACCTTTTTCTCGGCGGCCAGGGCATCCAGCAGCAAACCCTGGCCACGCGGCCTGTTTTCCGCGAAGGAGCGCCTAAATTCGCCGTTTTTGTAAAGCCCGCCGCCCATGGTCGAGGTGAAAACGACCACCAGAGCGCTGCAATCGAGGATACTTTCCGCGCCCCGCTTGCTGACCAGATCGAGGATGGCGAGTTGCAGCTTGTTGTCTGCCTTCTCGATGTTGTCAAAGATGACCACGCCGCCGGGGTTGTCGCGGATAAAACGAGGCAACTCCCCCTCCTGGCCCGCTTCGCCGCCGGGAATCCCCAAGAGCCGCGCCCCCTCCTCCAGATCGGCATACTGCTCCATGTCGAACAACTTGATGCCGTCCAGATCGTCAACATGCGCGGTCAGCGCCTCGGCCAGGAAGCACTTGCCTACCCCGCTTGGCCCCAGAAAGGTGAAAAAAGCGCGCGGCGGGGCCTCGACCGGCTTATAGGCCATCTGCACAAAGGCATCGACAACCTCATCCACGGCCGACCCCTGGTCGTAAACGATGGACTTGAGCCGCGACCGCAACTCCTCAAAGGACCGCAACATGTTTCCCTCCGGACCGTTTTGCCTCACCATGCGCCTCTTTGCCCCCTCAGGGCCATAAAAATTCAATATGTCCATCCACTTCCCGGAGGCCGACCCCGAATCCCGCCAACTGCCTGAACAGCGGCCGCCCGAACACAAACAATTCGACCTCCGCTGGCAGCCCGAGATCGACAATGGCGTGGTTCCGCAAGGCCAGATCCCGGCGCACCAGGTCCGCCAGCAAATCCCGGCATTTTTCGTTTGCCGGCTCGCTCCGCCACCCGGCCGTAGCCGTCGCCACCACCTCGGCGGGACACTCCCGCTGCTGATGCGCAATCAGGTCCAAAACCGGGTCCCCTGCCGCCACAATGTCGACGCGACGGATGGTATCTCGCCCCGCCACCGTCAGCAATTCCCCGGGGTCCCAGCACTTAAGCAAACGACACTCAAGCGGCCGACGGTCATAAATCCCGCAGGCGGATCGGCTCTCCTCAAAAAAAAGGCAGGTCCATTCGCCGCCGCGGCCGGTTATCTTCACCAGTTCGCCGACCGCGGCCTCTAGCGCGCCGCTGACGGGAGAATAGACGAATTCACCCGCCCGAATGGTCACCAGTTGCCGATAACCGATTGCCCCCTCTCGCAACAGGTCGGTGTCCTGGTGGTGCAGGGCCGGCCCACCCTTGCGGCAACAGGTTCCACACTGGCGGCAGCTTTTTTGTTGAATGCTCACTGATAATCCTTTGCGCAAGAAAAATTTGGCCCATTATACGCAAAAAAGGGCGCTTGCCAAAGCAATACGCCCTTTTTTTATCTCGGCGGGTACACGGTCGGCCCAAATCCTTCAGGCGCCCGCCCCCTTTTTTTTCAAAAACCCACCCAACCGCTTGTCGGTGGTCTGGATGTGCTGCAGGAACCACTGGTTCAACTCTGCCCGAATCTTGGTCGCCAGAACCAGCTTTCTGGTCCTGGTCACGAACTGATGAAACGTGGCCAGCATCAAACGGAAATCCTCATGTTCGGCCCGATGCTGTGCCGCCTCCTGGTATGCGGTTTTTTGCATCCACTCCTCTTCCTGGCCGAAATGGGTTTCCACATAGTCGTCAAGAAAAGTCAGCGTTCGGGAAACGACCTCCCTGCTCTGCCGTTGCTCAATGGCCTTATCCAGTGCGACAAGGCGATCAAACAGTTCCCGGTGTTGCGCATCCTGCCAGTCGAGACCGGTTTCAAACCCCCTTGACCAGTCAACCAGAGTAGCCGCCATATCCCCTCCCGAAAACGAACAATCCCAAAACCATCAGGAGGCATCCGGCAAACAATCTACCTAGGCGGCGGATAAGCACTTCACCCGCAACCCTAAGCAAACCCTTAAGAAATTCACCACCGGTGCCTATTGACACCCCCCTTGCCATATTTCTAAATTGAAAGTTGTATCTTTATACCGCTTTCCCCTGATACAAGCAAGGTTTGAAGAGTATTCAGAAGTATCAACATGATACCGGCAATCGCCCGTACGACAAGGCGGCGACATGCACCGGCGACTATGCCACCGGCACCTGCTCGGACTCCCGCCCACGGAAGGAATATGCTGAAAAAATTCACTGAGCCCGACATCCGGGCGTATCTGCTGCTCCTTGTGCTGTCGCAGGTATTGCTGATCGTCTTTCTGTACACGGAAAAGCAGCAGAAAAGAAATTTCGTCAACAATGACGTCATCACCAGAACACACGCCAACCTCGAAACCGTTCTTCTTTCATACAGCCGGGTCGCCAATATCGTCTTTGACGAAACCATCAACCAACCGGCGGTAACCAGCATCATCGCCGCGGCATACCCAGCCGACGGCCCCGCCCGGACAAAACTCCGCAACGATCTCCGCCAGAAGCTGGCCCCCACCTACCGCCTCCTGCTCGACAACGGCTTTCGACAATTCCATTTCCATTTCCCAGACGGCGTCTCTTTTTTGCGCATGCACCGGCCGGAACTCTTTGATGATCCGCTCTTTCGCTTCCGCCCCGGCGTTCGCATCGCCAACACCGAAAAGAGAGCGGTGGAAGGGTTCGAGGAGGGGCGAAATTATCACGCCTTCCGGTTTCTCTTTCCTATCGTGCACCAAAACACCCATGTGGGCAGCGTTGAGATCAGTGTTCCCTTCTACGCCGTGCAAAAGAGCCTGATCAAGGCGTACCCGGCCGAATACTTCTTCATGCTCAAGAAAAAAATCGCCAACCAGGCGCTCTTTTCCGATCAACAGGGCAACTACCTGCCTTCCCGCCTGAGCGACAACTATCTGATCGAAAAGAAAGACATTGAAAACCCCGCCGACCACCGGTTCCACATCGATGACGACACCCTGCAACAACTTGCCGCGGATCTGCGCAAATCCACCGCCTTTGCCCGACAACTCCGCACCGAGGAGCCGTTTGTCACCGAATGCGATGCCAACGGCGAAGATCTTCTCGCCGTTTTTATCCCGGTGCGCAACATCGAGGGAGCGGTGGCCGGCTATCTTTACTCCTACACCCGCGACCTGGCAGGGGCGGCGATCCAAAAAAGCTACCTTCTCACCTATGCCCTCGTCACCCTCCTGAGCCTTCTCCTGCTCGCCCTGCACAAGACATTCACGGATAAAACCCGCCACAGCCTGCACTTTCAACAGGCGCTGCTCGACTCGATCCCCACCCCGATCTTCTACAAGGACACCAGCGGCAAATACTTGGGATACAACAAGGCGCATGCCGAACTGCTCGGGGTCGACCAGAAACACCTGATCGGCAAGCCGGGCCACGATGTCTACCCGAAAGAACAAAGCAGCCAGCATTTAAAAAGAGAACATGCGCTGCTCGCCGAGGGCGGCATCCACCAGTACGAAACGGCCCACGGCGTTTCCGACGAGGACGATCAGCACCTGATGATCTACAAAACCCCGGTCACCAACGAGAACGGCGACGTTGTCGGACTGATCGGTTCGGTTTTCGACATCACCGAACTGAAGAAGTCGGAGCGGGAAAAAGAGGGGTTGCGCCGCCATCTGAAGCTGATTCTCGATTCGGCCGGCGAGGGCATCCTCGGTCTTGACCGGGAGGGGAAGGTAACCTTCTGCAACAAGGCCGCCGAAACCATGCTGGGCCGTCACGACCAGGAAATGCATGGCAAAACGCTCCCGGAAATCATCGACGCGGAAGGGGAAACCTTTACCGGCCCCCTCCTGCAGGGCGCCATCCACAACAACGCGCTCTTCCGGCACGCCAACGGCACCACCTTCCCGGTCGAGTACACCTCCACCCCGATCCTGGAAACGGACAATACCGTCAATGGCGCCGTGATCATCTTCCGGGACATCACCGCCCGCAAACTCGCCGCCGCATCGCTCAAGGAAAAAGAGGCCCAGTACCACAGCATCTTCAACTCAACCACCGACGGCTTACTGGTGCTCGATCTCGACGAACGGATCGTCGAGGCCAATGCCCGGGCGACGACGCTGTTCGGATACTCGCAAGATGAGTTCAGCCGCCGTTGCGGGCGGGACCTCTTCCAGCCCGCAGCTCAGCAGACCTTTATACAGTTCATCCAAGACTGCTCCGGGCATGCCGATCTCCACCTGGAGGCGGTGAGCCTCGGCAAAGACGCCGGCTCCTTCCCGGTCGAGATCAGGGGGACCTCCTTCGATTTCAAGGGCGTACCGCATATCCTGCTCATTCTCCGCGACATCTCTGTCCAGAAACAGGCCAGCGAGGAACTCCGCGCCGCCAAGGAAGGCGCGGAAGCCGCCACCCGGGCCAAGAGCGCCTTTCTCGCCAACATGAGCCACGAAATCAGAACCCCGATGAACGCCATCATCGGCATGAACCGCCTGGCTCTGAACACCAAGCTTTCCATCGAGCAGTATCACTACCTGAAGACCGTTCAGGATTCAGCAAACGGCCTGCTCCGATTGCTGAACGACATCCTCGATCTATCCAAAATCGAGGCGGAACAGCTCAGCATGGAGGCCCTGGCCTTCGATCTGCAGGCAACCATGGACGCGGCGATCAAGACCATGGCCATGCGCGCCCACGAAAAGGGGCTGGAGATATTCTCGCTCCTGGCCGAGCAAACCCCAACCGCGCTGATCGGCGACCAGATGCGTCTCAACCAGATCATTCTCAACCTGTTGAGCAACGCGGTCAAATTCACCGAATCCGGGTCCGTGTTCCTGCAATGCCGGGAGATGGAGGTGCAAGGCGACGGCAAGGCCACCACCCTGCATTTTTCGGTGACCGATACCGGCGTCGGCGTCCCCGAGAAAAAACAATTCTCCATCTTTGACGATTTCACCCAGGCGGACGACAGCATCGCCCGGGCCAAGGGCGGCTCGGGCCTGGGGCTTGCAATCTCCAAGAAACTCTGCCGGATGATGGGGGGCGATATCTGGCTGGAAAGCTCTCTCGGCAAGGGCAGCACCTTTCATTTCAGCGCCCGCTTCACCTTGGGAACCATCGGCAACCGCCCCGCCTTCAACATCGCTTCTGGCCGTTTGCCGGCCGGGATGCCGATTCTCGTCGCCGTCGAAAACGCCCAATACCGGCAAATCCTGCAAAAAAACATCAACGGCTGGGGTTTCCCTTGCAGCGAGGCCGGCAGCGGCCAGGAAATCATCGACAAGCTCAAATGGGCGCGGGAAGAAAACACGCCGTTCAACCTTATCCTCCTTGAACAACGCCTGGGGTCCCAGGGGATAACGGAACAACTGACCCTGATCCGCAAGGAGGAGGCATACGCGTCGACCCCGGTGATCCTCTTGCACTCCGCGGTCTCTGCAACCCCTTGCAAGTGGTGCAAGGACTTCGGCATCACCTTCTGCCTGAGCAAGCCCCCGGGACGGCAGGAACTGCAGGAGACCATGGAAGCCGCCCTGCAGGGGGGGAGATGCCAGACCTACAACCTGCAAATGACAAAAACGCCGACAGCTGCCGCCTCGGCCATGCCACCCCTGCGGATTCTGCTGGTGGAAGACAACAACGCCAACCGGGAACTGGCCCGGCTGGTGCTGGAAAACGGCGGCCACAAGATCCATGAGGCCGCAAACGGCCTGGAGGCGCTGGAACAGCTATGCCAGCACCACTTTGACACCATCCTCCTCGACGTGCAAATGCCGGTGCTGGACGGTCTTGCCACCGCCCAAATCATCCGCCAATGCGAACAGAACAAGGAGATCCCCGGTGAGGTGAACCAGGAGTTGCTCCGCAGACTGAAAAAGGAGATCAGCGGCACCCACATCCCGATTGTGGCGATGACCGCCCACGCCATGGCCGGCGACCGCGAGATGTGTATCGGCGCCGGCATGGATTACTACATCACCAAGCCATTTCTGCCCGAAGACGTCTATTCAATCCTGAAGCAGTTGTTCAGTACCGCGCAGCCCGGTGCCGGTCTACGCCCGGAACCTGCGCACAAGGAGCAAGCAGCGACGATGCAAAAACAAATTCCCAAAACCGTGGCTTGCCCGAAATTGGTCCGGAAACATCTGGTTTCCGCCTGCCGCATCCCGCCGGAACGGGTTGATCTTCTGCTCAACACCTTCCGCTTGACCCTGGCCGGCTACCTTGATGATGCGGAACTTGCCCTGTCGACAGGCGATGCCGCCGGACTCCGCCTGGCCGCGCACAGCCTCAAGGGCGGTCTGCTCAACATGGGCCTGAATGAATGGGCGGATGTCGCCTACGTCCTTGAATGCGACGCAAAGGAGGGCAAACTCGATCCTGAGAAACACACCTCCCTCATCAACAGGGTGGACGAAGGGATTTCCCCGCTCTTCTGCGACAGCTGATCTTCCTGTCTGCCGCCCCCCCTTCCGTGCCGATTTTTCTGCCAACTGCACGAATGCGCTTTGCCGCTGGTTTTTTCCTCTCCCATCGTGTTATATCTTCTAGCATGGATTATTTCTTTCAGGAGGAACCATGCCGGCAGCAACCGAGCCAACCCCCATCGACTATCTGATCGTCGACAGTCGACCGGAACGACGGGAGTCCGTGGCCAACATCCTCGCCGCCGACGGCGGTTGCCGCATCCAAAGCGTCGGCGACGCGCGCTCCGCCCGTGATGTGCTCTATGCCCACCAGGTGCTTTTTGTCATTGTCGCCAACTCCATGCCCCGGATGACCGGCGTGGAGCTCCTCCGCCTGATCCGGCGAATTCCACGCTACCTGGAGCTGCCGGTGCTGATGTTGTTTGACGAGGCCGATGAGGAAAAGGCGCGGGCCGCCCATGAGGAAGGCGTTAATTACATCCTTGCCGGCGAGGTTACCGAGTCTGCCCTGCAAAACGCCATCGGCTTGATCCGCAAGCAGAAACAGGAACAGTCCCCTAGCCAGAAAGCGCTACAGGCGGCTCGCACCATGTTTCTGCAGCGGGACTACGAACAAGCGATCCAAATGACGCTGGCCATCGAGGGGATCGCCAGCAACCCCGAAGCGCTCCACCTGCTCAGCGAATGCTACTACCGCCAGAAAAACTATGAAAAGGCGCAGCAATATCTGAAAAGATTGATCGCCACCCCCACCAGCCGCACCATGCATCTCCTGAGCAAGGTCTGCATGGCGGAAAGTCAGTGCGGCGACGCCATTGCCCACCTGACCAAGGCCAACCTCCATTACCCCACCAACCTCGACCTGAAGATCGACCTCGGCAAGCTCTATCTCAGCCTGGGGATGGAAGACCAGGCCAAGAGCCAGTTTGAAGCGGTGCTGCAGCAAAACCCCTCGGATCTCAACCTGATCAAGATGGGCAAGGCCTATCTGGTGAGGGGCAAGCTCGCGGAAGCGGCCGTCTTTCTTGACAAGGCGGAACAACCCATTCCGGAAGCGGCGTCCATCTTCGCCCAGTTCGCCGCCGCACTCGAAAACAGCGGCGACCTCCCGGCCGCGGTGCGCCAGTACGAAAAATGCCTGCAACTGCTGCCGGACAACACCACCTATCTGCTCAACCTGAGCAAGCTCTACCTCAAGACCGACCGCCGCGACCAGGCGGCCGCGATCATCAACGACCTGCACCACCGTTTTCCCGACAACGAAATGATCAACAACATCTTCAGCTATCTGCAGAATCACTAACGCCGTGCCAGCAGGCGAGTTCGCCAAGCGCCGTGGAGTGCTTGAGATACAGGGGCCCCGCTGGGCTCAACGTCAGCCGGCGGATCTCGGCAAGCAGTCGCGACGGGGAAAGGGGGGGCGATTTCTGCGCGGCCAGGGAAGAAACGTAGCCCCACATGTGCAGGAGGGTGTTGCCGAGCGCTGCGGGCGGGGGCGGGGTGCGCAGCCAGCCTGCCAGTTCCAGCGCCAGCTGCGCAAAACCGATCCGCCTCGCCGCCACCTCGCCGCCGTAATGGCGATAGGCATTGTAGTCCCTGGCCATCACCGAGTACTTATGCCTCGCCCACAACTCCTGACAGTTGCGAGGCAACGGGATGCGGCCGGAAGGCCGCTCCAGATATTTTTGCCCGAGGATTTGGTACTGACCGGCGGGCGGATCGATCCAAATCGCCGGCCACCTCACCTCCTGCGCAAGGCCCGGCAGCGGGCTGCGATGATGAAAGCCGCGCAGGTCCATCTCGGCCACCAGCTGACAATGCCGCATTGCCAAACCGCCAAGGCACTCGCGCCACCGCATGGTCTCCGGGTGACGGCTGTACCCCTTCTTGCCGTTGACCAGGATGGAAACGATTCCGTGCAGCTCCCGATGTTCGCCCAGCAGACTCTTGTCGTTCAGAAAGCCCGGATCGAGATCCCATATCCGCATGCGCCCTTCCCCTTCCGGCCGGAAGAATTCAGCCGCCCGCCAGCTTGACCGTATAGCCCTGTTTTTGCAGCTCAACGAGCAGCGGCTGCCGATGATCGCCCTGAATCTCCACCACCCCGTCCTTGACCGTGCCGCCACTGCCGCACTGCTGCTTGAGCCGCTTGGCCATCTGCCTGAGGTCGTCGTCCGCCAGGAGCAGGCCGGTGACGAGGGTCACCCCCTTGCCCTTGCGCCCCTTGGTTTCAAGGGAGAGCCGCACGATGCCGTCCGCCTTGACCGGCCGCTTCTTCTCCACTTTGCAGCCACACTGGCCGCGCGCCTTGCCGCAACCGGGGCAGAGCCTGCCATGTTCGGTGGAGTAGACCAGGCCTCCGTTGTTGTCGTCTCGCTTGGGCATCGTTTCTTTCCTTTGCCGCCGGGCTTCAGGCCCCGAACAGCTTCTGCCGAAAGATGAAAAAGACCGCGCCGAGGATGCAGCACGCGGCCCACAGGTAATCGAGCTTCAACGGCTCCTTCATGTACAAAAAGGCAAAGGGCACGAAGACGCTCAGGGTAATCACCTCCTGGAGGATTTTCAGCTGCCCGAGATTGAGGGCCTGATAGCCGATCCGGTTCGCCGGCACCTGCAACAGGTACTCGAAAAACGCCACCCCCCAACTTGCCAGCGCCGCCAGCAACCACGGCTTGCCGTTCAGCTCCTTGAGATGCGCATACCAGGCAAAGGTCATGAAAATATTACTGCAAAACAGCATGGAGATCGACAGGAGTACGGGCTTCATGTTCACCAACCGGAGTGAAAAAAGGGGGAGATGCGACTTGCCGAAACAACGCGGAAATGCGTCAAGCGATCAGCCGTCTGCCTGGCTGTCGATGAACCCGTAGCGCCGCCGCAGTAACGGCAAGCGGAAGACCAGGGCGGCAAGCAGGGTGAAAAGGGCCACCCCGCCAAGGATCAGCGCCAGCCTGGTCCACGGCAGGCCCATGGATTGCCGGTACTGCACCAGTTGCATGCCGGTGCCCACCCATTCAAGGCTGGCCAACACCAGCCCCGCCTGCGCCAGATAGACCACCCACTTCCGGCGCAACAACAGCAAGCCCAGCACCGCCACGGTGATCGCCACCGCCAGCCATTGCTGGTTGCGAAGAAAATGCGCACCGACAAGCACCCCGCTCAGAATGACCGGCAAAAGACGAACGATCTGCATCATCAATCCTCCTCCAAGGCGGTTACCCCGCTTCTTTCTCCATTGCGACGAAGCAGCAAGGTCATCCCGTCGCTGCCGTTTCCACCTTAGCCTTCGTTGAAAAACCTGGCAATATGATCCTTGGCTTCGGCAAGGGTCGAGTAGTGGCCTATTCGGAGGGCAGGGTTGCCGGCAATCATGGCCGAGAGGGTGTGGGCGGCATCGCTGCGGAACAGGCAGAGAATCCGCTTGCCCCGCGCCTCTGCTGCGGCGATCTCGTAGCCAACCCCCAACGAGGGGGTCGATACCTCGGCGATGACCAGATCGGCGCTGTCAAGCCAGGCCATGTCGCGGCTGTAGATCGCCGCCTCGCTAATCCCCTCGTCGCCGGCGGCATCCAGCCGCGGGTCTGCGACATGACTGGTGAGAACCCGGCCCAGGCCGGTCAGATGACTGACCAGCTCCCCGTAAAGCCGCACGTCCTCCCGGCCGCCGCGAATGGCGCCGGCAAAATAGATATTCCGCTCTCTCCCTCTGTCCATGCTGCCTCCTTACTCCCTCTTCTCGCCGAGGCCGAGGGTGATCCAGAATACCCGGCCCAGCGACCGGAGCGGTTGACTGGCCCGAATGAGATGGTGCAACTCCTGCACCGGCGGCTTGCCCTCTTCGGTGGGCAGCCGGAACATCAGCCCGGCCGCGGCCAGGCCGCAGAGTCCGGCAACGACGAAGCAAAGCCGGAACCCGGCCAACCCAAGCTGATCGATGAGCGCGCCGGCCAGGATCGGCGGCACGCCGTGGGCCACCGAGACACTCAGGATCCACAGCGTGGTGTACCCCACCCGCCCCTCCTCGTGTACCCGGCAGAGCATGCCGCGGGCCGCCACCATTACGAAGGCGGCGTTGAAAACGGTGGTAAAGACCAGCGCCGGCAAGACCAGCCAATCCGTCAACCGGCCGGCCGGCAGCAACCCCAGCCAGGCCAGGGCGAACAGGGCGTGGCCGCAGAGCAGCTGGATCATCGCCGGCACGCTGCCGAAGCGGTCCGCGACCCGACCCCAGAAGCGGACGGAAAGGGCGACGCCGACGCCGCCGGCCGCCAGCAGCAGCATGATATGGGTTTCACTGTAACGGAGGACGTCGCGCAGGTACATGACCGTGGCCGCGTTCAGCCACATCAGGGAAGAAAGGCCGAGTACGGCCAGCGCCAGAAAGGCAAGATAGCCCCGGTCCGCCAGCACCCGCCCCAGGGCACGGCCGGGATCATACGTGGCGCGCCCCTCCCCGGAGAGTCCGGCGCCGCCGGGAATCCGCGCGATCAACAGCACACTCAACAGCCCGGCCGCCACCCCGACCCCGTAGATAATCAAAAACCGCTCCAGCCCCACGGCCATGGCCAGCACCCTCGCCATCGCGAAGGCGAGCAGAATGGCGATGGCCTGGCTCAGCATGGTTTCGAGGGAGAGATAGGTCCCCATCCGTTCGCGGGGCACGATCTCATGCAGCCAGGGATACCAGCCGCCCACCCCCACCGCCCGGATCACCGAAAAACCCAAGGTGGCAAAGAGGAGCAGGTGCCAGCCGGCCGCCTCACCCCACCGCGCCATTACCCAGGGCATGCCGAATACAGGGAGGAGCAAGAGGTTGCGGCCGAGCCAGGAGTAAAAAAGGAGCCGCTTGGGGCCAAGCCATTCCACCAGCGGATAGGCAAGGAGAACCAGCAGCATGGAGAGCGGCATGAAGGAAAGCAGCACCCCCACCAGGGCAGGCGGCATGGCCACCGCCCTGGCGAAGAGCACCAGGGCCGGACCGACCACGCATTGCCAGGAAACAACGTTGACGCCGGTGAAAACAAGAAAGAGTCGCGACGGTGCGGAGAGTTCACGCACCGCCGCAGGCAGTGAGGGCCGCATTATGTGTTGACGAAACGGAAACCGCGCATGAGGTTATTCTTTGCGGGTAAAACGCATATCCGCCTCGGGCTCGATCCCGAGGGCGCCCATCACCCGGTTGGTGTAGTTGAAGTAGCCGGTAATCTGCACCGCATCCAGGATATCCCGGTCGGTAAAGCCGTGCCGGCGGAGGCCTTCGACATCCGCCCGGCCCAGCTTTTGATGGCTCAGGGTCATCTTTTTGGCAAAGTCAAGCAGGGCCCGATTTGCCTCGCCCAGATCGACCGTGGTGTAATCTTCCTGTATCCGGCGCACCTTCGCTTCGTCCTTGATCTCTTCACGGAGATCGTTTTCGTGGCTCTCCACTCAGTAGTGGCAACCGTTGAGACTCGAGGTGACGGTGGCGAGCAACACCCGCTGCAGGTGTGAGAGTCCGCTCTCCATGGTCATCAGATGCCGGTAGAGCCCCCGCCCCATGTTCATGATCCCGGGCCGCAAGCTCTGAATCTTGACCAGGTTGATGACATGGCCGAACTTGGCCGTGGTCTGGTCGTAGATCTCCTTCAACTCACCGGTGGCCTCTTCCTCCGGCACGGTTTTGATCCAGCTCATCACTCCCTCCTGTTGGTCGGTTTATTTCGTATCCGGGTAGATGTCCAGTTCCGGATACAGTTTTCGCGCGCAATCCGGGCAGATGCCGTGGCTGAACTCCGCCTCGGAGTGAAGGCGGATATACTCCTCGATCTGTTTCCAGTAGCCCTGGCCATCCTTGATTTTTTTACACGAGGCGCAGATCGGCAAAAAACCGCGCAGAACCTTGACCTCGGCCAGTGCCTGCTTGAGTTCCGCGATCACCGCGTTGAGTTTCTCTTCCGCCTCCTGACGCAGAAGGATTTCCTTACGGGCCAACAGGAGGTCGCGCTTCACCTCGGCAACCTCCTGAAAGATCGCCATCACCGGCCTGGTTTCGATCCCATTCCCGTGGATCTTGTTCTGCCAGGTGAGATACGCCCACAAAAACGGGCAGGCAAAAACCGAGATGACCAACCGGCTGACAAGGGTGCCGGTCATGATACTCAAGTAATCGGGCGAACCGGCAAAGGCGCCGGTGGCGAACAGCAGGACATCGAGCCACATCACCCCGAGCAGGGTGACAAAGGAGCGCAGGCAGAGCCGCAGCCGAAACTGTGGTTGGCCGAAATACTCCCAGGCCACGCCCAGAAAGAGCAGGTCAAGCAAGGTTGCCAGGACCGAGGCGACATTGATCCGCAGGCTGGGGATGGGCACATAGGTCAGCGGGTCCACTCCGGAAATCCGCATCTGCAGATGCAGCACCAGAGCGATCAACGGCACCATGATCGACACCCCGACGATGGTGGAGATGGCGATCCTGGTCGCCCGTGGCCCGTCAAAGACGTAGATGACAAAGACGCCCAACAGCAGCGAGGTATAAAAAACCGTTGAGCCGACCACGAAGGTGATGCCGAAAAATTGCGCCTCCACCCCGGCATCGGTGACCCAGGACATCACTGCGGTAAGGCCGCCGATCAAGGCGTAAAAATGCGCCAGTCCGAAGCGGTTGCGCAACGCATGCGCTCCCAACACCAAAAAATAGACCGCCACCGCCTCCAGGGCGAGGATCAGCAAATCATAATGCATGCGTCTTCCTTGCCGGTTTCCCCCGGCGGTTGCGACGTGATCCGGCGCGACAGAACAAGATGACCCTGAACAGCGGCAGCGTTGGCCGGCCATGCCGGTACCCAAACGCCCGCGACAACCCGGCCGCTACTTCACCCGATGGGTCTTGGATATCTCATCTAG
>Ga0224510_10000486_pt1 | contig 30391 bp, 22 predicted proteins | sample SF_May12_sed_USG_FD_170161 | JGI IMG/M metagenome (GOLD analysis project Ga0224510, IMG submission 170161) | Sediment microbial communities from San Francisco Bay, California, United States - SF_May12_sed_USGS_4_1 | ecosystem: Environmental > Aquatic > Marine > Sediment | place: USA: California... | reverse complement strand
TCATGCTTGCAGAACGTGTTGAAGACTGAAATGCGGTCGGCCCGCTTCTGAGCCTCAGTGAAGCCCAGTGTGTTCGATCTCAAAAGTTACGATTGACGTCGTACGAAGAACCAGGAGCCATAATGCTTGTGTCGAGAAGGAGTTTCTCATTCACGGATCAAGTCCCAGGTGAATCCTTTTAGATACTGAATCCATTTAGATACAGTGACAACCATTCTGCCATCCAGTGAGCCGCACATCCTAATCTCGCTCTTTGCAAGGGCAGCGCAGTCGATGGATTTATATACTGAAATCGCATGCACTCACTGTGAGTGACATCATTGCGTCAATCGGGGCGCAATGATTGCATAATTCATTTTGAAAGGATCTCTTGAGGAGGAGAAGTAGGGTGTGTCTGCAGGTGGCTAGGGCAATGTTTTCATTTCAAAGTGTTGACAAGTACGCATTGAGCTAGTTAGATTGGCGCATTTTAGAAAGCGCGTTTGTGTAATGCCAGTATTGTGCAGGGCGAGCAGGTTCGGAGGCCGACTCATGAGAGGATAGTTTCCAGAGTGAACGAGGTAGAGAACCGCGATGAACGCTCGGATGTTCTGCTGTCGGCATGTTCGGGGAAAATTAGGATTCGTTCTGGCCATGGCTGTGGAATCAACGAATCTTCCTTCAAATGCTCCTCCAACCTTCCCCCGTAACGTTTCTAATCGGCAAATTTCAATGTGAAAGGTCCATTCGCGTAAGATCGTGCAAGAATGGCTCGTGTGCATGGCATGTCATACACCGGGCGACGCTTGGGCCGGAAACATGAGGTAGATATAGTGTTGTGCATCGCAGAAGTAAATGGAAAGTTATCACACGAGGGAGAGGTATCATGGTGAAAGGTCTATCAAACAATTTCGCGAAAGTCAGGAACGTCCGCGGTTGGACAACGTGTCTCATCGCTGCCGTGGCGCTCTTGCTGGGCTTGTCCGGCAACGAAGCGGCGCAAGCCACGACCGGAGGCAGTCCGTATGAGGTGCCGCAGGTCAACGACACAAATCCCAATCTGAGCATTGTTGAGGCATGGATTGTGGCGGACGAGGCGTCAGTCAATATCGGTAATGGGGTTCAGGCAACCAACGCGATGACGTTTAAGAGCTGTGCGGCAAATTTTACGGCGTGTAGCTCCGGGACAATACCGGGTCCACAGTTTCGGCTCAACGTGGGGGACACGGTCATCGTGCATTTTAGGAATGACCTTCCTGCGGGCAATGTCACGGGTATTCACTGGCATGGTATCGAGTTGAACAATGCCAGTGACGGCACGCCGCTGACACAGAACCCAGTAATTGCGCCAGGGGGGACATTTCTCTATCAGTTCAAAGTCACACGGCCTGGCCTCTTCTGGTACCATCCGCATCACCATTCCTCGACCAACCAAGTGTTCAAAGGGCTTTATGGGTCGATAGTTATTGAAGACCCGAATGAGGCAGGGCTAATTGGTACTACCCTTCCTTCCGCAGGCCAAACCAAAACGCTGGTGCTTAGCGATATTACGGTATGTGGCGAGCCGGGAACCAATTTGAACACATTTGAGGCCAGTGTGTTGCCACCGCATCCCAGTGGCATAGTTTTGTGGGCGGAGAACTACGGTAGCTTTATTAATAATATGTCTCCGAAAACCATCTGCGAAGACCGCCCGGTTGATGAGCATGGAAGTCCATATCGCACATACTCTCCTGGAGAGATCCCGAACATTCAGTATAACGGAATATCCGGGCCGCACGGTGAAGGGTGGACGGTCCTGACCAACGGCGTGAATGTCGGTGTGGCGGACGTACTTAATGTAAACGCAGGTCAGGGGCTTCGGCTGCAAATCATTAATTCTTCGGCGGTCCGCTACATGCGCCTCCGTTTGGCTGACAGCGGAGGGACGCAAGTTGACCTGTTCCGAATCGGTGGACAGGGTGGACTGCTCGACAATCCTCGTCTTGAGGGAGGTACTGTTGGTGGATTTGTGTCCAAGTATGGTCAGGGCCAGATCCTGATCCCGCCTGGAGGTCGCGCGGATGTGGTGGCGGATATTCCGTCGGGCTATTCTGGTCCGCTGACCCTCTGGACGGAGGACTTTCAGCGAGGGGGAATAGGAGTGGGCACCGGGTTCGGATGGTCTTGGATTCCGACTGTGGCGGTGATGCATCTGAATGTCTCAAGCGGGGCCGGGGCGTACTCGCCGATTTCTGCCGGGACTCCTCTGCGGTCTGGTGCACCAGTCGAGGTTCTCGGTGGCCCAACGGGAGGGTTTGTCCTTCAGGGTGGCGAAATTGGGATGGTGCAGACAGACATCAGGCTTACGGCCGTTAACGCTGAGGGTGTAGTTGCCTTTTCGGTGGATGGAATCTCGATGGCACACGACTCCACAGAGGATTATAAGAAGATTCCTTTTGTGGGATCAGCTCGTCATGCAGAGCTCAAAAACACGCTGGAGCTCACAGTGACCAATGCGACGCCAGCGCATCATCCGTTTCATTTGCACGGGTTTTCGTTTCAGCCGATCAGTTTTAATTCATCAGCAGGAGTAACGGTTTACTCGTCGTTCCCTCATGAGTTTGTGGACGAGGTGGATATTCCTGGGGGAATGACCCTGAACTTCCGGGTCCGATTGGATGATCGTCTTGGCCCGAAGAAAGATCAGATAGACAAGCTGAAAGATTGGGTTAATGGCGGAGGTGAGGGGCGGTGGTTTTTCCATTGTCACATCCTCCCTCATGCCACATTCGGGATGATGTCGGAGCTTCACGTGCATAAGGCGAAGTGAAACCGAAACGCCATGTGTGAACACGAATAAAACGGTTGAAACCCTAAAGGAAGGCTCTATGAAAAAGAGACATCTCTTAATGGCTGTACTTAGTATGTTGGTAGGATGGAGCACGGCTGACATGGCTCCGGCCCATTCTCCTTCTCCCAATCCTGTCGTGTCATTCCAGGTCGGAGACAAGCCGGGGAACTGGTTTACCTGTATGAACACAAGCAACTCGCAAACACTTGGGTGTGTGCCTGAGGCCCTTGGTGGAATTGGGCAGAAATCCCTTGCAGTCATTCATCCCGGAGAAACGGTTGCGTTTCCTTCGTATGGGGGGGGCGCACGCACGATCCATACGGCTGCGCCCTTGCTGTATCCTACCGGAGGCGCCCCTACTTCTGGCGGTAGTCCATTCAAAGCAATCCTCGATCCTCACGCCCCACCAATAGTGAACACAGTGACTTTATCGGAACCAGGATTGTATGTCTTTTTCTGTGATATCCATGTCTACATGTTTGCGGCTGTTATCGTGGACGAGACTCTCGCTGATGGGCTGCAACTTGGGAAAACAATCGATCTTCCCCACGTCCTGGCAACTGGAGTCTCTGGGCTGCCGACTGCGTCGAACTTGGCCTTACGGCTCGTGAACGCGTTCTTTCTCATTACCAATCCCAATAACTGGCAATATTTCCCGCTCTCGGGAACGGCGACATGGGCACCCACGTATCCAGATCTGCCGGTTCCGATACAGGTGTCTACCAATGGTGTCGATTATGATGTCACTGTACCGGCTCATGGCCTGGGAGGAGTTATAGGACCGATCTTTGGTATTCCCGTGGGTGGGGCGCAGCTTGCTGCCCCCGTACCACCGGCGGAAAAAGGAGTGGGGGAAGTCTGGGTGAACACCCAGTTTGAAACGCAAGGAGAAAAGTTTAAGCCCGGCACTGCGACAGCCGTGAACGCGGATTCGTGGAAAGTTGAAAAGAAGTTCGGGCTCCCAGAGATCAATATGAACAATCCGCACAATATGTGGACGGATAGAGACCAGAGTGTGATCTATCAGACTCAATGGTTTGACGAAAAATTGACCGTGTTTGATAGAAAGACCGGCGCCTTGCTGCGGGATCTTTATGCGGGGCCTGCCCCTTCGCATGTGATGACGAGAGCCAACAACGAACAAGTACATGTGGCACAGAACGGTGGCAATAACGTACGGGAGTTTGACAAGCTGGCGAATAACAATAACGTCCTTCGGGACATCTCGATGGGTAGTTGGGGTAAAGACACCCATCCTCACGCTCATTGGATGAGCGCTGAGGGAACAACCATGGTGACGCCCAACGAAAATGTGAACAAATCGACTGTGTATGACTTCCCATCCAATACAATCACGGCAACACCTTCTACAGGACATTCGCCAATTGCCACGGGCATGATGCCAAATGGTAGCAAGTACTATGTCGCAAACTTTCTGGACAGTTCGTTAACGGTAATAAAGAAGAATGATACTGGCGTCTATGAGGCTGATCCTAACCCCATCAACCTCTTGGGTGGATATCAGCCAGGTAATCCAGTCAACACAGTCGTCAATCAGATTGACGGTCTGGTGTATGTCGGTGCCTTGCCGGTTCAAACGCCGGTAAGCCCGGATGGCAAATATGTCGTGACAGCAAACGCCTTGACCGGCACGATTACGATCGTCGATACGGACACCGATAAGGTGGTAGCGATGTTGCCCTGTGATGTGGGCTGCCATGGGGTACAATTTGGGGCGAAGCTGGGTGGCGGCTACTATGCCTATATCAGCAATAAATTCTCGAACCGGATGCAAGTCGTGGATATGGATGGAACTGCAACAGGACCTGGAGCCTTCGCACTTACGAATGAGGGAAAACCAGGTCCATGTGTTCCCGGAAAACCCTGCATCGCGGGAAGCGTATTGTTGACGGAAGAGAATAAAACCTCCGTAGGCTACAAGAAGGACGGAACCGTTATCGGGAATGATGGAATGGGTGGGCAGGGCATCATGCCGATTCCAAATGTTTACAACGGTTGGGTGCAGCAATGGGTGAATAGCTGCACGACCAGGGACTGTAAAACCTGGAAAGGTCAGCTAACTGCCGAGCAGAAAAATCCAGGCACGGTTTCAGGTCTGAAACCGCCAAAGGGGAAGAACTAATACGTAGAAACGGCAATCTCGTTTAGTTGCATAAAGAAGGCCCGGTGGTGGTGGCAGATGGCCATCGTCACCGGGCTTTGTTTTTGACCATTCGGTAGTTTGCTAAATGGTCAGCCATAACTCCCGATCACAGCGCTTCACGCTTCACGCACGACGAATTTTGTCGCAGCGGCGTATCTTGGGGAGTTGGAGGTCCGAGGTTGGACGTGTCGGCTGCATGCCTCCAGCCTCAGCCCTCCATTCGTACCCGGCTTCCTAAGGCCTGACGGCAATCGGAGAACGGCGTGCCCGGAATTTGGCCAAGATGGGCGCCAGGATTTCATGTGCTTCAGGTGATGTAAGCGATTCTTGCAACGTCTTCAGTTTCTCTTCCGTCATCGACTCTAAACTCATCAAGGCTTCTCCGGCCCGATAGCGGACCCACCACTGCTCATCGCTAAACAAGCCGATCAACCGTTCCTCATCGTCGACGGTTCCCAATTTCCCCAATGCCGTTGCCGCCTGCACCCGGACATACCAGGCCTCGTGTGTCAGGTGTTGACGAACCATCGGGAGATCAGCTGGGTCACGAAACTCTCCAAACACGAAGAGGCAGGCTGCCAACATGTTGGCAGAGGGGGGGGTATCACGGAGGAATTGTCGGAGGATCGATAGGCCTCGTTGGCTTTTTATGACCGGCAAGTACCGAATCAGTCGTGGACCAATGTCTGGGGCTCCCTGAATGGCAGCCTTGGCAAGGACTTCAGATGCCAGATCCTGTCCCACTATCTGCAGCATGGAGACAATTTTAATTGGGGACCAGTCTGTTCGTTGACCAAGAATAGGCACGAGGAGCGGGAGCGCCGCGTTTGTATGAATTTTCAGTAAGGCCTGTGCCGCATGAAAGGCCAGGAATGAATTGTGATGGGTCAGCAAGGTCCTGATCGGTACCCATGCCGATCGCTCCTGCAGTCGCCCTAGTATGACCACGGCAAGAATTCTTTGACTCAGCAGGCGGGACTGTAAGAGTTCTGCCGCGAAGTCAGGACTGCCGACGTCCAGGGCTATGCGAACCAGGGGAGCGGTCATGGTTCCTCGTACTGACTCATAATACTCGTTCCACAGATAGAGAAAGACCACATGATCACGACGTGTCAGTGAGGGAAACGTGTGCGGCAATTTCAGGACAGACTGTTCCAACAGTGGTTTCCAGAGGGCAATGACGCGCTGTCGTCTGTGCTGGTTCGCCAGGCGGATTCGACGGAAGAGCAGAATGGATGCTAAGAGGAGGGCAATAATGCCGCTCAGTGCAATTGCGCTGATGTACCAGAGGTCGAGTGGGAGGTCGGTATGGACAAAGGCAAGCACGCGCTCCTCTCTCACATCGTTCGCCGTCACCAGTGATAAATGACGCTGAAGCTGGCCCCGCGTCTGGTATACAGCGCCCCGCGATCCTCATCATATCCAGTGACTTCCAGCGAGATCCGATCGGCGACAGGAAGCACAATGCCGCCTTGGATTGTTCGGCTACTTACGCGTGTCACATCTTGCGTCGCAACAATACGCTCGCCGGACGTTCCGAAGGAGCCCGAGGCAAAGATCTGGAGCCGATTAGTAGGACGCCAGGTCAATCGAGACGAGAGGGTGATGGCACCGGTCTCAGGTATGTAGTACAGCTTTTCTGTGAGCCAGAGATTAAACGGGAGAAACAGGGTCAGGCCTGGACTGAGCAGGTGAATATCGTCTGTTTTGTAGGAGAGGTAGCGATAGCCGAAAGAGGCCTCGAACATTGTGAGCACAGGATGTAGGAGTCCGAGTCCCTGGAAAGCCTCGCCCGCAACCGAATACTTGGGCGAAAAATCTGGATTGATCGTCCCTTGTGCGGCGAGATAGCCCCAGGCGCGACGCCACAAGGGACTGTAGCCTTCAGTCGACAACACTGTGTCATGAAAACCAAACCGACTGATCGGTTCAATCCGAGCGACTACCGTTTGTGCGCCGATGGATTTAGAGACCTCAAACAGGATATCCCGTTCGTCTCTGATGCCACGGGAATAGGAAAACTGGCCATACCCGACCTTGAGGTAGTCGCGAAACGGCAATCGAATAGTTGCATCCCGCAGGCCGAGCGGAGCCTGCGGCGAGGCTTCAAGTGCTGTGGTAATGTCCCGCATGCGTGCCGCAACCGCTTCATCACCAGTCAACTGATACAGGCGAGCATACTGCTGGATGGCCTCCTGGGTGGCTCCGCTCCAGAACAAGGTATCGGCCAACCCACGCAAGGCCTCTCGATTCGTCCTGTCCTGTCGAAGCACGGCTTGATAGTGCTGGATCGCTGACTCGTACTGTTTCTGCCATGACAGCACCCGTGCCAAGCCGATCTGGACATCGAGATCGGAGGGATGACGCGTGAGGATGTCGCGGTACAGCGAGACAGCCTGATCGAACTGTCCATCCCGTGCCAGGACACGCGCGAGGTTCCCGCGGGTCTCGTCGTCAGCCGGAGAGTCAGTCAGGATCTGTTGGTAGGCGATGATCGCCTGCCCATATGCTCCAGTCTGCTCCCATGCCTGTGCCTGTGCGAGCCGCTCCGCTCTGTCTTGCGTGGTGAATCTAGGGGCGACAGCTGGCGGCGGATTCCCTGACGAAGGTTTGGCACCTTTGATCGAGGCAATGCGCTCGGCAATCGCGGAATCATGAACAATGGCATAGGCACGTTCGTAGAAGGGCAGGGCCTGTTCCGAGCGCCCCTCCCACAGCAAGAGATCTCCTAACCCTTGGAGCGCTTCAGCATGTCGGGGATCTTCCTGCAGGATCCCTTCGTAGAGTTGTTGTGCTTCCTTCCTCTCCGTTTGCCAGGAGAGTACCCGTGCCAACGCGGTTCGAACGTCGAGGTCCGTCGGGTGTCGATGGACAATCTCCCGGTACAGGCTTGTGGCCTCTGCATGAGACCCTTGCCACGACAATAGTCTGGCGAGTGCGGCTCGGATGTCGTCATTTTCAGGGTCTTGGCCAAGCAGGGTGCGGTACGTGTCAATGGCCTCGTTATACCGTTGGGCCTGTTCAAACTGTTTGGCCTGTTCGAGTGATGAGCGCAACACTGCCTCATCAGTAGCATACACCGGTTGGGATCCAACCATGCAGAGCATCACGGCAAAGCTCCAGAGAGTCGGCAGGCGAGGAGCATTCAGAGCGAATCGTGCTGCGGTTCGAATAGTCGTCATCTTATCGCGTGAGTGCCAGGTAGCCGGGCAGATCATGAATCACGAGTCCTGAAAAGCTGGAGTGATGGATCCGAGCGAACACGTCTGTAATCGTGTGCTGCACCTCGTGTTCCGTACGTCCTGAAAAGGAGATGCGCTCCGGGCGTATCGTCGTGCGATGATGAATGCGGAACCACAAGGCATGATCCTTCCCAGGTACTTTCCCCTGGCCAGGAGGCTCAAGACTCAACGTTCGTCGGGTGGGGTCGAGCACGCCATCCGCCAACGCTGCTCGGGGTTCTCGTTTCAGGACGACATGCCGCTCGGGGAGCAAGGCGGTGGTTTCTATGGCGAGCCAGACCGGCACACGTGCTAGTGCTCCGTACCGGAGGATGTCGTCGCTGATCGCGATCAATTCATCCACCTCGGTTCGATAGCTCATGACGGCGACTTCATCCACTCGATCCATCACCGAAAACGCGAGCGGTCGCTGCCTATGAATGGTGGAGGCAAACCAGAAGGGAATCACCACGGAGAGTGTCGCTCGCCCCTGCAAAGCGGTTTTCACGCGAGTGATGGTGTCCAAATAGCGATCAAAGATCGTGTCATCTTCGGGGAAGCCATCCAAGAGATACGGTTCGATATCCAACTGCACTCCAGGAAGTCTCCGGTTCCCCGTCAGTGCCAGGATCCGGTCCAATTTCTCGATCAACGGCGTGGCATGATCGATCATGTCCGGAGCCCCGTCGAGCGCGAAGAGCTCAATGTCCGCCGACTTCGTCACAGCGAAGAGTTGGGCATAGGCCTCCCAGGTTTGGTCCGTCTCACGCATATCGGGCAGTTGGAGCAAGATCCGTCGGCAGTGCTGCTTCCGACAGGTTGCCAGCATGGCATCGGGATCTCTTATCGCTGAGCGATAGTCCCAGTACCAAAACCCCGTTGCGGGGGTCGAATGGGGGGCTGACGCTGGTTCCAAGAAGGCCAATTCTTCTACGACAACGTCGGCGTCGGTCTCGGTCAACAGCCGTATCTGTCTCAGATGCCGGAGATCAATGTGCCGGGCGAGCGAGGCGAGCGGAATCTCAAGGGCGAAAGGGCCTGTGAGGCGTTCGACGACGGCGTGCGCCTGGGAGTGGCCGGCCAATCCATCGACGAATTCAATCGTCAGCGGTTGTGAGGTGGCGCCGCGCAGGCGGAGCGTCTGAAACGATAACGCATCGAGATGTTGGTCGGCCTTCTGCAGCGACCACGTCACTCCGCAGGGGGCAGTCCCTTGGTGAGCAATCTGCAGATGGAGCGGAGGGACCAGCCCCACTCTGGTTGTCTGACAAGAACCGATGGGTTGTTCAATCTCAGCCTGGGTTGCCAGATCGAGTCGGTCTTCTGATGGTCGATGAGAGGAAAGAATAAATGAATTGGCCGTCTGACGTCCGCGCACTATAATTTTGGGACTAGGCTGAGATCCGGCATACACCAATTCGATTTCCTCGACATCGGTCAGTGCACGTTGCCCAGGAATCGTCAAGTCTTGGGTGAGGGCCATGGAAGGCCAGAGCCACCATGCGATAACGATCGCACAGACTGTCATTCGTCGGTGCAGCCGTCTCAATGGTGAGTCCTCAGGGAGCGAGCCGCAATGCATTGCGAGTCCACCTCGAATCACGCATGACACTCGAAATAATCTATGGGGTCTCTCAGGCATTATTTCTGTCGTATTTGATTGCGCTGACGGGCGGGTACTTGCTCCTCAATGCGATCTCCATCTTCTCACTCCGGCAGTATTTCGAAGAGCGCATGGGGGAGCATTTCCCGCAAGCCTTCACCGGCTATGAACCGCAAATCAGCATCATCGTGCCAGCATATAACGAAGCCGCCACAATCGCGAGTTCTATTCAATCTTTGTTACAGCTTCGATACCCCGAGTACGAAATCATCGTCGTGAATGACGGCTCAAAGGACGACACGATCGATGTGTTGCGCCGAGCGCTCGAGCTCAAGCCGTTTCCTGAAGCCTACGGCCGCGATCTTCCGACGCAGCCGATTCGAGCCACCTATCACTCTTCGATCTACGCCAACGTGCGTGTGATCGACAAAGAGAACGGAGGGAAAGCCGACTCACTGAATGCCGGCATTAATCTGTCAGTCTATCCATTGTTTTGCTGTATTGATGCGGATTCGGTCTTGGCTCAGGACAGTCTCTACCGTGTGGTGCAACCGTTCTTGTTCGATCACCGCACGGTGGCCTGTGGCGGGACGATCCGCGTGGCCAACGGCTGTTCCGTCGAAGCAGGGCGTCTGAAATCCGTCGGCCTGCCGTCCAGCCTGTTGGCGCTCCTTCAAACCGTGGAATACCTCCGCGCATTCTTGTCCGGTCGGCAGGGGTGGTCTCCCATGAATGCGATGTTGATTATCTCGGGCGCCTTTGGACTGTTCCGCAAGGAGGCCGTCCTGAAGGTGGGAGGGTACCGAACGGCCACGATCGGTGAAGACATGGAACTGGTGGTGCGCCTCCATCACCATTATCGCGTGAATAGTCTTCCCTATCGGATCACCTATGTGCCGGATCCGGTCTGTTGGACCGAGGTCCCGGAGGATTATCGTACCCTCAGGAATCAACGTATTCGCTGGCAGCGTGGGCTGTGCGACAGCCTCGCGGGACATTTTGCACTCTGTTGTCATCCCAAGGGCGGCACCGTCGGCTGGCTCGCCTTTCCCTTTATGGCGGTGTTTGAATGGTTCGGACCGGCATTTGAGATCCTCGGCTATGTGCTCCTGCTGATTGGGTTAGTGTTGGGATTGGTCTCGGTACAGGTCTGGCTGCTTTGTCTGGGTGTGGCGATCGGTTTGGGTATCACTCTGTCCTTGAGTGCTCTCTTAATGGAGGAGATGACCTTTCATCTCTACCAACGGCCGTCGGATCTCCTAAAACTGGTGATGGTGTCGGTGCTGGAAAACTTTGGATATCGCCAACTCAATTCCTATTGGAAATTGATCGGTCTGGTTCGGTGGATCCGAGGTACAAAGGCGGAATGGGGCAACATGATTCGATCTGCCTCCTGGCAATCCCAGCAAGCCCGTCCTGGAAGCCGCTAACCGATCGATCGATACACACGGGAGTCTTACCCTCAGGCTCATGCACAATCAGTGGGCGACTGCTCCGGGGGATCTCATCCAGAAAGTCCTTTGCGCAGCGACCCAGCTTGGTTGTTGCCAGGCCTGGCACGATCTCAGCACAGCCTCAATCTTCTCTCTTTTCAGTCCGTTTACCTTTTCCTCCCTCTTCCGTCTAACCAATCAGACAAGGTTGGAAGGAGGGGGCTATGCAACCATTCCGTTCAAATGTGAACATCTATTTTGTATTAGCGTCACTGCTGTTGTCGGGCTGTACCTCCACGCTGGTTCGCGACGATGTGACGCGCACGGCGGGGCTGGAGGGGCACTGTCACGGCAGTGAATGGGTCGATGATTCGTCCATTGCGGTTCTACCGGTGCCGATCGTGGCGTTCATCACTCCACAAGTCGATCTCCATCACGTCGCCAGTGAACCCTACCTGAATCGGTGTGGAGCCTCGACGCGTGTGGTCAATCGTGAGGTATCGGTCAATCGACTGGCCTGTATGCCGGCAGGACTCACGCGCATCATCACGCTCGGTGTTTGGCAATGGTGTCCCGCACGGGTCACTTGGTCTGCGGATGTGTTGGCTGACCCTCCACGACCGGCTAGCGTCTCGCTTGGGGATCAGCGCAACCAAAAATCGTAACAACCATTTTCATCATGAAGGAAGGCACCATGAATACCTCACGAAGCATCGTTAGTCTAGTCGGCATGATCGGGCTCACGGGATTGTTGGCTGCGTGCGGCAGCGACGGGGCACCCTCAGTGTCGGCGAGTGGTTCGGGAAGCGGATCAGGAAGCGGGTCCGCCTCGGCGTCAGGCACCATCACAAACTTTGGCAGTGTGTATGTGAACGGAAAGAAATTTGAAGCGAATGAGGTGGAGGTCACGCGTGAGGAGCAATCGATCCGGTGCAGTATCGGCCCGAGCCATACCTGCGGTCTCAAGAAGGGCATGGTTGTCACGGTGCGAGGCTCCTTTAACGGAAGCCAACACGTGGCTGCTTCCGTGCGACAGAAGGATGCGGTGGAAGGCCTGGTGCAATCGGTGGCAGCGGATGGATTGAGCCTGGTGGTCATGGGGCAGACTGTGCTGGTCGACGACACCACGATCATTGACAACAACATTCCCGGACAAGATGTGCGGAATCTCATCGCCGGGACGGACGCGGTGGAGGTCAATGGACACAGCAGGCCGAACGGGGTGATCCAGGCCACCTTGATTGAAAAGAAACCGATCGGGACGGTGACACCGGAGGTACGTGGCTTCGTTACGAACCACAGCGACGGGGTCAAGACCTTCCAGATCGGTGCACTCACAGTGAATTATGGAACGGCGCTCATCAACGACATGCCTGCTCCAACGGGGAGTAATTGGAACGGCCTCTTTGTGGAAGCCAAGGGCACCGTCTTTAATCCAACAACGACGACACTCGCCGCCACGAAGGTGGAGCCGGAGCATCCTGATGTTGGTGACAACATTGATGAGGTCGAGGTCGAAGGGTTTATAACGAAGGTCCTCGGCCCTGGTGACTTCTTCATCGGCAATACCCATGTCCAGACGACCGCATCAACGGAGTTTCGCGGCGGGACGATCGAGGAGATCGTGCCGGGAGTGAAGCTGAGCGCCGAAGGCCCTGTTGCCAACGGTGTGCTCACGGCTAAACATGTGAAGTTCCATGCGGGCGTACGACTAGAAGGAGACATTGCGTCGATTGCCGGCACGTCCTTCACTCTGGTCGGCCTGCCCGGCATCACGGCTCAGGTCACAAGTCACACGGAGTTCAAAGACACCAGCCTGAGCGGCCTATCAATCGGCGATCATGTCCGTGTACGGGGTCGAGTGAGCGGCAACACGTCGGTAACGGTGACGCGCGTCGAGCTGCGGTCCGCGGACAACGATGTCGATCTGCAGGGACCGGTGCAGTCGATCAACGGCAACGTGATCGTGATCCTGGGTGTGCCCGTGGATACCAGTAGCATGGGTCAGTTTGAGAGTGTGAGCGGCTCATCAATCAATCGAGCAGATTTCCTTGCGGCGGTCCAGGTGAACTCACTCGTAAAGGTGAAGGGGAAGTTGAACGGTTCGACTGTCAATTGGGAAGAGGCAGAGTTAGAGGATTAGTTTAGAGTCTCCGAAACAGCAGGCTACAATTTCATCAACGTGGTCACCACAGAAAAGGAGAGTGATGATGAACCGTCCCAGTTGGAAAGAAATGATGTTGGGCACCATCGCCGGGTTGTCGCTTGTGACGTCACCGGCAGTGGGAAGCATGAGCAGTTCCACGGAAGAGTTGGTCGTGCATGCGGACAACCGAGGGCCTGGTTCCTTGAACAGTGGTCCTGGATCGATGCATAGTGGACGCGAAGAGGGAGACGATAAAAGCAGACATGGCCGAGATGCCATGGTGGTGGCGCAAGCCGGCGATGATGATGTCCGCCAAGAAGATCGTCGGGCGGACAGGAGAGAAGACCGGCGAGTTGATCGCCGTGAAGATCGGCGCGAGGATCGACAGGTCGATCGTAGAGAAGATCGCCGTGAAGATCGGCAACTGGACCGACGAGAGGATCGAAGGGAGGAGCGTCAGTTCAACAGGCGTGAGGACCGATCAGCCGATCGCCGCGAGAATCATCGGTCAAACGCGGGCGGTGAATTGCGCGGGCTTGATCGAGCAGATCATGTCGCTGGGGAACATGGCCGTGAAGGCAGAGAGAACGCCCGCATGATGCATGAACGACCCAACAGGCCTGAACGTATCGAACGGACGGAGCGCCCTGATCGTCCCGACCGTCCTGAGCGTGCTGAAAGACCAGAGAGGCCGGAGCGGTCCGGCAGGAACTAGCATTTTCTTACTAGTGTGATATAAGTGTAAGCACGGCGCCGCAACAATCCGGCGCCGTGCTGTTTTGATGTGACGCATATGTCCTCGGCATGCGCAGACTGAGTGCTCTATATCCAACCAACTGAGAGTGACAAACGTGCAGCACACTGTATGGAGCATGGATTGCTCGTGCAGAAAGGGATGGTGAATGGGATGCAGCGGGTGAGAATGATGGTGTCGGCAGTCGCCGTGATCGCCGTCGGGGGAATGTGGGGAGGGTCTCTATTTGCGGCGGATTTAACGGATAAGCGGCCACAGCACGCGACAGAGCGGAACTGGCAGATCAGTTTCACGCCGAGCTATAGCCACGGGAATTTTGGGACCAACACGACAAGCGAATTTATCTATGCACCGCTTTCTATCAGACGATTGTTTTCTAAGGGTGACATCACACTGGTGATTCCTTCCGTGACGGCGATTACCGACGGGCGAACGACCGTCGTCGGCAATACCGCATTCCGGGTGGATGATAATGGCGGAAGTAACAGTGGCTCCGGTGGGGGTGGAGGGGGCAGTTCCAATGACGATGGAGGCTGTAGTGGGAAAGGTTCGAATGTGTCCGGCAAAGATCGCGTCTGTGGGACGACCACGCGAACCGTTGGTCAAAAGGTGACGACCACAGGGATCGGTGACGTGATTCTGCGGGGGCGCTATTACCTCGTCGAAGAACAGGATTTTGTGCCGCTGATTGCGATGACGGCCCGGTTTAAGTTTCCCACAGCCAATGCGCGTCAGGGGTTAGGCACTGGAGCGTTTGATCATGGATATGGCGTGGAGGTCTCCAAACTGATCGGGACCAGCTGGCTCGTGTTCTTCGACGGGGGGTACAACTTTATCGGCGACCCGGATCGGGCCGATGGGTCCGGTACACTCGGTCTTCGCAACCAGTATTGGTGGGATGTCGGGACTGGGTATTATGTGACGAAGGACCTCCTCGCCAGTGTGTATTTCGAAGAATATCGATCCCTCCGCTCCGGTTTGTCAAACGCCAGAGACGTGTTTTTCTCGTCGAATTATCGGCTTTCTCCCGCTTGGCGTGTGAATGGAGGGGTGGCGGTAGGTCTGTCGAATGGCGCGCCAGACTATGTTGTCTCAATCGGCACCAGTTACCGATTCTAGCCGCCTTCTCCACTTTTGAGGCCTGTTTACGCACCTCAGCGTGATACGTCTAATGAGACAAGTAGGCAAACGCAGACAGTCTGGTGGCATCAGACTCGGTTGACCGGAGTGAACGAATGCCACCGGATCAACCTGTAGGGCCAGATGATGCGCAACTGGTTACTCGCAGCCTCAATCGAGATCACGAGGCCTTCGGACAACTGATTGACCGGCATGCGTCCAGAATCATCAATCTTGCCTATCGGATGGTAGGAAACCGGGCTGAGGCCGAGGATCTGGCGCAAGAGGCCTTTCTCAGCGCCTTCAAATCGCTGTCGACGTTTCGGGCGGACTCGAAGTTCTCGACCTGGTTGTATCGGATCGCAACCAATAAGTGCAAAGATTGGTTGCGGGCTAAACGGCCAGGGATGGAGCAACAGGATGTCGATATCGATGAGACGCTTGATATCCATGTGGCGGACGAGCAGACGCCGGAGCGGCTGCTGTCACAACAGCAAGTCGCGCAGGAGTTGGAGCAGGCGATCCAGCGATTGCCGCCGCTCTATCGGGAAGCCTTCGTGATGAAACATGTTGAAGGCATGGGCTACGAAGAGATGGAAGCGATTCTCGGAGTGAACAGCGACACGTTGAAGATGCGAGTCTATAAAGGGCGACTTCAGCTCAGTCGTGACCTCGCGACGCTGAGCCCGACGCAGTAGAACGTGGCGATACGGTGATCATATGCATGAACCAGAACTTCTGATTCAACGTTTTCTGGATCACGATCTTACTCCAGCAGAACGGGTTGTCTTTTTACAAGCCGTCGATACTGACCCTGCGTTACGTCGACGCTGGCTCAATGTGGAGATGGTGGTGGCTGAAGCGGCCCGGCTGCCGAGGCTGGCGCCATCACCACGGTTCTTGAGTGAGTTAAAGGCTACGATTGCTCCACCGGGTCCAAACTGGTGGGAGCGTGTGTGGGCGGCTGTGACCACACCACGAACGCTGGAGTGGAATCTCGCCGGCGCGATGGCGGCCGCTTGTCTTGTCCTGTCGGTGGTGGCGGGGCTGTTGACGGTGATGCCGGAGCGAGTGGTCGAGGTGCCGGTTGCGATGGCGCCGGTACAAACGATGAGTGCCGGGACGACACAAGAGACGCCACGGGTATTTGTCCGATTGGTCTTGCTGCAACCGGGAGCACGATCGGTCTCTGTCGCGGGTGATTTTAACGGATGGAACCCCGCAGACACCCCCCTGGAACGTTCGGACGGTGGGATGTGGACTGCCACGATTCCCCTCAAACCTGGTCGATACGAATATATGTTTGTCGTCGACGGCAAACAATGGATCGCCGATCCGCTGGCGACGGACGCCGCGACTGATGGATTTGGCGCGCAGAATGCGGTGCTTGATGTTGATATTTAAATTTCATCGACCGTCCCTTGCAACGAGTCTAATCCTTCAGTATTCTCCCGCAGATGGGGAGAGGACTGAATGGACTTGGCCGTGCATTGCTGACGGCCCTTATCGTGGCCATGCTGTTGTCTGGCTTCTGGGCCTGTGCCAGGCCTCCGGCCATGACACCGAGCGTGCCCAAGCCGCTGGCGGGCGCGGTACGATTCACCCTGCTTGCACCCGGCGCCACACAAGTCTTTCTCGTTGGGTCCTTCAATGGTTGGGCGAATAAGGCGACGCCGATGAAGATTGTGGAGGGCTCTTCGCTCTGGTCGGTCGATGTGCCGCTGGCTGAAGGAGAACACACGTTCATGTATCTGATCGATGGAGTCCGATGGATGACGCCCCCGCAAGCTGAAGAGTTTGTCACGGATGGGTTTGGACAGACCAACGGAGTCGTGATCGTACGGTAGAACGATGAGGACGCGAATCGACAGCGTGATGGGGGTGTTGAGCGTCATGGCTGCGTTGACGGCGACCGTGGCTTGGGCTGAACCCCTCTCGGTTCAGGATCGGGACGCGATCACTCGGCTTGGTTCAGCGCAAGGCCGTTCGGAGAACGAGATTGCTCCCTTGCTCGATCACGTCAACAAGGTGGGCGAGCGGGGGCTTCCCACCGAGTCATTACTGAACAAGGTGAGGGAAGGTTTGGCAAAAGGGGTTGAACCTAAGCGGATCGATCCGGTGCTGCGGCAGATGACGTCCCGCCTCGAGTCGGCCCACGAGGTCCTGCAGGAAGCAGGCTCGCGTGGCATGGAAGAGGGGAACCGGCAGCGTGCCATCGAAACCATGGCTGAAGCGTTCTCGCGTGGCGCCACGGTGGATGAGGTGCGGGAGCTGAGCCGTCTGTCGCAAGACGGCCGTCATAAGGCAACGCAGGAAGAGCTTGCCGCCGGGGCGAAGAGCCTGGCGGTCATGAAAGAGGGGAGAGTTCCATCAAAAGACGGCGCAGCATTAGTCGGCGAGGGGATGAAACAAGGGTATCGCTCCTCTGAGCTTTTGGATCTCAGTCGAGAAGTCAAACGGCGTGGGTCAGACTTTGAAGAAGGACGTGCGAGTCTCAAGGCGATTCGTGAACAGGTAAGCCGTGGTGAACGGAGTGATCGGCTCTTCAAGGATGAGGGGCACAGCGGCTCCGGTGGCGGCGATCGAGGGGATCGTGGTGATCGGGGAGGACGAGACCGTCGAGAAGACTCGTCACGAGAGCGATCCGAACGTCAAGACCGTGATCGTTCCGGGGGAGGTGATCGATCGGACCGAATTGAACGTCCTGAAAGGGTAGACCGTCCTGAGCGCCCTGAGAAAAGCGATCGCATTGAGAGACCCGAAAGACTGGAGCGATCTGAGCGATCCGGCAGTGGGCGAGATCATTGAGTGCTCCGTGCACTGCTCTTCGCACTAAACCCTGAAAGAGTAGACGTTTCTCGTCTGGCTTGATACACCAAGCCAGAGAGGGCTCTGCACCGTCTCGGCGCCTGAGGGCTCTAGGACGGTAGTGCCGCTCGAGGAGGGATTGATGAAGGGCATACTCATCGCGATCAGTGGGATGATAGTGATGATGAGTGCCACAGTCTATGGCCAGTCTGATACACCAGTGACTGATCTGCAACAAATGCATCAGGAGAACTGGATTGATCGCAGCTTCGACAGAGGGCAACTCGATCGTCGAGAAGCGCCTCGGCCCGATCGTGAACCAGATCGTCTCGATCGTAGAGAGAATCGTACAAAAGTGGATGAGGCGGTAACAACGAAAAGGGCAGCACGCACCGGTGCTGCGAAGCATCGCGCGCCTCGCCAGATGTTGCGAAAGCCGCAAGCTCGACATGGGGCGCAGCATCGCTGATTGTGAATGATCCAGTTGAGAGGATGAGCGCCGGCGATGTCGGTCGCGGCGTCCATCTGTTTTGCCGGCATTCAGTCAATCTGCCTTCGGCTTCCCCGTTTTGTGTCCCATCCGGTCCCTGCTACAATGCTCGCATGGATGTTATCGCCACGCACGGCAATGCGGATTTCGATGGTCTGGCCTCCATGGTGGCCGTGCGAAAACTCTTTCCTGACGCCAGGCTGACATTGCCGGCTGGAGCACAGGAGGCGGTCCGTAACTTTCTTGCCATTCACGATCTCGACCTCACAAAACTACAGGACATTGATCCATCCCAGATCACCAGACTGATATTGGTCGATACCCAAGAACCAAGCCGGATTGGAACACTCATATCGTGTCTCGAGAATCCCGCAGTTGAGGTTGTGGTGTTTGATCACCACATTGAATCGGACTCGGTCTGTGCAGGACGGTCAAAGCAGTCGGTGGTGGACTCGGTTGGGGCAACGGCGACGCTTGTCATTGAACAACTACGGCGACGGCATATCCCCGTGACGCCATTTGAGGCCACGGTGATGGCCCTGGGCCTCTATGAAGAGACCGGGTCGTTTACGTTTTCCTCGACGACCAGCCGGGATTTCGAGGCCGGGGCATTTCTCGTGGAAGCCGGCGCGGATCTGAACATGGTGACGGACATTCTTCGCCGCCCGCTCGATCCGGATGCCGTCGCATTGCTGAACGATTTCTTGGAACACAGCGACGTGCACTACCTCGAAGGCCGCAAGGTGCTCGTGGCGACCAGCACGATCGATCGCTGTCGTGGGGAGGCGGCGGGCGTCGTGCATACATTGGCCGAATTACAGGGGGTTGATGCCGTCCTCGTGGCCGTTATGATGGCTGATCGGGTGGAAGTGATCGGAAGGAGTCGTCGGCCTGAGATTGACGTGGGGTGGATCGCACGGGAGTTCGGCGGTGGCGGCCATGCCGTGGCGGCGGCGGCTACGGTGAAAGGGCAGACGCTCTCGGAAGTCAAAGAAAAGGTCGTCCGACTGTTGACCACACAGTATCGCCCAACGCTGCTGGCTCAGGACGTCATGACTTGTCCGGTCAAAGCGATTACGGTCGACACCAGCGTGGCGGATGCCGGGCAACGGATGACGGCCTATGGTTTGAATGTCTTTCCCATCTTGGATGAACAGGACCACTACGTGGGGATTGTCCAGCGAGAGTCAATTCAGAAAGCCTTGTTTCATCGGCTGGGTAAGATGGCGGTTCGGGACATCATGCAGACTGACGCTTACACCGCGCAATCGGACACTTCCTTTCACGACATTGAAACGGCCATGATCGAGCGCAATCAGCGGTTTGTGCCGATCATCAAGGGGATGAAGGTCATCGGGGTCATTACACGAACGGATCTTCTGCGGACCTTGCACGACGATGTGTTGAAGGTTGCGAGACTGCGAACCAGGCAGCCGACTGAGGCTGAGGCTGAGAGGGGAGGGCCGCGCCGCAACGTCAAAGGGCAGTTACGAAGCCGGTTACCACAGCGCCTCGTGATCTTGTTGGAAGAGGCCGGACACTTGGCCGACCGTTGCGAGGTGTCACTCTTCGTCGTGGGTGGCTGCGTGCGAGATTTGTTGCTGGGCATTGAGAATCTCGATCTGGATCTCGTCGTCGAGGGTGACGGCATGGCCTTCGCCAGAAAACTTGGTGGGCTGCTGCAGGCACGGGTCAAGGTGCATGAGCGATTCGGGACGGCGATGATCTTGCTGCCGGATGGCTTCAAGCTCGATGTGGCCACGGCGCGAACGGAATATTACGAGTATCCCACCGCTTTGCCGACGGTCGAGGAGAGTTCCATCAAGAAAGATCTCTACCGCCGCGACTTTACCATCAATGCCTTGGCCGTTCGATTGAACGAGAAGGGCTTTGGCGATGTGCTGGACTTCTACGGTGGGCAGCGAGATCTGAATGAGAAGGTGATTCGAGTGTTGCACGGGCTGAGTTTTGTCGAAGATCCAACCCGCGTATTTCGGGCCATCCGATTTGAAACGCGGTTTGGATTTCATTTGGGCAAGGACACGACGGCCTTAATCGCGGGCGCGGTGAAAATGAATTTGTTTCATCGGTTGTCCGGCCATCGTTTGTTGGAAGAGCTGAAGGTACTCTTCTCCGAACGGGAGCCGAAACAGGCGATCAAGCGACTGGCGGAGTTGAATCTCGTGAAGTTCATCCATCCGAAGTTGAGTTGGTCCGACCGGTTGGGCAAGATCTTGATCGCACTCGACGAAGCCGTCGATTGGTATCGGCTGCTCTATCTTGATCGGCGGATGGACGTCTGGTTGGTCTACCTGATGGGATTGCTCGAAGTCTTGCCCGAACGGGCTGTGAAGGACCTGCTCAAACGCTTCCCATTTTCCGAACAAGAAGCCACCAAGCTCAAGATGGCCCGCATGGGCAGTCACAGCGTCGCTCGTCGACTGGCATCCAAACGATCGCTCAAACCGGCAGAGGTGTATCACCTCTTGTTGGGATTGTCTGACGAGACGCTGCTGATTCTCATGGCGAAGAGCAAAGGTGAAACAGTCAAACGGCAGGTCTCGGCGTTCCTCACGACCTATCAACACGTGAAACCGGTTTTGACGGGGAGCGACTTGAAGGCCATGGGGCTCAAACCAGGACCAAGATTTAAACAGATCCTTGAGCAAGTGCTTGATGCGCGCTTGAACGGAGAGGTCAAGACGGAAGCAGAGGAACGACGGCTGGTTGAGAACGTGATTGATGGGTGACGGAGCAATCATTGTACGAATCGAATGCAACGAGAGGGTGTGTGATTCGAACATCCCTTGTTCCACACACGAGGAGTAAAGAACCGGAGATGATGCCTATTCTGAGACCATTGAACCAGGCTGTCGTACACCTGTGGTATGGCTCGTTGATCCTCTTTTGCATCGTGTCAATGTCCGCCTGTGAGCAGAACATAGAGCCTGACGTGGTGCGGCCGGTACGCGGTCTGGTGATCGAGACTCATCTCTCCGGTGATCTCATCGCGTTGACTGGGCAGCTCCATGCGCGCGATGAAACCAAATTGGCTTTTCGCCTGTCCGGCAAGCTCATTCAAAGCTCGGTGAACGTCGGCGATATGGTGAGGGCCGGTCAAATCCTGGCTTATCTGGACGCGGCAACAGAGCGACACACTCGGAATGCCGCACAAGCCGATCATGCGGCGGCGTTGGCCCTGTTGGATCAGACAACCGCGGCTGAAAAGCGATTCGGCAATCTACTGAAAGAGAAGGCCGTGTCCCAAGCGGAGTATGAAGAGGCGGTGCGTCAATTGAAAGCCGCGAAGTCTCAAGTGAACGTGACCCGAGCCAAGCTCAACTCAGCGGAGGTGCAACTCAGCTATGCGGAGCTCAAAGCGGATGCGACCGGCGTCATTACCGCGAAGGGTGCGGAGCCCGGTGAGGTCGTTCAGGCAGGGCAAATGGTGTTTGTGTTGGCGCATCAGGAAGGTCGCGATGCGGTCTTCGATATGCCGGCGCAGATCATTCGCGACGGTCTGGCGCCTCGCCAAGAAATCGACGTCTGGCTGGCCGACAATCCAGCCATCAAGACCGTCGGCCATGTCCGCGAGATCTCCCCTCAGGCGAATCCATCGACCAGAACCTATCCGGTGAAGGTCAGCCTTGAGTCGCTTCCGGCCGGGATGTTTCTCGGGTCGACCATTGTGGGGAGGGTGAAACTACGGGCGGGGACGCAAATAGAAATTCCGTCTTCTGCGCTGATGATGCGTGAGACACATCCAGCCGTGTGGGTGATCGATCCGAACACCCAGACGGTTCAAAAACGCGAGATCGAAGTCGCCCGCTATCATCAGAACGCGGTGGTGATCGCCTCCGGATTGGAGTCCGGGGAACGAATCGTCACGGCCGGCGCACATTCACTCCATCAAGGGCAACGCGTCACATTGCTGGAGGAAGTGAATGGCCGGCGTTAACCTGTCCGAATGGGCCATCCGCCACAAGCCCCTGACGATCTATCTCATGGTCGTGACGCTCATCGCGGGCGCTTACGCCTATGTGAACCTCGGACGGAACGAAGATCCGCCGTTCACGATTCGAGTCATGGTCGTGCAAACCCTCTGGCCTGGCGCGACACAAGATGAAACCATGCAGCAGGTTACGGATCGTATTGAGAAGAAACTGCAGGAGATCCCCTATCTGGATTACCTGACAAGTTACACGACGGCAGGCAAGTCCACGATCTTCGTCTCGCTCCTGGATAGCTCGCCCACAGAAGAGGTGCCTTCTGTTTGGTATCAGGTTCGGAAGAAAATCGGCGACATCGCGCACCGGCTTCCTCCAGGTGTGAACGGACCGTTCTTTAATGATGAGTTCAGCGACACCTTCGGCATCATTTACGCCTTCACCGCCGACGGCTTTTCCCATCGTGAATTGCGGGACTATGTCGAGCTGGCCCGGTCGCGTCTCTTAGAAGTTCCGGATATCGCCAAAGTGGAGACCATTGGGGCGCAGGACGAACGTATCTACGTCGAATTCTCCACGCAGCGCATGGCCGAGCTGGAACTCGATCGATTTGCGCTCATCAAGGCCCTCCAGCAACAGAACGCGGTCAATCCCTCCGGCATCATCCAAACCCATGATGAGCGGGTTCTCGTCGAGGTCTCCGGGAAATTCCTGTCGGAACAGGATTTTCTGCAGATCAATTTTGCCATCGGCAATCGTATGTTGCGGTTGGGCGACCTCGCGACCGTGACTCGTGGGTACACCGATCCTCCTCAGCCGCTTTTTCGAGTCAATGGACAAGATGCGATTGGCCTCGCCGTCTCGATGCGATCGGCCGGCGATATGCTCGCACTTGAACGTCATCTTCACCAGACGATGCGGCATCTGACGGCCTCCCTGCCCATCGGCATCGACATCCACCTTGTCGCGGATCAACCCAAGGTTGTGCACGATGCCGTCCATGATTTCATGAAGGCTTTGTGGGAAGCGATTGCCATCGTCCTCGGGATCAGTTTTCTCAGCCTTGGCGTTCGGGCGGGACTTGTCGTGGCTTGTTCGATCCCGCTGGTGCTGGCCTGCGTCTTTGTGATGATGGAGATGTGGGGGGTGGATTTCCAAAGGATTTCGCTTGGTGCGCTGATTATTTCACTCGGGCTGCTGGTCGATGATGCCATGATTACGGTGGAGAGCATGATCACCAAGCTCGAACAAGGCTGGGATGCCTTCCGTTCGGCCACCTACGCGTACACGACGACGGCGTTTCCGATGTTGACCGGCACATTGGTGACGATGATCGGCTTTGTACCTGTTGGGTTTGCGAAGAGCGGAGCGGGAGAGTACACCTTCTCGCTGTTCCTTGTGGTGGCCGGCGCCTTGCTTGCCTCATGGTTTGTCGCGGTGCTGTTCTCGCCCTTGATCGGCACGCTTGTGTTGTCGGCCTCACATCACTCTACTCAGACAGAGAAGGGGAGGACCGTCCTATGGTTCCACTGGTTGCTGGTGTGGTGCATGCGTCATTCCAAGACCACCATCGCGATGACACTCGGCCTCTTTTGTGGTTCCCTGGCTCTGCTGCCATTGGTCCCCAATCAGTTTTTCCCGTCCTCTGACCGCCCCGAGCTCGTCGTCGATTTGCGTCTGAGGCAGGATGCGTCGATGTACATGACCGACAAGATTTCCCAACGACTTGATGCGATTCTCCGCGAGGAGGGCGAGATCGATCACTGGAGTTCCTATGTCGGCCGCGGCGCCGTCCGTTTTTATTTGCCTCTCGACGTCCAATTGGACAACGAGTTTTTTGCCGAGACCGTCATCGTCACGAAGAGTCTTGAGGCTCGGGAACGTGTCCGGACGCGTCTCGAAGACGTGTTGGCGCAGAAGTTTCCTGAAGTTGTCGGGCGTATTTATCCGCTCGAATTAGGACCTCCGGTCGGATGGCCGGTTCAGTATCGGGTCAGCGGGACGGACCCCATCAAGGTCCGTGAGATCGCCGAGAACGTGGCGAGCGTGATGGCGGCCATCCCGGAGTTACGGAACATTAACTTCAACTGGATGGAGCCGATTCAGAAGTTGACCATTCAGGTCCATCAGGATAAAGCCAGACTCTTGGGGGTGAGCTCATCGGATGTCGCCCAAGCGATCAACCTGGTGGTGTCCGGCGAGACGGCCACGCAGGTCCGTGACCACATCTATTTGATCGATGTCGTGATCCGGGCCAAAGAAGCGGAACGGATATCCTTGGACAGACTGCAGGCACTGGAAATTCCGTTGCCCAACGGAAAGACCGTCCCGTTGACTGAATTGGCAAGCGTCACGTACGAGCAGGACGCTCCCCTGATTTGGCGCAGGGGGCGATTGCCTACATTGACGGTGCAGGCGGATGTGAAAAACGGCATCATGCCGGCCACGGCCGTCGACAGGCTCCGACAACCGATGTCGGCGTTACGTGAGCAGCTTCCTTCGGGATATGACATTGCCGTGGGGGGCAGTGTGGAGGACAGTACAAAATCTCAGGCGTCCGTGGCCGCTGTCTTTCCGATCACGATCATCCTCATGATGACCGTGCTGATGGTGCAAATGCAGAATTTCAGCCGGCTGGCCCTGGTGCTCAGCGTGACGCCGCTTGGCGTCATCGGGGTCGTTCTCGCATTGCTGACCGTGCAGAAGCCCATGGGGTTCGTCGCGCTGTTGGGTGTCATCGCGTTGGTCGGCATGATCATCCGCAATTCCGTCATCCTCGTCCATCAGATCCAAGTCGAGAAAGAGGCAGGGCATTCGGATTGGAACGCCATTGTCGAAGCGACACGGTTACGCTTTCGTCCCATCATGTTGACCGCCGTGGCGGCGATTCTTGGTATGTTACCCATCGCCCCGACCATCTTCTGGGGGCCTATGGCCAGCGCGATCATGGGTGGTCTGGCCGTCGCCACGGTGCTGACCTTGCTCTTTCTTCCGTCCCTGTATGTCGTGTGGTTCCGGGTACGCGAAGATGAAGCTCGACCAGCCGTAGGGGCCGCTTCGCCATGATTCGCACGTGACGGCGGTGGGTCTTTGATGCAACAGTTCCGGGGAATGATACTGGAGACACTGGAATGATGGTCGCCACGGTCCGGCAATGCTTGTCTGCTTGATCTAACAAGCACCTTCTTGCTTCTTCTGCTTTATCGCTTCCATTCCCTTTCTTCAATCAGAATTGCAACATTTTCATTTTTTAGAGCCAAACCTCACCCGTCATGATATCCAAGGGTGAGCAAAAGAACGTGTGTCACAATTACATACATAATTGCCGTCATGGTAGATGATTCTATTTGGCAGATTTGCGTATACGGGATCTGTGTCGGCGTGGTGATTGCCGTCATGTTGGGGCTCCCGCCCTTGCTCGGCGAGCGGCACTGGCGGAAACCTGAACGTCGTTCTGAAAGCGCGACGGGCATTCCCTATGAGTGTGGTATTCGTCCGACCGGCAGTGCTCAAGTTCGCCCGCCGGTTCAATACTACTTGATCGCCATGTTCTTCGTCATTTTCGATGTGGAGGCGGCGTACCTCTATGCCTGGGCCGTCGCGGTGCCCGAGACCGGCTGGCTGGGCTTTATCGAAGTGACGATCTTCGTCTCTATTCTCTTGGCATCCCTTGCGTATTTGTGGCTGACCGGAGCGCTTGACTGGCATGCCCATGCTCAACGTCCCAGAGTCCGTTACCAGCAGAAACCGCCTATGAACAAGGCAACGGAGTTCTACGATGATCGAGTGGCGTAACGGACGGCTGGAGGGTGTGCGAGTGACCGAGGGCGGCGATGGTCCGTTAACCGCTGTTGTCGGACAGTCGGTCCTCTTTGCGAAGCTGCAAGATCTCTTGGCCTGGGGACGGAAAAGTTCCCTCTGGCCGTTGAATTTCGGCTTGTCGTGCTGTTTTGTCGAAATGGCGACGAGTTTCACGAGCGTGTATGACGTGGCGCGATTTGGCGCGGAAGTCGCGCGTGGTTCACCGAGACAAGCCGATGTGTTGGTCGTATCGGGAACAGTGTTTCTGAAGGTGGCTCCCGTCATCAAGCAGCTCTACGAACAGATGCTGGAGCCGCGGTGGGTGATTTCAATGGGGTCTTGCTCGAACTCCGGAGGCATGTTTGACGCCTATTCGGTTGTACAGGGGGTCGACAAGTTCATTCCCGTGGACGTGTATATGCCGGGATGCCCGCCGCCGCCGCATGCCTTTATGGAGTGCCTGCTGCTTCTTCAGAACATGGTGGGATCAGAACGTCGTCCCTTGAGCTGGCATTTCGGTCCGCAAGAAGTTCAAAGGCCGATCATGCCCTCGATGCGAGATGCCAAGCGGGAGGAGCGGATGAGTCAGCGTGAATATCCCGGCATCGATGTCCTCCCTCGGACTGATCTGCTCTCTCCCCATTTTGCGGGCCAGCCAGACGGGCGCTCGAAAGGGAAGTCATGACGCTGCAAGTCTCGGCCCTGAGCGGTGCATCGATCGGTGAACAGACCGGATTGGTCTCGGAGTTGATGGCTCACTTTGGTTTAGGTGGACCTCTGGTTACGGTTCAGTCCACGAAGGATGTGATTCCGACGATCTGGGTCAAGAGGCATCAGCTTCGCGATGTGCTTCGCTATGTCAAATCTGAACTTCCCCGTCCGTTTCCCATGTTGTTCGACCTGAGTGCGACCGACGAACGGCTCCGCCGGAATCATGAGGGATTACCGATCGGAACCTTTACGGTGTTTTATCACCTCTTTTCATTTGATCGGAATCAGTCACTCCGCATCAAGGTGGCGCTTGATGATGAGGCGCTCTCTCTGCCGTCGAGCATTGATCTGTGGCCCAACGCCGATTGGTATGAACGAGAAATCTTCGACATGTTCGGGATTCAGTTCGAGGGGCATCCATTTCTTCGTCGGATCCTGATGCCCTCATGGTGGGAGGGATATCCACTTCGCAAGGATCATCCGTCGCGTGCGACGGAAGTCGGGCTGTTCCAAATGCCACCGGAGAGGCTGGTCATGACGCAGGATGCGTTGCAATTCAAGCCGGAGGACTGGGGCTTGGCACGCACCTACCACGACCGTGACTCTGACTTCGACTATATGTTCATCAACCTCGGCCCGGCCCATACCGGCACACATGGCGTACTGCGGTTGGTGGCGCAGCTTGCGGGCGAAGAGATCGTGAACATTGTTCCGGATATCGGGTTCCATCATCGTTCACAGGAAAAGATCGCTGAGCGGCAAACGTGGCATTCCTTCATTCCGTACACCGACCGTATCGACTACCTCCAGGGCGTGCTGAATGAAATGCCGTACTGCCTCGCAGTCGAGCGATTGGCCGGTATCACCGTTCCGCCGCGGGCCCAAGTCATTCGTGTCATGATGTCGGAGTTTTACCGGATCGCCAGTCATCTGGTCTGGTACGGGACCTTTGCCGGGGATGTGGGCGCGTTGTCACCCGTTTTTTACATGTTCAATGATCGAGAGCGTATCCTTTCGATTGTTGAAGCCGTCTGTGGCGGTCGGATGCATCCGAATTGGCTCAGGATCGGAGGAGTGGCGCGAGACCTTCCGGTTGGGTGGGACCAGTTGGTTCGTCAGTTTATCGATTGGTTTCCCAGTCGACTCGACGACTATGAGGGTCTTGTGATGGACAATCCCATCCTGAAACAACGGACCGTCGGGATTGGGGTCTTATCGCTCGAGGACGCGATTGCATGGGGCGCCACCGGTCCGATGCTGCGGGCCTGCGGGTTGCCGTGGGACTTGCGAAAAGTCCGTCCCTATTCCGGCTATGAGCAGTTCGACTTCGAGGTTCCGACCGCTTCAAACGGGGATTGTTACGACCGAGCGGTGGTGCACATGTTGGAGTTGCGCCAGTCGCTGCGGATCATTCGTCAGTGTCTGGATTCCATGCCGTCCGGTCCCTATACGTCACTCGATCCTCTCGCCACTCCGCCGCTGAAGCAACACACGCTGCAGGACATTGAGACACTCATCAACCACTTTGTCGGGGTGAGTTGGGGGCCGGTTCTGCCGCCCGGCGAAGCGGAAGTGTCGACAGAATCGTCCAAAGGCCAGACCAGTTACTACCTGACGAGTGATGGGTCGCAGTTCTCGTACCGCACGAGAATCCGCACCCCTTCGTTTGTCCACATTCAGATGGTGCCGCTCATGGCGCGTGGTGAGCTGCTCTCGGATCTCCTGGCTGTGCTCGGTAGTGTGGATTACGTGCTGTCGGATGTGGATCGGTAACTGGTCATGTTTCGAGTTTCGGGTTTCTCGTTTTGTCATCACATGAAACCTTGAGCTCAAAACACTGGACTCACAAAAGACAAGGGACGTCACATGTTGTCAGAGATCGAACGCCGTGAGCTAGAAGATACCGTGAAGCACTATCCCGACAAACGGGGAGCGGCCATCGATGCCCTGCTGACTGTCCAGCGACGCCGTGGATGGATTTCGGATGAGTCGCTTCTCGATATTGCGCAGTTTCTTGAGATGACAGCTGAGGATTTAGACAGCATCGCCACGTTCTACAACCTTGTGTTTCGGAAGCCTGTGGGCCGGCATGTGGCCTTCGTCTGCGACAGTATCAGTTGTTGGATGAAGGGGTGCGAGCGAGTACAAGAGCAAATGAAGAACCTCTATGACGTGGATCTCGGACAGACGTCCGCTGATGGGCGTCTGACTGTCTTGCCGATCGCATGTTTGGGACATTGTGAACGGGCGCCGGCGATGATGGTTGATCAGGAGGTGTACGGAGACGTGGCACCCGAGAAGGTTAAAAGCATTATGGATAAATACGAGTAGTACAAGTCGCTGCATATAAAATCTTATAATAGTTAACACTGGTTATATACAGCTAAAGTCATAGAACTAACTGTTAAAAGTATGGAACGGCCCCTGACACAGCATCTCCATCAGGATGGTACCGCACGGTTCCTGCGAGAATACGTCGAGACCGGCGGCTATCGCAGTCTCCAGCGGATCACCACCGGCATGGCTCCCAAAGACGTACAACGGCTGGTGAGCGAATCGGGATTGCGCGGGAGGGGTGGAGGTGGATTCCCGACAGGGACCAAATGGAGTTTTGTCCCGATGGGGCCTGATGCTTCCAAGCCAAAGTATATCGTCGCAAACGGCGATGAAATGGAGCCGGGCACGTTCAAAGATCGGATCCTGATGGAAGGGGATCCCCATGGTCTCGTCGAGGGCATGATCATGGCCGGGTACGCCTTGGATGCCGAGGTCGGCTACATTTTCTTGCGCGGGGAATATCATCTGTCGGCCCAGCGTCTCACCCGAGCCATTGCGGAGGCCTATGACGCAGGATATCTCGGACAGCCTCTCCCTGGCACGACGTTTCAGTTCAATCTCCATCTCCATTCCAGTGCAGGGCGGTACATCTGTGGTGAAGAAACGGCACTGATCAATGCCTTGGAAGGCAAGCGTGCTGTTCCACGAGCGAAACCTCCCTTCCCGCAGACAGTTGGCTTATGGGGACAGCCGACCATCGTCCAGAACGTGGAGACGCTCTACAACCTTCCCCACATCATGAACCATGGTGCGGAGTGGTATCACCGGTTGAGCCGTACTCAGGATGGTGGCACCAAGATGTACGGGATCAGTGGTCGCGTCACCAATCCAGGCTGGTGGGAATTGCCGCTCGGCACCACTGCTCGTGAACTCTTAGAACGGCATGCGGGGGGGATGGCCGATGGCGCTCGCTTTCGCGGCTTGTTGCCCGGTGGAATCTCGACTGCCTTTATGATCGAAGAGCACCTGGATCTCCCTCTGGATTTTTCTTCATTCCCGTCGGACGTGGGCCGTCTTGGCACGGGGACCATGATTATCCTGGATG